>Ga0214479_100878_pt1 | contig 15008 bp, 9 predicted proteins | sample M1_20Mar14CPVII9_5_FD_165054 | JGI IMG/M metagenome (GOLD analysis project Ga0214479, IMG submission 165054) | Marine eukaryotic communities from Monterey Bay, California, United States - M1_20Mar14CPVII9sort6BwellE14 | ecosystem: Environmental > Aquatic > Marine > Unclassified | place: USA...
CCTCAAGTGTTACTACTATGGACAGCATGTTCGAGGGTGCTAGTTCATTCAATCAAGACGTGTCACATTTTGATACCTCGAGTGTTACTGATATGTACCAAATGTTCTACCGTGCATCATCATTCAACAAGGATCTATGCTCATGGCAAGATAGCTTCCCATACACCACCGCTTATAATACCTTTACTAACTCAAGCTGTACATATCAAGATACACCAGATGAAGCTCAGAAAGGACCCTTTTGTGCTTCTAATTGTCAATAATAAGTGATAACAGTGTGGATAGTGATTAGTGAGTGAGACGAGAGAAAGAGAGTGTAGACAGTAGATATTAGATGTATATTTTAAATGGTGGGAACCTTAGAGACTTATTGGGGAGAGAACTAGAACGAGATTAGTTTAGGGTCCGTTGCCACAGTAGTTGTAGTTGAGAAGAGATGGTTAAAGGTTTGACAATACAAAATGTACCTCGGCATTTCAGTGGTGTAAAATTAGACTTCCAAGACGATCCAAGTCCAAGCAATCAGGCATTGTGATGTAAAGTAAGCCCCTAGGTACAGCCATGGCCATGAGAATGCTGGAGACATGACAACACGACGTCTGGGTCAGGATTAGATACAAATCACACTAAGAAGTAGTTTCTATTCAACTGTACCACATACTTCGTGTGAATACGATACGTCCTTAGATTCGATGTCCAAGCCAAGATTCCTGTGCAGTTGTTATTGATTGCTCTTGGGTGAGGGGCTTACTTGCTGGGTATCTTTTCTATTTGGTATCCTTATCTTTCATGAAACAACAAAATACGATATCAAAGAAGCCTCTTTATCTTCTCTATATGGTATCACCATTGTATAGATAGTCTACCATTCCTCTACTATCATAATAATTGTATTGTGATTAAAGTGATCCCCATATCAGCCGTATTTAGTCTAGCTAATTAAAGTTCTCGTGTATCAGTCATAAACACAACAATATCAAGACCACCATTTCTGACCAAGTACATATTAGTACATATACACAAGACACAAGCCCACCAAGAATATCAATTGATCAATTGTCAAGACCAAGATATTACACAAGCCCACGTTATCAAGACCTTATATTGACCAAGATTATCCACGGCTGCAGCATCGATACCTTATATAGATCACTATTAGTTAGTTTCACTCATAGTACACGTCATATAGTCATACGCATATAGTCATACGCATATAATGGATACTACTAAAGATATCGTCGATGAAGAGGTGAATGTTGATGTTGCAACATCAGATGAACAGCCCAATACCAACACCACTAATACTATAAATAACACATCAAATACATTGTCTGGATTGCAACAAATGGAAGACGATAATGAGGGTCTCCCTTTACCGGCGGGTATGGCCGAAGTGATATCAAATAGGGCCGAGCCTCCGAAGCAGATTGGTAAAGTTGAGCAAATCGATGACGACAATATCAGCCCCGAACCTCCTGCAATGTTGGAAGTCAACGCTGCTGATCCTGAAATTGCCAGTAAGACAACTGCAGCTATATCAAACAATTTATCATCTGTTAATGAACTCACTCCGCCCGGACCATTCGATTCGGCGGAGTTTGAGGATAAAATTGCAAAGAAGAAGGCAAAAGATGATAAGTTGAATCAAAAGCCTGCCGCAGTATCTGTCACTGTATCTACTGATATGGATAGAGATGTATTTATGCCTTCCTCGGGTAGGGATTCAATATACGAACCACCAAGGGAGGTTATTGAGGGAGGCGAAGTGTTGGATAATACAAATACAGGAAGAGGGGATATGAATAGAAGAGGATGGGATGATATTGGCAGTGGTAGTAATGATTCAATAGGTATTTCAGCAGTGCCTAATGAGGACATAGATAGTGGTGGTGGTGGTGCAGATAGTAATAATGATGTCATATCGAGGGAAGTGGAAGAAGTAACTCAAGAAGATATACACATACCAGTAGCATGGAAAGTCGAAGATAATAATGATGAAGATGACGACCGAAGTATAGAGGAGGTCTTCATTGCCACTCCAACTCTACCTTGGTGGAAACAACGACGAACAAGGATCTTCTTTGGTGTTGTTGTACTTCTTCTTGGAGCTATGGCAATTGCTCTGGGAGTCTCTTTATCACAATCTAACACCGAAAACACAGTGTTCCTAAACATCACGGATACTCCAACGGTTAGTGTAGCCCCATCATCAAGTATGGCTCCATCTACTTCACCTCCAACTATAACATACGAATGCTTTGATGCAGATGATGGTGGTGAAGATGGAATTCTTTACAATGCAGTTCGGGCATATGTTCGACAAGACTGTGCCAATAATGAAAAATGTTTCATCGCCCAAACATATGGTTGGCCAATGAACTCGTGGTGTGTTGGAAGTGTTAAAGACATGTCTTACTTGTTTCAATATATGGATACATTTAACGAAGATATCAATGGATGGAATACCTCAAGCGTTACTGATATGACATCCATGTTTTGGGAAGCGAGTTTATTCAATGGAGATGTATCAAACTTTGATACATCAAGCGTTAGGGGTATGGCATCCATGTTCAATAGTGCATCATCATTCAACCAAGACGTGTCCAGCTTTGATCTTTCGAGTGTCACTGATATGAGGTGGATGTTCTACAGTGCCAGTTCCTTCAATCAAAATCTATATTCATGGCGAGATAGCTTTCCATACACCAATGCTGATGATATCTTCTTAGACTCTGGCTGTACATATCAAGATACACCGAATGAATCTCAGAACGGTCCATTTTGTGCTTCTGATTGTGAGTCTTCACCAAGTATGAGTCCATCCTCGTCTATCGCTCCCACCACAAGTCCAAAACCTACACAATCACCAACTGTATCAAGCTTGCCTACAGAGACTTGCTATTGGATCGATATTGTAGTGGTACATGATCAGTATCCAGAGGAAACATCATGGGACATTCAAACGATTAATGGCTCTGGTAATAATGTTGTGTTAAAGACTTTCAATGGTACATCTAATGGCAAATACAAGGCTCAAAAAGAGTCCGTTTGCCTCGAGGGAGAGCAGACGTACCAGTTTACAATATACGACAGTGAAGAAGATGGCATTTGTTGTGAGTATGGGAAAGGCTATTACAATGTAACATCGAATGGGAGCTTGATAGCGCAAGGAGGAGGGTTTACATTAGGCGAGACTACTTCATTTCCTATTCCGTTCATTCCTGGTTCGGCAATATCGAGTGCCTTGTTGAGGAGAGTTTGGGGATAGTGAAAGCACATTATTTTCCATTCCGTATGTTACAACAAGTCCATCACTACAAAGTACGAACATGACATTGACACCCGCTGTTGGATTTATACAACCGTCTACGCTTACACCTCAAACATCTCCTCAAATGGATAGTGACGATGAGGGCAAGGATATTGTATTCGTGATGCTCCCTTAGCAGGAGATTACAACAGCTATGATGGGAGTTGCCTGATGCTAAAGTAGTGATTTATAGAGACGAGAGAATATGTTATGTGGAAAGTAATTTAGATAATAAGATGAATGTTGTAATTGTAATGAATGTTGTATCTATGTTATCACAAGAGCCTATGCTAAAGTAGTACTTAACTTACTTGACTACTCAATAAAAGTCATCTTCGTCATCAAACTCGTCCACTACCATACCGCTTATACCACCGGCCATCATCATCTCTTCCATACCACTGGAGCCATTCTCGTCGTCCATTGTCAACTCACCACTCGAGTCCACTTCCATTCCCCGCTTCTTGGCTGAATGTTTGGTTTAGAGAAAAGTGCACATGATGTGAGCAAGTATGCATATCACAAGCATGAGATATGAACAAATACAAACTATATCACTACTACCCACCCAAGGCTCTCATTACAGCTGCTTGCATTGGACTTAACACCGCTTGCATACCACCCAACAGACCCTCATTCTCACCGTCTAATATACCAACTTGGACTGCACATCCTAATGCCACAGCCTCATCAGGATGAACTGTACGTTGTGGTACCATACCCACAACTGCTTCTAATAGTTTAGCAATCACTGGCATGCGTGTAGCACCGCCTACTAGAACTATCCGTGATAATGGTCGGCCGTGTATACCTTCTTGGACTTTTTCATTACCTACACTAACAAATGATGATGACTGAGATGATGATATTGTGTTGCCTCCTCCACCACGCTTTTGTTTATCACCATCCACTTGTTTACCCAATAACGAGGCAGTGGTAGCCTCCTCCATTGCTGATCGTTTCTGTTTCCTAAATGATCGTTCACGTTTGTCAATATCACGAGCCTTCTTCCGACCACGTTGCTGTGCCTTCTTTTGTGATTTGATATCCATTGCTTGAATTTGTTGCATTGTTTGTTCGTTTATTCTATCCTCATCTTTTGATGATATTGCATTAAGCTTGGTGTTGGTACTTTTGATAAGCGGCTCGTCTTCAAAGTCATCATCATCAAAGTCCCAAAAGTCTTCTCCGTCATTATTATATACCGACATGGCCTCTTCTCGTTCTTTAGCCATGAGCATTGCATTCTCAACAAAGCTAGGTCGAGCCTCGCCGGGCAGTAGTACTCCTGCCATTATGGCAACCTCCCGTATAGGTTGTAATAACAATTGCAATTCATTATAACAGATTGATTCAAATGTTGTCCTATCAAGTGATATGATTGTATAATCTTCATTTTCTATCATGTTGTATTCTGTTTCTAATGTTGTTTTGTCAATGGAAGGGCCGATAATGATTTGATTGTTTAAGGATTCATCACCACCCACTCGTTTCCATCCATCTTCAGTTAATGGTACTACTACCTCAACTATCTTTTGATTCGATAGACACTTTCGTACCTCCTCCGCTACTCGAAGTATGATATCAGGAACTTCTCCTGATCCATCACGATACCAATCTTTAACTACTCGTTTCGTACTCGTTTGTCTTCCATTCTTGTCAATATCTTCTATACCATCCAATGAATCTCCATCTTTCTTATCATTCTTCATCTTTCTATCAAAGTCAACAGCACAACTGCACAAATATTCAGCAACACGCTTATCAAAGTCTGTCCCACCTAACCGATTATTACCAATAGTTGCCATAACTTCGGTAATACCACCACCGACTTCTAAGATTGATACGTCAAACGTTCCTCCGCCTAAGTCGAATACTAGTATTAGTTCTTCGTTGTCGTGCATTATGTCATTCATATCGCTAGAGGGTGAAGTGGAGGAGCCATAGGCAAGTGCAGCAGCCTCAGGCTCGGGTAATAACTTAACTTTCGACACACCTGCAATTTCAGATGCATGAATAGTCGCCTGTCGCTGTGCTTCGGTAAAGTAGGCTGGTACACCTATTACTGCTCTTGTTACCTTCACTTCTTTGTTATTGTTGCTGTTTAAGGAGGTACGATGATATTGTTCAGCAGTATCATATAGATGGCGTAGTATACATGCTGAGATTTGTTCAGGACGGAGTAGTATCCCCTCGTCTTCTTCTGATTCAATCCCCTGACTGCTACTTTCTCCACCACTACCAACTACACCGCTGCCAATATCTAAACTACTACCCTCTCCGCTATCCAAATAGCATAATAACAAGGCAGGATCATCCTTTGCATCTACCAATTGTTTATGTAACTTTGGTAATTCATTCTCCTTACGCTTTTTCCATTTACTCTTTTGCTTCTTCTTCTTTTTATTCTTCTTCTTTGATGATGACTTGTTGCTGTTATTATCGGAATCTTCTAGCATGTTGAATAGTATGTCTAGCTCATTATTACCGCCAACTCCTCCACTTCCACTCATACCATTCATACCACTGCTACTAGCATGACCACCATTAATACTATCAATGTATAAATTGGGCACGACACCATTAGCCAAATTAGCCATTGTACCACCTGTACCTATAATGCGTTTAACATTTCTATATGTTGATTTTGGACGTAAATTTTCATATTGTATTGCTGCTTTGCCGGTTTGTATTGTATATTGATTTGGCCATTGTAGATTGTTTTGAGATAGCGAGGTAGATGTTGATGTGGATGTCCAGGGTGGTATAGATAGCTCATTCTTAGACGACTGTTGATAGTCATTTGATGGGATGAATGAAACAACACTTGGTATAGTTTTACTACAATTTTCATCTACTGTTAGCATTGTTGGTACTGTCCTTCTTCTGTTGTGTTAGCGTATAGAATAGTACAGTATAAATAATAAAGAGAATGAGAAAAAAGTGCATAAGATGTGAGTATTTTTATGATAGTTTGGATTTGTATATAAATGGAGAAGAGACGAGCATATATTCAACATACCTTGAAACTTCATCTTCTCTATCATCATCTTCACTATCATCTATATCAGTAGAAGGGATCATCATTGCAATAGCAGAATTGGTAGTACCCAAATCGATACCAACTCCAATGCCGACTAAATGGTCCTCACTTTTATCGTCATTTTCTATCTGCTGCTGCCCGTTATTGTTGTTCAATGCACTATTTATTATTGTATTACATCTTCTATTTGATATTCTATATATTGCTTGACGATGTATAGTAGAGAAAGCTAGTAATGTATTGCAAGTTGATGGATAATGATGGGTAGCATATCGAAGATGATGTTTTTTTTGCAATGACGAGTACGCCAAGCTAGGTACCGACGAAGATGATTGTAGATATAAAGCATGACAAACTGATGCTGTTGTGTATAGCATTGGGAGTATATAAGAAGATATCATGATGGCTTACAGCTCCCTTAATTAAGTAGGTGGTTATTTAAAAGGTTTGTAGTTTTAAATACATAAGGTCAATACGTAAACTACATAAAATTAGACAGAATCCTGTGTTACCTCTTTATACATACAAAACTACACACCCTAAACCGTTCTAGTTCTAGACACCAACTTTATTTTAAAAGTCTAAGTGTAAGAGTTCACCCAACTAAAAAATTCACTATCTCATATCTCTCGTCTCATCTCACTCTATCTCATCTCACTCACTACATCATCACTATCCATTTTAATCACTTTATTGACAAGTAGAAGCACAAAAAGGTCCTTTTTGAACTTCATTCGGTGTATCTTGATATGTACAACCAGAGTCAGCGAAGACATTATCATTGAAGACTGAGTACGGAAAGCTATCTCGCCATGCACATAGATCTTGATTGAAGGAAGTGGCATCCCAGAACATGCTGCTCATTCTAGTAACACTCGAGATATCAAAGTTTGAAACATCACCGTTGAATGAGGTGGCACCATCGAACATACCGTTCATGTTAATAACACTTGAAGTATCAAAGTTAGAAACATCTCCGTTGAATGAACTCGCTCCACTGAACATGCTGTTCATATTAGTAACTTTCGAGGTATCAAAGTTTGACACATCTCCATTGAACGAGCTTGCATAAAAAAGCATGTAGTCCATATTTCTAACACTTGAAGTATCTAAGTTTGATAAGTCTCTATTGAATGAGCTGGCAAGAGCGAACATCCTTCTCATAATACTAGTAACGCTCGAGGTGTTCCACCCATTGATATCCTCATTAAAGGTATACATCATTTCAAACAAGTGTGACATATCTTTAACATTATCGACACACCACGAGTTCATTGGCCAACCGTATGTTTGTCCAATATCACATTCTTCATTATTAGCACAGTCTTGACTAACATATGAACGAACTGCATCGTAAAGAACACCATCTTTACCACCCTCATCTGCACCAAAACAACCAACATACTCGATTTTGTTGTTGTTATTATTGTCACTGCTACTGTTATCATTATTGATTACCTCTTCAATACAATATGAATCTTGTGGACATACCCCTGAAGTAGGAGGATCACTGATTATTTCTTCTCTCTCCACAATAGTATGACATTTTCCATTGCAAGGTGCTGCCGATTGGCAAGTGGCCGGATGTAGGATTTCATCATCTTTGCAAACGTTCTTGTTGTTGTTGTTGTTCAAAAGAGGAGTAGGTGAGGGTGTTGGTTTCTTTGTCTTTGGCCTCCTCTTTGAACTTTTAGTACTACCTCCACTATTCTCATCATCGAAGACATTCTTCTTCTTCTTCAATACTCTCATATTGATATTGATATCATCGATCAGTTCCGCCGCGCGTGAGGACGACGACGAGGGGATGATGATACTGGTACCAATTAGAATTGAGTAGGAGAAAACGAGCTTAATATAATTTATTCTGATATATACAATATTGATGTGTGTGAGAGTTGATGATAGTAGATATATCTTTTTTTTAGGTGTAGTTTATTGTATAGTCCGCGTGTTATGACGGCTAAGGCAGAAGTAGACAATAAGTTGCAACACTATTTGTTTTAGTATCAAATGGATTGAGCAGCATTGTATGGAGCATTAACTAGACTTGTCGGCTTATATGTACTATGTACTTATCCTTTTTGCTCTCGATCGTCCTATTTTTCTTTATGTCGCAGTATCGTATCCTATGAGGATACAGCACATCATCTACCTATCTGTTGCTCTCTTTGAAGTTGACAGATAGAAACTCTTCCCTCATAGATTATTAGATTGGTATTTTGGTTTGTCATTATTAGTGATGAAGTAAAACTCGAGGCTTATAATCTAACCACTGGATCTATCTTCCAATATATCTCTATGTGAGGCTCTTTACATAGCTGCTCTACTACTACTCTCTTTTCACCTACTTAAACTTCTTCCCTATTCTTTAGCACTACCACTAGCATTCCTCGAAGCCACGGCTCGGCCAGCCGCTGCCCTTCTTTTTCTAGCACCCGCTTCATCTACAGCAGCCATGGCAGCAATCCTATACATTTCATGGAAGGTCACTGCTGAGTATAAGTTACTCAATACATCATCAATGGTCCGCTCTGCCTTGACTAGCTCCATTCCATAATGAATAAGTTCACATGCATCATCACCACAGATATGAACACCCATGATACGTCCATTGGACTTGTCAAATACCAATTTAAGCAACCCGTTAGGTGAGAAGACTAATCCTCTTAAACACTCGGCATACAATGCCACTCCTTCTCCTGCATCGATACCCATTTCCTTACATTGTTGTGTACTTAATCCATAGTATGATGCCTCCGGCGAAGACCATACTCCAATTGGGAATGCAAATGGATTGGAAGCAAGGGATTTTGGATCAAATTTCTCTCCCGTCATGCATAGCTCACCGACTTTACATGCATCGTCATCTGTCGATGCCTCATCCTCATCCTCATCTTCACCTTCTTCCTTGATCCTATCCTCTTTGAACATATTTTCAATGGCAGCAAAGCCTTGAGCCATACCAGTCGAGGCCAAGAATGGCCGACCAAGGACATCTCCAGCTGCATACACATTCCCCCCAGTTGCAGTACTTTTCAATTCCGAATCAACCTCAATACCACCATATGAATCACTCTTAATCCCCGCAGCTTGTAAGTTCAACTGTGACGTATTAGGCTTACGTCCCACGGCTGCTAGATATATATCACACTTTATATCAGTCGCCGCACCCGTGCCGCGATCACCACCACCCTTGGCTTCTAAGTCTAATATGATTGGTGCCTTATCATTCCCTCGGGGGACATGGAATTTCTTAACTTGTGCACCACGTTCAATTTTGATACCACTTCGGGCCTATTGATGTGTATGTGTGTGTTATGTTATGTATGAGTTTAAAAGGAGAGGGGATAAGGCGGTTAGATTCAAGTCTCAACATCTATACACATCGTACATGATAGACAAACGACATATACCACACTGGTATCCACAATATAACATAATATACATACCAAATCAGCAACCAACGTAGCAGCAATATCCTTATCTAATCCAATCTTCATTAATGCATTCCTTGGTATATTATCCCGAATGATTAATGTTACGTCACTACCCAAGTTTTTAAAAATCTTGGCAAATTCAATGGCTATAATACCTGATCCGGTAATGGCTACGGATTTGGGTAGGTAGCTTAATGTATTTATTGAGTCTGAATCGAATACGCCTGTTTGTTGATATGATTTGTGTTATTGTTGAGTAGGTTTGTTTGTCAATTCCATATGGATAGGCGAGAATATAGATAAAGAGGTTTAGTTGTTGATTAAAATGAACATATCATATTATGTAACACATTACATGTACATCTGAGAGAAAAAACAAACAAACACACAAGAGGAAAATAAAACTCACGTTTGCCATCAAAAGGAATACCTCCCGGTCTAAAAGGAGTACTACCCGTGGCTATTAATATCTTATCAGCGTTTAATGTAGTAATAAAATTATCCGAATCGGTAACAAATAAACTACTCGATCCACCGGAATCTGCAAAGGCAGCCGAGCCTTGAACGTATGTAACACCGGCGTATTCGAGTTGACGGATTGTATCACGTGCATTGAAGGATGCTAGTTCTACACAGGATGTTACTATTTCGTTCCATACACTTATATATTTGTTTCGTGGTTGTTTGTTTGTGGTTTGAGAATATGGTTAGTTTATAATTTGCAATGCAAAAAGTACACAAGATATATATGCACCAAATTAAAACTTCTCACTTACCTATCATCTCTCAACCCCATTCCCTTCAATGAACTAACACTAATCCTCTTCCCCGTATCCCTTAATGCCTTACTAAATAATCCCGTAGGTCCACCAATACTTAAATCTTCACCAGTGGCTTCATTCATTAAAGCACCACTAGCTCTTGGAGCATCGATTAATATTACATTTTTATTATGTGGTGATCGTGCAGCGAGGAGTGCAGCGGAGACTCCTACGGGACCTGCACCTAGGATTGCTAAGTCGAATGTTTGATCTGAGATTTGTTCTGGTGGTATTGCTGCGCGTAGTGAAGTTGTTGTTGTTGATATTGGTGTCAAGGAAGAAGAATGATGTATGTAATTTTGATGAGGAAGGTGAAAGCTAGTGCTTATTTGTATACAGCACGAAATCACCGCCGCCGCTGGTATTATTGATGGTATAGATTTCATTATTCTCTTCACTATATGAGGTTCGATATGTGCTAGCTTTGGCTATTAGACGCGAGGAATAAGGGAGGAATAAGCCGTCAATAGTAGATCGTCATTGTCTCTGTGCATTTTTTTTTGCACAAATGGGATAAGTAACCCGACGTATGGGAAATAATAACCTAATATTTAAAGGTGAGACCCTTGGCCTAGCCTTACCTTGCTTCCTTAGTCCTTATATTAGTAGGGCTTCTAATAGAATATCGGCGTACTCCTCTTCTATACTCGTAGTCCGTAGTATCGAGTACACGCTGTTGATGATGTATAAAAGTAGAGTTAGTAATGTATAATTACTAAAAAGATACCGCTAAGAAGATACGATCAAAATAATAATATTGCAACGAAGTTGATATTAATGTTCTTTGTATAACAATATATGATACCTATTATCAATTATCACACAATATAATTATGCCAAAGATTAGTAAAGACAAGGGTATATCACAGCGGCGGCGGGTTGTCGTTGACTGGAATACAAAGTTCAATCAACTTGTACTATTCAAAGAGGAGAATGGACACTGTAGAGTTCCTCGGAAACATCCACAGTTGGGCAATTGGGTGATGAATCAACGTATTGCTGTATTCAATAAAAAGAAGGAGGGGGAACTTTCATCTGATCAAATCAAAGTATTAAATGGTATTGGATTTGAATGGGTACTAGTGAAGCACACTGTGCGTGTGGGCTGGGATGAAAGGTTTGAGGAGCTCAAACAATATAAAAAGGATCACGGAGATTACAATGTTCCTCGTAAATACAAGGCTAATCCACAATTGGCAAGTTGGGTAAATACCAACCGCACCAAGTACAAGAATGGGAAGTTATCAAAAGAACGTATCGAAAGTCTTCAGGGGATTGGATTTAGTTGGGTAATTGGCTGTGGACGTGTGGGTTGGGATGAAAGGTTTAAACAACTGAAAGAATACAAAGATACGAATGGTAATTGCAATGTTTCAACATATGACGAAAACAATAAAGAGTTGGCATATTGGGTGACTACTCAGCGCCGGTTTTATAAAAAGAATAAACTATTACCTGAACGGATTAAGCTTCTAAATGAGATTGAATTTGTATGGGAACTACGTCAGTTGGGAAAAAAGCTTTCACCTAAACAAAAAGAGCGTCTTGAGGGTATTGGATTTGAGGCGGAATGTCGTAAGCAAGTGGGCTGGGATGAAAGGTTTGAACAACTCAAGGGATATAAAAAGGATCACGGAGATTGCAATGTTCCTCAAAAATACAACGCCAATCCAAAGTTGGGAAAATGGGTGGATAGACAGCGCCAAGCATACAAGAAGGGTAAACTTTCAAAAGAACATATTGAAAGTCTTCAAGGGATTGGATTTAGTTGGGCAGGAGGGGTAAGCCGTAAGAATAAGCTTTCACCTGATCAAAAAGAGCGTCTCGAGGGTATTGGATTTGAGTTGGAATGTCGTAAGCAAGTGGGTTGGGATGGAAGGTTTGAACAACTCAAGGGATATAAAAGGGATCATGGAGATTGTAATGTCTCGCGTAATTACAAGGCTAGTCCACAGTTGGGACAATGGGTGAATGATCAGCGTACTGCATACAAGAAGGGAAAACTATTAAAGGAACGTATCGAAAGTCTTCAAGGGATTGGATTTAGTTGGGCAGGAGGAGTAAGCCGTGGACGTAGATCGGCTTATGACGGGACGAGGATGAAGAAGTCAGAACCCGTGGATATACAGTGGGATGATAGTAATAACGCTCCAACGAAGAAGTTTGTTTCAACGGAGAAGTCTGAAACTGAGCTAAAACGTTTTATGCTTAGACTTATCATCCCCGCTGGAGGAATGGGATTAATTTTATCGACTACACACAATGGACCAGTATCAGTTATGGGTGTGGATCAGAAATCTATACTTCGTCATGCTATACCAAGTTACTTGCTTGGGCGCCGGTATTGTATCACTTCAATTAGAAGTTCTTTGGGAAATCAACAATTTAGCAGTAGTATTGAGAATCGTTTAGATATCATAAATGCCATCAAATCATGTCGAGCAATGAGGTTGGATAACATTGAGGTCGTATTCCAGGAGCAATCCTATGCATCAGTATAGATATAACGAGAGTCTAAATGTTTATGTATGGGAAATAACCTAATAACAAGTTGATTTAAGTTTAGAAAGTAATGTTATGCCTTATCCAATAGGATTACTAGCTTTCGAGTTAACTTCGTCAGTTGTTAGTTAAGGTTAGTTAGTAGGTAAGAAGAACTCTAGTGAGACGGATGTCACAATGTTTTCATAGGTGAGAACTCTTGGTGGCATGAGGGTATCCTTTCTTCGACATTGCTTGGCTGAAAAAAAGATTGATTGCCAACCAGCAACTACAATACCTAACTACTCCCCTCACCTTGCTGTTGCTAGCCACACAATTCCTGCGGTACTATTATAGATATATTGTATCGACGGCGTTGACAAAGTGGAGTGCCTCTAGTCCGACCGGTGAATAGAGATAGATACAAAACATATTAAAAAATGAGACGAATTGCATTGAAATTTGGTGCATGCCTTCTCCTCTTTGCTATGGTGGCTCCATTGGTTTCGGTAAGTTATATATGAACTGTTTCTATATATAATCTTGTATATACTTTGAAATTGCAATAGCTACTAATATACTATGTATCAATTACTACTCTTTAGGCATTTGTAACACCAACACAAAGTAGTGGCATTACAAAAATTGCAACACTCAACAACAATAGAAAGCAACAACTAAACATGCTACCACCCTCCTTAATACAAAACTCCATAATAGAAAATACACCATTCCTAACCCTCCTATCACGAGGATCACGCGGTGGTGGAATGGCAGATGCAACACCACCAAGTGAAGGTGTAACACTTGCAGTATTACTAGGCGGTTTCGCAGCAATAGTTTGGTTTTTAGTTAGTGAATATCAATTCCTTAGAGATCGTCAAAATTCTATGATTGAAGCTTTGAATACCAACAATGATGGCACAGATAGTAGTGGGGAAGGGAATAAAGATGTTAAGAAGGATGTATCAATAGGAGACTTGATAGATTATCGATTAGAATATTTCTTCACGTCAAGCGAGTGGGCTAATGTTATTTTATTATTAGGTATGAGTTACCTGCTAGTTGTATTTGGTGCGGGATTATTAGCAACATTAACCGATAGCACTATTAGTGAAGCAGCATGGACTAGTTGGACATATGTAGTAGATCCAGGAGCACAGGCTGATGCACCCTCCGAGTTTTTACCCCGGACTGTTAGTTTGGTAGTTACACTCGGTGGATTATTGGTATTTGCATTATTAATTGGTATTGTTGGTGAAAGTATTGGTGAAAAGTTGGAAGATTTAAAGACGGGGAAGAGTAGAGTGTTTGAGAGTGGACATACTTTAATGTTAAATTGGAATGATAAGGTGCGTTAAATTGATTTAGTTGTGGGGTTTGTTTTGGTGTGTTGGGTATGGGTGTGTGTCTTTGTTGAATGTTTCTTTAGTTATTGAGATTGGATATTTAACGTTCGTTATATGGCATGGGGGTTTCATATCATATACTCTGCCAATATATGCATCTCACACAATCCATACTCTTTCATAAACACCATACACAATCCAATAGTCATTAGCAGTTATCAAACAGATTGCATTAGCAAATGAATCAGAGAATGGGGGGACAATGGTAGTATTATCACAACTCGAAAAAGAAGAAATGGAAGAGCGTCTCGAGTCAGCATTAAATGCTAAAGATAATCCACTCCAACTCCTGGGTACTGAAGTTATCTTCCGCAATGGTAATCCTATATTAGAGCAAGATTTAAAGAAAGTTTCAGCCAATACTGCACGGAGTGTCATTGCCTTAACACCAAACAATTTTAATTCAGATGAAGCCGACGCAAAGAGGAGAAGGCATGCACCAAATTTCAATGCAATTCGTCTCATTTTTTAATATGTTTTGTATCTATCTCTATTCACCGGTCG
>Ga0214479_100881_pt1 | contig 14944 bp, 8 predicted proteins | sample M1_20Mar14CPVII9_5_FD_165054 | JGI IMG/M metagenome (GOLD analysis project Ga0214479, IMG submission 165054) | Marine eukaryotic communities from Monterey Bay, California, United States - M1_20Mar14CPVII9sort6BwellE14 | ecosystem: Environmental > Aquatic > Marine > Unclassified | place: USA...
GTATCTATTTGGCTATAAACGGCTTTTTATTCTTAATCGGCCACACACACACGGACGGAACACAATTTCATCGGTTTGGAGTTACCTAGGCTAGGTAAATTGCAGTAAGCGGAAGAGCAGCGGAGCAGCAGGTCCGTTACGTCGCCAAAGTTTGCCGTTTCGGCTTTGAGCTCATTCTTTTGCCAAAGCCGTCCATTGCTGAGTGTTGTTAGTAGGGGTCAATTAGCGTAGCATAATTGCTTTTCTAGTTCACCGATAGAGCTGAAATAATATTGTTGACTTCTCCTATTTTATTAGATTAATCACCAAAAATCGCCGTTCGTTAAACGACGCCGTTAAAAAGTTATCACAAATAATATCAAATTAAATTCGTCATTGGCACACGTCATTGTAATAAAAATAAAAATAAAAAATCTAATAGTATAGGAAAACCCAACAACACCAACAATAAAACATCAATAATGTCAACATCAACAGACGGAGGCACACCTACTGAGGGTCAAAATAATGAAACAATTTCAGACCATTTTAATAACAACAGTGGGTCTACCGCAACCAACACGGGTGGCAATGGAAGTACTCAAGGTACAACGCATAAAGGGCTTCGTGCCAGGATCATCGAACAAATCAACTCTGCAGAGACAAGTGATTATGAGCGTGAATTTTATCGTCAACCTGATAAGGCATCTAATGCACAAGAATTTATGGATGGTCAAAATATATTTTTTGGTTTACGGGTATTTGTATTTATGCCAAAGAAGTCGTCAAAGTTGTGCGTGGGATATGGTATTGGAAAATTTGATGAGGGAGACGACGAAGTTGAGGATAGTCAGTTAATATTTGTAGGAGATAGGGACCAATTTAACACAAATCCAACAATGTTTGCTCTCCCGACGAAGAAAAGCTATGAATGGGTGGATGTGAAACAAGATTGGGACGAGGGAAGGTTCCTCACCTTCTACGATAATGCGGATAATAAGAAAACATTTAAGAACCGTGCTAGGGGACGTGCCAAAGAAGAGACGGTTCCAAGGATGGCGTATTTTCCGCTGGAGGCAACATTGGCAGTACTGGATACTGATGGTTCTCCGTGGGAAGTACTCAAGGCGCTACGCCGTTATGAGGAGGATGAAACATCCCTCCTTCAGCCCGAACATACAAAATTCATCAAAAAGTACCTCATTGCAGTAATGGCAAAAGGAACATCGGAAAAGGAGAGTCAGTTGGCCATTGAACTTAAGCCCGTGATGTCCACAAATGCTAAATTGGCGAGGTTTAAGAAAGAAAAGATTGAACACTTGCTAGGAAAGGCGGCTAAGTCACCGGTTCGACAACAAGCAGCAGCAATGTCATCAGGGCAGCCAAATGAAAGAATGGAAGAATTGATGTCAGTGGTCGTTAACTTGGCCAAAACTGTTCACGAGTCTAACACCACCCGGCCTACCTTCAACCATCAACAAGAAGGGAGACAACAAGAGTCAAGCTTACAGGTAAAAGAGTTGAAAGGAGCGTTGGCAGCCAGTGTAATGGGCTTCACAGGAGTCACGGAGGTTCATTTATGTAAGAAAATTTGGACAACCTTCCTTTCGTCGGAATCCAACATGACAAAGCGAGACGAGCTACTCCAGGAAATGCAAAAATGGGCTTGCAAAAATTCATTGGAAATTGAGGAGGATTTTCTGTTGGAAACACAATTCTTCAAAGATTTACTGGCAGGAGACTTTACAGTGGGGGAACCAGTTGCAACGGAACACAACATCAACCGGGGGCTAACGCCACAGTGGTTCATGCCGGTAACTGCCGAATACAAGCGACAAAAGGAAGATGACGAACAAGCCGAGGCTGATACGGAGGGCACCCGAACATTGGCGGAGAAGAGAGAGCTACAAAAAGTGGCAGAAAGGCCACCTCCCGAAACACTCGTCGAATTCCAGTTGTTGGTTAATACCTGTGCAGCATTCCTCTTCGTGTTGTTTGGTGCAGGCTGTGATCTATATCGGAAGATGTTGGGATTATCAACGGAGCTCAAGAGTTCAGGCTCCAAGCGTGTGAAGAATCTTCTCCCAGTTGTAACCATCCGGCAATGGCATTGGGAAGTCTGTATGGATTGGCGCCGCTATTTCTACAGCAGGTGCAAGATGAGTGACTTCATGGATGGAGAGATGCCAATCTTTCCCCAGAGCATGTTGAGTTCACTCATACAGTACATCACAAGAGGGGCTGAGGTGCCAAACATTACGTTCCCAAGTAAGTGGCGAACAAGCGCATCACGACCGCCAGCTACGTACACATCACCAGTCCCTCCCACGGCACCCGTATACAACTATCAACTGCCGCCACCACCACAGGTACCACAGCCAAATGCGTTCGCCCCTCAAGTGCAAGACAAGCCCACCAAGCCACGGAGCGTGTCGTTCCAATTGAGTGATCTACATCCGGCGCTGCAGACTCCGCTCCACGAGTACCACAATCAATACAAGGGTACAGTGCTCTTAACCGAGATGTGCACAAGAAGTGGGATTGTGCTCGGGGAACTAACACCCCACCCAAAGGAGGGGCGTAACATCTGCTATCGTCATGTGCTTGGGTGTTGCGGACAGGGCCACAGGTGCACTCGGAAACACCTCACAATCGCGGAACAAGGGGCCAAGTTCTGTGAGAAGCTGTACAACCAGCTAAAAAAGGGTATAGCAAAGCTGCTTGCTGAACCCCCTGAGGCCAAGAAAGTCCGTCGGTGAGACCTCAGTCTCATCGACACGGGAGGTACCATCCAATGCATACAACAAAAGGCGGCACGGTACCAAATGAGGGAAGCATTGGAATCTGAAGGCCGTGGAGGAGGAAGGTCTTCGGAAGTGGTAGGAAAGTTGGAAAACGACAGGAGGCGAATCGAACGGTGGATGGGAGAAAAGTTGAAAATAGAAGATATTGGGGATGAATCGGAGGAAGAGATTGACGAGAAGTGGCTACAAGAGGCGGTAGAACAAGACAGAGCCAAGTTTGAGGCGACCGTGAGTAAGGAAGAGCTGGAACAGATGGAATTCCTAGACGGAGGAAATGGTGAGTATTTGTCGAATCACATGTTATGTGATGGGAATCGGGAAGTTGCCACCCCACTGAGCCAGGCACAGTCCAGTTCAAATGTGGATGACAAGACTGGGAGAAATCACCAGCCTCGCCAACATACGCGCGAGATCGATCCTGCCCCGTACCGACGGGTGGAGCGTAAGGACGACACAACTGTTCATGATGACTCCACCCCCCGGGTGACCCAGATTGATGTGCATCAGCACAAACCCTCGGTTTCGGTCGAGTCAAAGTCGGCTTCAGTCGCAACCTCTGCTTCAGCAGTTGCAAGTGCTTCAGCACATCAAAAGTCGGCTTCAGTCGCAACCTCTGCTTCAGCAGTTGTAAGTGCTTCAGCACATCAAAAGTCGGCTTCAGTCGCAACCTCTGCTTCAGCAGTTGTAAGTGCTTCAACACATCAAAAGTCGGCTTCAGTCGCAACCTCTGCTTCAGCAGTTGTAAGTGCTTCAACACATCAAAAGTCGGCTTCAGTCGCAACCTCTGCTTCAGCAGTTGTAAGTGCTTCAGCACATCAAAAGTCGGCTTCAGTCGCAACCTCTGCTTCAGCAGTTGTAAGTGCTTCAGCACATCAAAAGTCGGCTTCAGTCGCAACCTCTGCTTCAGCAGTTGTAAGTGCTTCAGCACATCAAAAGTCGGCTTCAGTCGCAACCTCTGCTTCAGCAGTTGTAAATGCCTCAGCATACCCTTCGGCCTCATTCGGATCAAAGTTGGCCTCAGTTGGAAAAGAGAAACAAAAGAATCGCAAAAAGAGGAGAAGCCGAAGAAAAAAGAGCAGAAAACGACAACGGATGGAGCGTGGACCAAAGGTGGAAACTTGTGAAAGTAACGATGAGTCGAGTGATGAAAAATCGGAGATCGAAGATGCGGGTTGCCTATCTCACACTTCACCACCCCCTATCTTGCCTTGTTCAAACCAGATTATGCAGAACTCAAAACGCATAACTGGCACTGCTTGCATCGGGCTGGAGCAACCACAGATGGACTCGGGCAAGCCAGTGACGGGCAAGAATAAGGTCCAGCATCGGAAGGAGAATAAGTTCAAGAGACGGATTAAACAAGTGGCTCAGAGCTTGGCAGTCGGCGCAACCGCAGGCTACCATGGGGTATCATATTGGGCCAAGCACGAAGGTCTGTACAACGTACCCACTCCAAAGACGGCAACCACATCATATGTTGGTCAAATGTGTCCGTCAAATGCTGCACTGGATCACCCGGCAAGGAATATTCTCTTACAATACGCACAAGAAGGATGTCCCGTCGAAACTGGAGAGCCGTGGACACGAGAAATGATTGAGGCGGCAGTAATGCGAGGACCACATGTGTCGGCAATGGTTCCAGAGGCAATGAACCAACTGCAATTAGAGGTAGCGGAGAAAGAGAAGAATGATCAAGTCCGAGTCGTTAATTGGGACGATATCAAGGATAACTTGCCGAAGGAGCTCAAGGTATCACCAATTGCCATGATACCACATAAATCAAGAATGTTCCGGGCGATTCTCGACTTATCCTTTGGCATTCGATTAGAAGATGGCGCACAAGTACCATCTGTGAATGAATCCTCAATCAAGACAGCGCCAAGAGGGGCCATCGATCAATTGGGACAATCCTTGGACCGAGTAATTCATGCCATGGCTCAAGCTGAACAAGATGCCAAAGTCTTCATGGCAAAGTGGGACATCAAAGATGGTTTCTGGAGACTCGTTGGCAGAAAAGGAGAAGAGTGGAACTTCGCTTACGTCCTCCCCCAAGAAGAGGGCAAGCCTATCAAGCTCGTGATCCCTACATCACTTCAAATGGGATGGATCGAGTCACCACCATACTTCTGTGCAGCATCCGAAACTGGCCGAGACGTCGCACAGCAATATGCTGAGGCTCCGGTGGGCTCACTCGAAAATCACAAGTTCATCGCCCACTCACTACAGGGGGAAGACTACGAGACCTTCCAAGGCCAAGGTTTGCAAGACCTTCGCTATTCAATCGAGGTATATGTGGACGACTACATCTCTCTAGCCATGCCACGCACCAAGGAGGATCTGAGGCACGTAGCAAATGCTGTGATGAAAGGCGTCCATGATGTTTTCCCGGCGGATCAGGTAGCAGAGAATGATCCCCTATCCTACAAGAAGATGCTCAAATTGGAATCAATGTGGGCATTGACAAAGGAGATTCTTGGATTTACGTTCGATGGCGACAACAAGACAATTTGGCTTGCTGAGGACAAACGAGAAAAACTCCTGGCAACACTCCATCAATGGCTGCGCCAAGCTACACGGGAGAAGGGAGGCATCAAGTTCGATGAGTTTCAATCAACAATTGCAAAGCTCCGACACGCCTTCATCTCTATCCCTAGTGGCAAGGGATTGCTATCACCTTGCAATGCAGTTCTTCGTAAACAGCCCAAGTACGTCTAATTCAGGTGTGATACCTTATTCCTGCTTTGGCAGGGTGCAGTTTACCTGTTGTCGAATGTTCACTACCCCTGTGTTGTGCGCAACCTTAATTCTTTCTCCCAGTAGTAAGTAGTGTTTGGCACAAAGTTTGCTCCTAAGTATATAATGATTGCATCCATCGTATGTGCATTTCCTAGGATATCTTCTCCCTCCATGACGAAGACAATATTCACCATTTTTGCCAACTCCATTGCCTCTGCTCAATGCTTTACAACCCTCAACTACACACTTCATCTTTGGAATATATTTTCGTTTTCGTTTTACTGGCTTCATTTTGATCTTAGCGGTAGTATTATTGGTAGTGGTGCATATCTCTTTGAGGTTTTTGCATTTTGCAATGTCTATTAAACCACATATGGCATCTATTTCGTCAGCTTTTAATTTTAACAAATTACTCATATGTTAATCTTTTAGAATTAGATGCCCTATTGTATCTTATTTTGTTTGCAAAATAATCTGGGTTAAATTCTTTCTTCCATCTCATATCTAAGATACAGGTAATAATCTAATACTCTTGAATTCTTTCTTCATAGGTCCTCTTTATACATTCTCTTTTGGAAAGCAAAGATCTTCCATGTTGGAGGATGCTTATGATCAACAACAAAGCAAGAGAAAATCTTTCTTCCATCTTCCACAAGTTTGGTGTCTTTTTTATGAGGGGTGCTTAAGGCAAGTGTCTTGAAAAATTTCTTTTGGTATCTATTTGGCTATAAACGGCTTTTTATTCTTAATCGGCCACACACACACGGACGGAACACAATTTCATCGGTTTGGAGTTACCTAGGCTAGGTAAACTGACATTATCTTGGTAGATAAACATTAACATTGGAATCATGACTACACGTGGTCAGTTGGAATATCAGCATCTCAGATATGTACTGCTGGTCGACCCCCGAGTCCAGTGATATTGAGTATATTCTCCGTGTGGAGAACCGAACAAACTTGCGCTTGTTGAAGACGCTTGTACGTTGCCCAGGATTAGAATTAAGAGAGACAACATTTACCAATGAGGATGGAGATGAAAGCACTCTATATCGGAGCAACATATTGAGGAATAAAAGCGGTAGATTCCTTCCAGAACAATGGATAGAACTGGTATGGTCAGTTTACCCTAGGTAACTGCAACAGCTTTCTCCTCCTTCGGGGCAATTAACAATAAATAGTCGGATGGGACCTAGAAAAGATACCCCCAAAAAAAGATTCAATCATTACTACGAAGCAAGCAACAAGAGCCACGAGCGGTTTGGGTGCTTTATGGAGTGATGGTGATGATGTTATTGATCACTCCTCCTATCTCTAATGCCAGGTTTGTTTACTACACATAGTTACATTAGCAATAAAAAATAACTTATAATGTAGAGGGGCCAATAACTTAGTTGGGGCTCGTCAGGGGGCTCATCTCCTTTTGATACCCTACTATTAACTTTTATAAATTATTATCACGATGTTATAGTTACGAGGCTGATCGTTAAAGCCGTCGGTGGAGACAATATAAGTACTATATAATTATTCTTATAAATCTTTAATCACTATTGAGCAACAAGTTCATTGCAATTGATGTATCTACAATATTATAATACCTACCGATAACTAAACTTGAAGCATTAATTATACATTAATATCACTATAACTTATTAGATACACTTATTCAATAGCAACATATGGTATTATTGGTGATTTCACACAAGATGGTACTGTTAATAAAGACACTGCCCACTGCTCATACTCTATCATGTATATGCTCAGCTCGCCCTCCAAATAAAAGTTGGCGTCTGTATAGGGAATATCATAGCATTTGTCTCAAACAACGTGGTCGATCATGGGCTGAGGATTGTGATATGAAAGTAGGTAATTTAATGAACTTGGATATCTACAATTCTATCCATCGTAGTGTTGATGGTATAATAGCTTATCTGGATCAGGAGAGTGATGTCGTGCAAGGATTAGATAAGTTGTACAATGGAGGTTGGGGGTTCTGATACACAACTTTTGGTTGTCAGGTCCAAATTGGGCATAAAACATCAGAACTACTCTTACTGTTGATATGAGGCATTTATTTTGACTTTGAGGGACATTTTTCTGAGTTTTGGGGCATTAATTTCGATTGTGCATCTTTAATGTATCTTTTCATATTACATGCCCCTGATCATATTTAAAATTCGATGTTTATCAAATTATGCCCCTTGTTTATTTTATCTTTTAGACCATTGTGGCTCTGATATGCCTTAGCTCAAACGACATATGAATAAAAGGGATTATTGACCAACTTCTTATGCCCACTCAAACTATGCCTCTCAACAAGACCATAATAATTCGATGTAGGACATATTTATTTGATCATCATATTATTATTCTCCACCACGTGAGCAGGAGACCAACAATTTCACACATAAGGCAGAAGGAGGAAGAGAGAGCTCACTTTCATAACATGTGAAAATAAACAACAGCTCAACCTCTACCATCACCACCTAACAAATACCATCATCCAAGTGGCGTATCTGATCGTATATATCATCAGCCGAGCGATGACAATAGACCGACGACCTCTATACTGAATCAATTCCTTCGTATTGCAATTGCAATTCATTATTATTGATGACGATATGGACAGAACAGAACAACTTAAAAAATTAGGTAAAATTCAGTAAAATTAGCACTCTATGCAACTAAACAGACAAGTTCAACCAATATTGGAGTCTTCATACGCCGATGATGTATAACCAGACAGCGTCGCACATCATGTTTATTGACGACGATGATGATGAGAGGTGAGTACATATACTATATGTAATCGGCATGGCCATTGCAAATCGATTAACTACTATTGTTGTAGAATACTAACAACCGTATTGATGTCATGCCAACCCATTATTCCTATAGCTTGGTGGCGGCGTGGAGAGTTCGACATTGCACATCGATAATAGAAGGTAAGATTTTGTGGCTGTGTATATTAATGATTTAAACTACACCAACTAACCGTACACCACCTCGTCGAACGATAGATAATACACCTGCTGCATACGATGGCTAGTTGGATGATAGATAGCGGCGCCCCTGTGTTGTACTAGTAGGCAGTTAGTAGTAGCATAGTACTGGGTGGCGAAAAGAAAAAACGGTGAAATTTGCACATAATACTAAATTAGTACATGGTCAATTTAAGATTCTCAGTGAATAAATACCTAGAGCAAATAAATTCGATCGAACACTTAAAGTGCTGGATTAGTACAGCCCCGATGTTCGATAAAAATAGGGCATTAATGTCCCAAACTCAACTTAAAAACAAAAATGAAGGGACATTGTCAGGTGAAAAATGGGTCCACCTCCGGGGCATTGAAGTCCATCTAAATCAGTTGATCTATGGGACATATGAGTACTTCTGATGAAGTGGACAAGCCAAGTGCCAGCAACATGATCATTTTCAGGAAGAAGAAGAAGACTATCAAGAAGAAGAAGAAAAAGAAGTCCCAGCACAAGCTTGAACTTGAAACGATGATGGTTGGACAGTCTCAAGAGACATCACCATCTCTTCCCGACGTGATCAAGAGAATGATCAAAGAGGCTGTGGTACCTCGTGCCTCAATGATGCCGAGGAGGGAGATCAAGAAGCTCAAGAAGTGTCGCTGCAAGAACAGCAGACGGAAGTTGTGAAACGTACGACTGGTATGGACAGTGCCGTGAGCTTGAGTACCGCGTACAAACACCTAAAAGGGCCCTAGGTCAGCTCTGACCAATCTAGTTTCAAATAAGAAAGGGAGGGAAAGAAGGGGTAGATGAAGGCAAAGCAAACGACTTGAGTTCTCCTACTGAAGACCATTTGGAGAAAGGTAAATTGATTACTCAACCCTCAAGCGGTGGTGATGCAAAACAAAATCTAGTTGACGGTGAGGGAAAAGTTGCTGACACCTTGATGTCGTATAAACTCCCGTTCAGTGCAACCAGATTATCATGTTCACTTAATGCATTTAAATCTGAGATGAAGTTAACCACTGCCATTACAAAACGTGAGAAGTGGCTGTGTGATGGTAATAAATGGGATGACATTATGCCATCTAGAGATATTCCAACCAATATTAAGTACATCGTCGTTGATGTAGAAACACATGATTGGAAGGACGGCGGTCCTTGTAATGGTCGCATTGTTAAGATTGCATGGATGGTATTTGACTGTAATATGAAATGCATTGAATCTAAGCGGTCAGTTTACCCTAGGTAACTGCAACAGCTATAAATTGTCCTTCTCCTTTGTGGTCATTTAAGAATAAACGCTTGCTAAAATAAAAAATTCGGCGGATGAACGGTGATTGCACAGAAAAGATATCCACCAAAAATTGTGATACCGCCGAGAGTAGTATACTATGATATGCAGTGATGGGTGATCTTTGTGGTGAATGGTATGATCTAAAAGCCTTCTTGATTCCATACAGGCTGAATATGCATCTATTGTTATTTACATATAATTACAATCAGTATTATACATAATAAATCCATGTAACGGTTGGATGACTTAGGGTTGGGGCTGTATAAGTATTGTAGCATCCTAGGGCTTTTATAGTATTTGTACAGCCTTTGCAAATAATATCAAAGTGTTGGACTTAGCGTTGGGGCTGTATAAGTACTTTGATAGCGTTAGGGCTTTCATAGTATTTGTACAGCCTTTGCAAAAAAATGATATTGTTGTACTTCAATCATCTTCATGTTCTATAATATCGTAAATTTATAACCATGCATCATTGATCAACAAGTTTATTGCAATCGGATCAACTACAATATTATTTATTATAACTTCTGATAACTACCATCAATATGATTGGGATTTCTACAAAAGACGATAATGGTGGGGATGATAAAAGTGTATCTTCTGCTGTGGATGATATTTTGAGCCATCTTTTTCATGTCAAATTTATGATATAGGTGAGTTCACCTATGTGTACTTTCATCACTTAGCTTGTTTACTGATCTCTTCAGTTTACCTAGCCTAGGTAGCTCCAAACCAATTTACTTGTGTTCTGTCCATGGCCAATGTCAATTGGATACGCATTCGAGTACTGCGTACGCTGTATGTATGTACGTACATTACCTCTTACTTAAGAAAAAGGGCCCAACTTTAGTTGGACTCACAATATCTAAATATAAAGAACAAATTGTCATCTACAACAACGCTCATAGCGTACATTACACATCCGTAATCTCATAGATTAACAGTCTCGTCGCTTTCCGCTGACGATTCTAGGATTAAGAGTTTTGATTTGCGCAGGACATAAGTCGGCCAATCAATTCTTGGGATTAAGAAGTTTGATTTTGCAGGACATAAGTCGGCTAATCAAGCACTTAATTAACAGTTAGAAAGATCGGGTATTGCAGGACATAAGTCGGCATATCAGACACTTATTCCTCTTTTGGATTGGAGTTAAGCACAGCTTCTTCAGTCAACCGTGAATTATCTACAAAAGGATATTTGATAGTTTTCTCATCATGACTACGGCTAATGCAGAGTTTGAGCACATCATGAATGTAATTTTTGGAGTCGGCACGCCGGCCCAACTATTATGCATTGAGAACGGGATTACTAATCTCCGTAAATTCAAGGTAAAGTTTAGGAATATCCGTGACCTTGAGTATATTGATAGTACTACGAACACTAAAGTTAAACTATCTGATGATGATTTCGAGGAGCTCGAGGCTCTTGTGCCATTCTTGCACCACTTGCAGAATGAGTTAGGCGTTATTTCAAAGAACCCAGTAGACATTACACAGCACTCACGTGAGGATTTCTTGTGCTACTATGACAATGTATATGACGTAGATAATCCGACTCAATATAACCAAGCGTTAGCGCAGGATGCCGAGAAGCATGCGGAAGAAATGAAGATATTAGCGGCCCGTACTGCCAATGCAATGACCACTACTGTAGGAACAACAACTACCGCCAATACAGGTGGTGGCAGTTCAAGTGGAGGCACATCTGGAGGTGGTGTAACTAATTCGAATGATCATTATAAAGCGGAGTTGAAGGCCCTTAAGAAAGCAGGAGTTCCCGACGTCAAGAAATACATGGAACTACTCAATGACGATGCTTACTCAACATGGTGGAAAAAGTTCACCAATACAGCCAAGCTTCAAGGTTTTGAAAATCAATTGAATCCCAAGTATGTCCCAAACACACCTGAAGAGAAGGAGGTCTTTGATATTCGTCAGCAACATCTCTATGACATTCTCAGCAAGATTTTACTTACGCCTAAGGGTAAGGATATCTTAAGTAATCATATCCTTGATAACAATGCACAGGAGGTTCTTAGTGAATTGAAGGAACATCAAACTGAATCCGTCATTGCCACACGTCGTCGGCGAGAATGTTTGCAACTGATCCTAAATTCCAGGATCGATCCCAGTCAAAACGGTGAAAGTCAAATTGTAGAGTTTAAGGAATTGATGAGGACATATGAATCATATTTAGGGAAGAGCATGGATGAGGCTACAAAACTCTCATATCTTGAGGACTTCTGTTCCAGTGCACCTGGTATGAAAAATATTCCTAGCTTAACAGCCATTATCCAGAAGGCGACAAAGACTACCCTTTCAACGGCCACACAAATGGAAATCGTTGAGAGCCAAGCGCTGATGGAAGATAATGCGGCACTACTTCCCCAAGTTGATGGTCGTATGCGTGAACATCGTTCTGTCAATATAACGAATTTTAATCCGTTACCAGCAGATAATTCTGACGAATTTCCGCTTGACAATGGAGATGGTTTTATCACTGTGTATATGGGCGATGTTAGGGGACAGCTACAACAATCGCATAAGCTCCCGAAGTCGTTATGGGCGGCTTTCACGCAAGACGAGAAGAAAATCTGGTTGAGTTTTAGTGTAGATACACGGAAACGAATTCTTGGCTGTCTTGATAATGAGCCTTCCAGCCAACAGAACGAGGATCAAGCGTCTCCCATGTCATCTGCTGTGCGCCAACATGCTCAGCCACGTCACCAATCCCGTCTCAGATCATATAATCGGCGGCCAATCAACGGACAATCTCATCGCACTAACCAACAACGTCGGGTGAGATTGACAGACCGTTATGACTTGGTAGGTGAACCTGGCAATGGTGGTGGTGATAACAACCAAGATTTCAATGTACAATTGGTTGATCAATATAATACCGCTGGGGAATCTAATGCAGTAACCACTGATGAGGTTGCAACTGACGAGATTGTCCCAAGACCTAACACTGAGTTAGATGTTGGTACCGCAATGTTCACGTCTAATGCTACTTCATCTCCACCAGAGACTGCAAACAATACTCTTTTTATTAATAACATCAAGTCAAGTAGCGTTGACAGCACAGTCACATGTAATCCATTTGATGTCAGACGTTTGTTGGAAGATCGTCCACCTTCAAATGAAATTGCTTCGGAAGATGGGGAGCTTACTCCTTACTGCCCTGTGCCTATCAGTCAGCCTTCTAGTGATGGCAACGACGTACCAACCTCCTCTACGTCAAAATTTAAGTCTACGAAGTCAATTTTGCGGAAGCCATCCTTCAAACAAAACAAGAAAAAGGGCATTCCATCTGTCATGAACGCATTTGTCACCATTCTCTCGTGTGTCTGTCTATTAGGCTGTCTACCGCATTCATCTGCATTTCCATTTAATGAGATTCCTCCTCCAGATCTTGAATGTAACACAGTTGAATTTGTCGACGTTGACGACACCGCATCGCGTGGCTCATCATCCAATGTTGAAATCAAGGTTACCCGTAGTATACGGGAAATGTCTGCCGGAGGGAATACAACAGTCAATGGTGGTGCAAATGGATGCGTCGCAGGACGTGAGTTGATACCAATTAGTTACACAGGTGAAGATGCTAATGTGATGGGCATTGACAAGCACCAACTCAGTAACCTGCCCATTTGTACATGTGCGGGAGTGCATGATCTGTCCGACGGAACGTCTATCTTGTGTATTTTTAATCGATATGCTTACCATGCTGATGGCAGCACCATACATTCTAAGATTCAACTGCAAGATAATGGTAACTTTGTTGACGATAGTCCTATCAAACTTGGTGGAACTCAAAAGATTGTCACCCCAGGAGGAATCACGATGGCTTTAAATGTTATTCGAGGACTGGCGTCACTGAGACTTAGACGTCCCACAGATGAAGAGTTAGCAACTTTAGAACCTGTTCACATGACTAAAGATGTCCCGTGGAATCCCAGTAAGTATGACTCGGCTCCTTCCATCGATGAAGATTGGTTTGCTGCGTTTACCGACTTTTACTCTCTCCTCCCAGCTACGGAGATATTGCGAAACCACAATAACATCTCTGTCTTCGGTGCTAACTCAACCCTCATTCCGCGGGATTACGATTCTTTACGACCTTACTTCCTTGACATGCCATCCGATGTTGTCCGTCTGACTTATGATGCGACTACACAATATTACTCTAATTACTCCGCTAGTGCTGGTCAAGTCCATATGTATAAAAGTCCATACCCGGCTGCAAATGTTTTTTGACAAAGTGAAGATGTATCCACGGATACTTTGTATGCGGACATTACAGCATGGGGAGGTGCCACTTGTATGCAAGTTTTTGTTGGTACTGACTCGCACTATATCCATGGATACGAATGTCGAACAGATAAGGAGTTTGCGAGGATCCTTGAGGATGAAATCCGTTTTCATGGTGCCCCAAATCGAATTTTGAGTGACATGGCCAAGGCTGAGATTAGCAAGAAAGTAGAAGAAATATTGAGAAAATACATGATCGATGCGCATCAATCAGAGCCTTATCAGCAACAGCAGAATCCCGTTGAACGTTCCATTCAAGATATCAAACGATATGCAAACTATGTCGCTGACTACAGTGGTGCTCCTCCTGAAGCTTGGGTACTCATTGTCCATTATGTCATGTACATCATGAACCGTACCGCTCGCAGTGTACTCAATCATCGCACACCTTATGAGAAGCTATATGGACAGACGCCCGACATCAGTGTCATGACCCAGTTCCAATTCTGGGAGCCAGTGTTGATCCACAATCATCTCACTACATTCCCTTCTACCTCTTCCAAGATACTCGTTCGATTCGTTGGTTTTTCAGACTCGGTTGGAAATGCAGGATGTTGTAAAGTATACAATGAAGCTACGGTCAGACCCTTAGCAGAGCACTACTATTCCGTCTTGATGAACGCCTATATGAAAAGTATGAAGTGGAACCTTTTCCGTCACGCCCAAATGGGGAGCCTGATGACGTTCCCGTTGGTGAATTGGTCAAGTCACGTGGAAATTCTGAACAAGGAAAACCAAGCCCAATTCCCATTGGGATCGAGAAAATGTTAAATCGAACCTTTTTGCTACGAGAAGAGACAGATGGAAGTCGTCGCCGTGCGCAAATCACTGCGGTGGTA
>Ga0214479_100882_pt1 | contig 14937 bp, 12 predicted proteins | sample M1_20Mar14CPVII9_5_FD_165054 | JGI IMG/M metagenome (GOLD analysis project Ga0214479, IMG submission 165054) | Marine eukaryotic communities from Monterey Bay, California, United States - M1_20Mar14CPVII9sort6BwellE14 | ecosystem: Environmental > Aquatic > Marine > Unclassified | place: USA...
GCAGCATAGACCATATCAGTCTTATGCATTAACTCATCGGATCCACCGAGAGTGAATGACCCAGATCCAACGCCTTCCTTCAAATCATCGGAGAGAGGTTTTCGACTATAACATAATGAGAATTGGGATGGGTCAAAGCTATCATCTTCATCATCTTCTCGGGGAGTAACAAATCCATTCTTCTTGTAATGTTCATCAAGACAAAGGGTGGTACACTCGCAGAACCCGTGACAGGTCGAGCTGCTCGTAGTGTCAAGTTTCTACGTGTTAATGCCGATGAGAGTAAGCTTAATGGCAGCCCATCTCCTACTCACGGTGTGATTCTGGATAGCGGAACGACTGATACCTACCTCTCATCAGCTTTGAAAGGTCCATTCCAAGAAGCTTGGAAAGAGGCCGTGGGTGATTATGGTCAAGCATATGATAATAATGCTCGTCCAAGGACTGCCGAGGAGGTTAAGTCATTACCTACCATCCTAATTGTTTTGCAAGGTCATGAACTTGGTAACTTACACAATAGTGATGCTCCCGGCATGACAAAATCTCATCCTGAGATGTTCGTCACCGATAAGAGACGATCACTCTTTACCCTCGAGGCCAGTGGCAGTAAAACAGGAGGAGGAACAACATCAGATGAAGCTCTGCCTGCCATCTCCAAGACTGATGTAGTAATTGCTGTTTCTCCTGAACACTACATGGAAGAATCAAGTAGTGAACCTGGGATATATACCGCACGTATATACTTCTCTGAACAGTATGGTGCACAGTCTATCATGGGTAGTAATGTAATGATGGGACATAACTTACTATTTGATAATAGTCATGGACGTATTGGTATTGCCGAAAGTGATTGTGATCATGATAAGTATATCGAAGAACGTGATAGGCAGCAAAGTCAGGGAGAAGAAGAGGAGGTAGCAGTGGTAGAAGATCAGGTTGCAGAGGAGGAAGATCCGACGGATGAGAAGACTACAAATGATCTGACTGCGAGCGGGTGGGAACGAGATAGGTAGATATTCATGTTATAATAAGTATAGAAGGCGTGTAGAATTCACCTTTAATACCTTATCTTTCGGTCGTCATAAACTGATATAGTTATTTATTACATACACTCCCATTATCAACCCCATATTCGTTTTACAATCACTTCCCCAACATATTTTTTCTCCCCAATAATAGCTATTACTCTCATTCTTCTCACATCATACATATTTACAAGTTTTCTTTTAATCACAGCACAATCCCCGCACAGTCATTGTATAAACACAAGTAGGAGATTCATCAACACATTCAACAATGTAGTTGTCAACTGAACAATCTTCCATAACACAATTATTGATCCGTGCAATCATTTTGGGGATACCGGCCAGGGTATCCTCCTCTACTTAGCTTTTCGTACTATCGTAGTTTTACTTACGGGATACTTGTTGCCGGCTAGTGCTTGATAAGTTGCCTTTATCGACCCTTCCTCTATTCCGTTCCATGGTCGTTAGTTTGATATATTACCTACCTATGAGGATGGGTAGTGATAATAAATAATTATCTACCTTATTATTGGGACGATGAGACTGTAAAACCAATACTATAAAAGAATAGTATTGATTTCATGGCTAATGATAGATATGAATAAGTGTAGTACTACAGATGGAGAAAATGGTAACCATCCGCTTGATGAGTTTGAGTTTGACACTCTATTAGATCAGATTGTTAATGAGGAGGAAATTGGGATTGATATTGCTGGGATAGGAGAAGGAGAACATTATGATGAGCAGCGGCAGCAACAACAACAACTGATGCTCAATAACTTGCAAGATGATTATAATAATATAAACAGTCAACAACAACAACAACAACAACAACAACGGCAGCTGTTTGATAATAATAACGATAATACTGATCAGACATTACGACAATGGATTAATAGTACAAAATTAAAGTATCATGCCACCGCTGATAGTGACGGTAATACCAACAATACATCATCTTCTTCTGCAGAATATATACGAGCAGCCCTCCCTTTGGCTATAAAGTTAATAGAATTCTTTATCTTCTTCATAGATAAAGAGAAAGGAGGAGACATTCTGTTATTACCCCTCGAATGTATTAATGCCAAGAATGTTTACCTTCGTTTTTTACAAAATTATAGAAATGAGGAATTATTGCAAGAAACTATAATAATAGACTCGGTATGGATTATGAGAAGTCCAAATGACAGTGACATAGACAACCCCTCCTCCACGGGGTGTAATATGCAGTCTAGATTGTTTGCTGTTGGGTTGATTCTATACGAGCTATTTTCTACAGAGGAGCCACTGTTAAATGATGATATACACGTATCATTAAATGCGTCTACTTCCGTAAGTGGTATTAATCTGGATGATAGTAGTAGTACATCTGATTATCGACCACAGAAGAGAACATACCAATCGTCCTCTCAAACTGGAGATAAGGTAGATACCTGTGTTGCCAAGTTGGAGAGGAAGGGACTTCCTCGTTCTATCTGTATCCTCGTTAAAAACTTACTTGATTGTAGTAGGGGTGACTACTGTGGGGATGAGACATACTCTTCCTTTGTTGAATTACGACAAGATTTATTACTCATGATGAATGATCCAACAAGATATCTTGATGATCTTAAAGTTAGTACTTCCCTCCCGACGTTAGAAATATGTAATAAGCTCTATGGTAGACAGGATGAGGAGGCGAGGTTAAATGAGTTATACCAACAGTTTATCAACGAGAAGAAATTTAAAGGTGTGGTCATCTCTGGAGGAGCTGGGGCGGGTAAATCAATGCTTGCATTACATACCCAACGATTGACAAGCCAATTCAATGGTCACTTCTGTTCTGCAAAGTTTGAACAGAACGAGATGAATAATCAGCCATTGGCAACGATTGGGGGTTTATTTAATACATTATGCGGGCTGTTTGCTGCTGAAGGGTTATCTCCTGACGAGTTGGAGCTAGTAGAAAAAGAGCTAGTGAATCGTCTAGGTAATCAAGCAAGTCTTCTAGCCGGAGTTGTGCCCAGCCTTATCAAGCTTATGCCTTCGTATAGTCATCAATTAGAAACTTTTAGTACTTGTATCGACGCTGCGGTTAGTATGAGGTATCTATTCGGTGAGCTATTGAGGGTCATATCATCGAATTCAAAGCGGCCTATATCACTGTTCATAGACGACTTACAGTTTGGAGATGATGCATCACTTCACTTGATTGGATATCTGATACACAGTGCCAAGGGTGGCTCATCTGTATTCTTCATCTTTTGTCACCGAGATGACGAGGAAAGTTTAACTGGTCCGTTCAGTTTCTGGTTGAGCTCAATCTCAATGGTATCCATGGAAAGTATAGAGTTGAAGAATATGAGTGTCGAGAGTGTGAATACTCTCGTCTCTGATACACTTCACTCGAGTCCACGTATCACACGTCCACTATCGGCTATTTTACATCATAAAACGAGAGGCAATCCTTTGTTTCTAAGGCAGCTACTCGGATCTTTGTATAGAAAGGGATACATCTATGTTGATTTAAGCCTCTCTAGATGGGCGTGGGATATGGATAAGATTGAACAAGAGCCCGTCTCCTCGTCGGTTATTGCTCTACTCACAAAGGAGATGAAAGATCTACCTTCCAGTCTTCGGCTTGGCTTGGGTGTAGCGTCGTGTTTAGGATCGAGTGTGAAAAAGGAGGTGCTTGATATCTTATCAAAAGATTTGAATGTTGACTTTGTTGATATACTCAAGGAGGTATCTCAGAAGGGATTCATGACCAATATCAAGGGTGGTGAAATGTTCCGCTTTACTCATGACAAGATTCAAGAAGCAGGTATGTATTATTTGTTTGTTTGGATGGTGCTCATACAACTTGTACGTTTCTTGCCACACTCACACTAACTCCTCACTCGAACACATAATACAGCATATGAACTACAATCAAAAGATCATAGACGAGTCAATCACCTGCGGTATGGCCTAGCACTTTGTACTCACACGTTAAACGAGAGTGGGGCTGATAATAACGAGCTCTTCTTCACATCCATCACTCAAATTAATCACGGTGGACCGGATATTGTTCAAGATACACGTCAAAAGAATATCATTTCAGGGCTCAACTTGAAAGCTGGTAGACTTTCCATCTCCTTATCTGACTATGCAGCAGCATTTACACTGTTCAAACACGGCATCTCATACTTGGGAGATGATAAATGGACATCAAATTACAACCTTAGCATTGAATTGTATGATGCAGCGGCGGAGTCGGCCTATGTCTTGAATAAAAGAGATGACGTAAAGATTCACGTTCAAGAATTAGTAGCTCATACCAAGACATTCGATGACAGTGTACATTGTAAGCTTATTAATTTTTCTGTTTGTTGACTGTATCGAGATGTTTGCAAAGATACCCAGTGTTTCAATGTTCAAATCTAACTCTGTTTTAATCATATCCTTTTCATATCCTAGGCTTGTCGATCGCTGCTTTAGCTCTTCAAGAGGAGAGTTGATGAAAAACTCAAACGACTGCAGCTGTGTTAGTAGTACTCCAAAGAGTTGCACGTGAGTGTCGTTTGTTACTAATATCTTGCTACTGGTCATATATCATACAACTCACTTGTTATGCTCATATCTGTATCTTAACCAAAGAGAATCAATATTGAAGTTATTGATCGAGCTCGGAGAAGATCCTCCTCGTGTCATGGGAGATAGTACACTAAAAGCTGATATTGATGCCATGAATCAAGTACTTCAAAGCAGATCTAATGATTCATTATTGAAGATGCCCCAAGCAAATGACAAGAAGGTAGCGACGTTGCTTCGGTTGTATGCCGACCTTGTACTTGTTTTGCATTTCTTAGATAAGCAGCATTTGATTGCCTCTGTTTCTTTGAAGATGATTGATATTACTATAAAGAACGGAATGACTCCGACAGCTCCACTCTCTTTTGCTTATTACGGAGAGTTGCTTGCATATACAGGACAGATCGAAGGAGGCTGCAGATTAGGCAGACTTGCACTCAAACTAGTTGAGAAGAATGCATCATCATTGAAATACAAATCTGCTGTTGTTCTTGTAGTGTACCAGACAATCTTTTGGTATAACGAACCACTGCAATCTATTGCCGAATCACATTTAATGGGATATAAAGCTGGCCAACAGCTTGGCGACTTGCTATTTTCTAGCTGGAACTTACAGTTATCCATTATACTAAACTATATTGGTGGACATAACCTCATCTCCCTTCAAAAAGCGATTAAGGACTGTTCGATGTATGCTGATATACAACAGCAGAGCTTGTAAGTTTATATTCTTTATTTCTTGATCATATTCTTGTCAATCTTCTCCTCACACGGTTACCACCATTAGATTTCCTGGCATTATACTACTGTACCCTCAAGTTATTGTGTTAATTCAGGGTCTTCGTGTTCTTGATTCTGGAACTCGACTTATTGACAATATTCCCACCTCCCACCGAAGCAGAATTGTTAGCCAAGATGGGGACGATTGGTGATGCGTCATTGATTAAAAAGAGCCACAAGTTTGTAAGTTCATTCCTTTTTCGTCAATTCAACGATCTACGAGACGAGATTGGTATATTAGAGTTGTTTGTTGAAGCTAAGGTAGTTCTACGACCGCTTCTTTGTATGGGTATTCTTTGAAGGATTGACAAACTTTCTATGTTCTCGAGAGGCTGAGGAACCAACGAAATCAAAATTGATTGAAAGAGGAAGATCGATATTAACAAGAGCAAGATCGTTAGCGAAACACTCACATTGGAATTGGCAAAACAAAGTACTTTTACTCGAGGCATTGAACAATCATACGATAGGAAACCTAGAAGAGGCTGGGCAACTTTATATTAGTTCTATACAATCTGCCCGAGAGCACAAGTTCATGCACGAGGAAGCTGTTGCCAGTGAATTAACAGGAGAGTACTTGTTTGAGATGGGACATCAGTCGGAGGCATATGCAGTGTATGAGCATTCCATCAAGTGTTTTGAGGAATGGGGAGCACAGGCAGTTGTCAAGAGAGTCAAGACTGACGTTCAATCCAAGTTCGGTACTGATGTATCTCATCTAGAAGCTACCACTAATATCGATAGTATCCTCGGCATACCATCCAATCAACAAACCACTCAAAGTCAAAAGAAGAGAAGCTCGCATGGCAACTCATCAAATGTCGGTACTAAGAAAACAAGTGATAAAGGAACTACTGTCAAAGATAAGAAAGGTCGAAAGAAGGCAGGGCGTGGAGGAGATGAAAGGATGAACCTTGCCTTTCAACTTAAGAAACAAAATCCAGACATGTCCTTGTTAGATGCATTACTAGCGGGTGGTTTCATCTTTCCCAATCTGCATGTGCCTGGGGTCAAAATGAGTGAAGTTAAAGATACGGATGATATCCTTCTTTCTCAGAGGAAGAATCAACTTAATAGGAGATTAAGAGAAGATAGAAATAGAAAGACATAAACTAAGAGAAGTGGTGAAAGCTTCCTATCGTTGCTACAGTTTGAGCTTAAAGATTCATTAGTACGCTTGATAAAAGTATGGACTTTGACAGAGTTTTATTAAGCCTAAGCTGCCTCCTTCTGGCCTTCTTCTCCTCTCTCATCAGCATACACCACAGCACTATCCACCTCGACAGGAGTAAGATCTCCTCCTCTACTCTTCTTGGACGATCTTCGTCGGCACATTGCAACAGCACAGCAACAAAGTATAACCGCAAGAGGTATACAAACAGCCATTAAAATTATAGCCCTCCTCGTGAGTAGTGAATTATCACACTCGAATGCTGAACATTGGTCGACAAAATTTTGATTAGCCACTCCTCCAAAGCAATCGCAACGCGTAATGTTGAAAGTTCTGCATGAGATTATATCCCCTGACAGTTATAATTGCCACATCCCCATCCTTGACTCCTTCTATTATCACTCGTTCTGCATTATTATCTCTATCAGGTCCATTACGTCCATTTGGATAGTATGTCTTGTTTCTAAATTCAACTTCTAGGTCTAAATCATTGAGTAGACAAGATACACAGCCTGGATTCGACCCTGTAAAGAGAGAGAGAGAGTATGGTGATAAATGTTCATATGATGTGAGCAAGATATAACATCTAATCTAGCCAAGACAATACCCCTGAACATCAACAACAAAAGCTTACCTGGCTCTACCCAAACCAATGTAACAGCAAGCTTATCATAATCACATCCGTCTTCCTTGTTTATTGTAATTGTGTAGTCTTGACTTCTCTGATCATTCACTACTTGTCTATCAAATGCAGTAAGCTGGACAGAGGTGCGCCCGGGTAAGTATACACTGTCTGAAGGATGTGTTGAATAGTAGATTGGGAAAAAGAGGTCAGATAATGACACGGACAATATTTGATACCCCAACCACCACCCATTCCACTCACCTTGTAACGACAGCCTTCCAAAGTTCTGATTATTATCATACGGCTTAATCTCAGTAACAATCATTCACAGACCATCCATCATAGTGCAGCGAATTGATATTCTGTCGTTGCTGCTTTTTCATTTCATTTCCACTTTGTTTCCACAGGTATTTTCTTTCTTCATTTTCTAACTTCAAGCTGTACAAACTGACACATGTGAGTCTACACTTCGTTTCGGTACATATAATACTATTCTAAGTTCTGTCAACTGTCGCTTCTAAGGGTGTTGATAGTCATAACCAAACATCTTTGCTCTGCGCCTCATCCAGTCCTCATCGCATCCACATGCCCTGATAATCTCACGATAAGCCTTGTCAAATTTGATTGTCACAAGAGAAAGCGGAGACTAGTTCATACACATAAGTGGCAGAAATCTTAAATCTAAATCCGAGAGAGGCGTGGTGCTGTAATTAAATACCGTACTTGAATATTATTTTATGCTGCTACTGCCACTGCCTCGCTTTGACTTTGACTAGGAACGGAGGACACCTAAAAAAATAGAGGTATCTCCGCCTCCGCACAAGTTGGTATATCCTATTGGTGTGGCTGACCATATAGAACCATTCTCTAGTAAGTACCGTCTTAGAGTGTTATCTGCTGCCATGTTGTGCATGAGCTGATACTCTTTCTCAATCTTTGAGAGTCAAGTATCTTTAGTGGAAGATACCCGATTTACAAAATCTCTCTCCTCCAATCTAACCCACATATCATATGCACAGATTTTCAGGTGCCAATGCAGTGTTTTCGGGACGAGATAAGCGGAGGAATATGAAAGCTTTAGAGCAACAAATATGAGGATGTTATATATGTTAGTCAAATTGTATAGAGAGTAATATGTACGACTACGAGTCATTGTCTACTTTGATACATAACTTAAATATGTTAACTTACTGATTCTGTACACACTACTTATCAATTCAATCTTGAGTCAGAGATCTAGCAAACCAACCTTACATTTAAATCGCTTTAGTTCCATTGATATTACCAGCTATATAGCCGCTCTAATCTCCTAATATACAATCTTCTTCTCTTAAAAAAACAACATACACCGTACCTAATTCTAATATCAGTCTCCCCCTAACATATACCAACTCATCAGTCCCCCCCCCGAACATGTAACTTTTACAATCTGATGTTTACATCACATCAAAGATATTACCAGCTAGAACCGTACCCGTATCAGTTCCTATGTCACGAAAATTGATATTAGTATTTCCGGCAAGAGTGTTTCCAATTACAACTGTATTCAAACTATTAAGTTGAATGCCAGTAAAACTGTTTGTGATGCTATTGTCCTTGATAATGACGTCTTCACTACCAAAATCAATCTCAATACCAAATTGAGCACTTTGGTTGATTGTATTTCCTTGGATGACATTACGTTTGCCTTCTCGAACACTAATTCCTACGGAATTTATACTCGAAGAGATAATTGTGTTATCTAGGACTTGGTTATCATCTGATGTATCTGTGCTATCGTCAGTATCAGTGACAAGACGGATTCCATAAATTTTAGAGTTGACAATCATATTGCCTTTAATGATATTCCTATCGGTACCTGTTGCTAACACACCATCGATCGTCGATCCTGTGATGAAATTGTTAATGATCGTATTATCATTCGAATCTGAATCAATGTTAATACCGAATTGGACTGTTTGTTTCATGTATTGAAGATACAGATTATGAGTGGATATTCATATATATTTGTATAGAAAATAATGTGAACTTACTGTTAGAACTGATATTAACACCATCCACAGTATGGAATGCACCTGAAGACAACTTGATACCGTAATTATTGGGTCCGACTATATCGCCATTGGGCCCACGGACTATAATGAACAATTGAGAATAAGTATCCAATGAGAAACTTCACATTATGTGTATATACTCACGTGTACCAGGCCCCTTAACTGCATTGTTAGTACCAATTACTTCAACAACAGCACCAAAACTAATATTAGCAGTGGTGCACTGCACAGTATGCCCATTGAGATCTAAGACAGTACCCCGTCCATCAACCGTCAAGGCCGGATCAACTCTGCAATCACACTGAAGATTTTTTTGAAGAGTAAAGATACCACCCGTGTTGATTACAGAATTGCATTCGCCAGGCTGTGCGTAGAAATTAAGATCAGATGTTTAATATCGTCATCGTCATCGTCATGTTGTTCCATAATAACACACAACACATATATCACATACCTCAATGGGAGTAGGAGCAGAAGTCGGCGATCCGGTAGGGGCCCCAGTAGCTGACTTCGACTTGCTACTACCTCTTGCAGGGGATAACATATACGACATTGATGCATCAGATTCATCGCCCTTGATTGTGTTGAGATGACGACGAGTTTTAGCATTAGCCGAGGCGATGGTAAGTGATAAAATTAGTGGGGTGAACTTCATGATATATATCTATGAGTTATTGCAAGAAGCTATCGTCTTATTTGGGTACTTAGACTCCAGGAAGAGTGTGATAGTAGAGCAACACAAGGTGGCAGCAAGTTGAATGAGCAATTGACATATATACATAGCCTACGGATACCTTCAGAGGTATCCTTGAAATAGACTTGCCACCACCTTGCAATTTGCTTCCACTTCACCAGACTCGTCCCAATAGAACTACTAACCCGTCTAGCCCATCATATATGCAATAATTAATAGTGTCGTATAAATGAAGTTCTCTACTATAACGATTTCAGCACTTAGCATCATCGCCTCGGCTCATGCTCGTCGTCGTCATCCCAGCGTTATCAAGGGCGAAGAATCTGATGGATCGATGTCGATGGCAGCATCCGTATTATATCCTGCAAAGGGAGGTGGTAGCAGCAAGTCCAAGTCGGCTCCTACTCCTGCTCCGACCCCCGAGGTATGTGTTATAGTATAGTAGAACAATGGCGATATATAAAACTCATCTAACATATCTAACTCTTTCATGTTCATCTGACTAGCCTGGTGAATGCAATTCTATAATTACAAAATCTACTACCCTCCAAGAGGATGTTCTTAATTGTGGAGTTGCAGTGAAAACGCGGCCTTGGTGGTTAACGGGCAAGGCATTGTGTTGAATCTCAATGGATATACTGTGGAGTGCAATGATGGTGGTGATATTATCAAGTGATATTATCAAAGTACTTGGTAAAACCAATACAGTTATGGGGCCTGGTACACGTGAGTCAATGTGAAAAGCTATTTTTTCTGTTCTATATTCCTAATTCATATCTCATTAATATGTATTTATCAATAGTCAATGGTGGAGGTGTACCGGCTACTGGTATTAATTTGTCTTCCTTTGGCTTTGGATTCCATACTGTAGACGGCGCTGAGTGATCTATCTTCTTTCCTATACATTATGCACATCACTGATTGGTCTTTCATCTTAAAAACTCAGTTGGCGAAGGTATTGCAATCCAGTCGAATGATAATGCTATCATTAACAATTTCATCAGACAGGATCTGAGTCTGAGTTTGATGGTATAGTTGCCTTTGGTAACGATAGGATTATCATTAAAGGCAATACGATTGTCAACTCGAGAGGAAATGGAATTCGCCTCGACGGTGGTGAAGTAGACACATCAGATGATAACCAAATCCTAGATAACACAATTATCTCTTCGGGTTTTAATGGGATCATTCTTTTTGGCAAACGTGTAGTCATTCAAGGAAATACAATCGATCAAAGTGTTCGAAGTGGAATTAAGGTCGATACATTTGTCGACTCAGACTTAACTTTAATCAGTAAAGACGTCATTATCAAGGACAACAGTATCACAAACAGTGGTGAATTTGGCATTGCAATCGAATCCGGGAGCTTGAATACAGTTGTAATTGATAACACTCTTGCTGGAAATGGAAACGGAGATAACTTACTCAACAATGGAAGTGATACAGTCTTAGCTGGTAACGTCCCTAACTTGATGTGAGCTTGTTAAAATTTCATTTGTTTCGGGAAGACTGATCGATGATGAGTGCGGTATGTGTTAGTGGATGACCAATATGTGTAAGATTTCTTTTCATAAGAGAATAAGATTGAATGTTGATGTTAGAAGAATAGAGTGTGGACATTGTTTAGTTTGTGTAAAAAGTCCTAGCAAAGTAGAAATAATAAGAGTAATGAATATATCAAAAGTTTATCGGCTTTATATTATGTAGGTATGTGTATATCATACAAGACAAAACTACACCACTGACGAAGCAATAATAATGATCTTCCAACTACCAGCGGCACCTCTAGATGCATGATTCTCTCTCAACATCCACCATCAGCTTCATCATCAGTGAAGTCATTGAACGAACCTGGTCCATCATCTGTAGGCCAACTAATCGAATCATAATTGAGCTTTCATCTATTGCCGTCTCATCGTTTGGAGAGAAGAGTCTTGTATTGATGTTGTTTCATCAAGTTCAGAAGAGATAATTTTGATGATGTACTAGTAGGTAGACTTCTATAGATATCTATACTCTTAATCTTAACATTTAGATGAGTGTGGCAAACTTTCAGCATCCGCCTCACTCTCCGACTCATCATAGCATCCCCAATGAGAATGCAACGAATACTGCTGACATTACTACTCCTGCTACAAACCTACTCTTTCCACTACTACCATTACTACTACTTTCATCAATTATTGGACACTTACTCAAATCAGACGTACCATCCTTACATAATGTCTTCACACCCGTCTTGGGCCCAACCGAACATATCATTGGACTAACTCCCAATGCATATGTCATATACCATATACATGTCTCACCATCACCCTTACTAATACCCAATTCATCAAATACTTGTTGTGCTTCCCATAATGAATACTTGGCAGTTATTACTAATGACTTACCATCGATCTCATACTTCATCTGTTGACCTATTAATCCATCTAAGCATGGATTTGACCCATCTTCGTCATTTGTCCAACTTGTTACAGTTGATACTGCGTCACTCCATTGTTTCATACGTGGTGTATACGTCTTAGTATCACTACTTTCATTTGCATCATCCTCCATTTCAACTAAATGATTATAATACGATAACATCTTAACACTCTCTCCATCGGTTATAAAACTTTTAATATCCTTCACAATATCAACATTTGCAATAACTTCATTATTAAAATCTTGTACACCTGGACATAGTAATGTTTGTATACCCAATATCTTCACTTGTATTTGTTCATCTTCATCTTCATCGTCATTCTCCATATCACCTGCACCAATAGTTACCAAATCTATAGAGTCACTACCACTAAACCAACTTTCTAATACATCCACTGTATGTACAATCATTTTCATACTGGAATGTAATGGATTAACATTCATATAAGGAACATCTAATAACGAAGTAGAATCAGTTGCAAAATGATGCAACAATACCAATTCAATAGTATTATCATATGCTCTTAATACACCACAACTCATTTCATTTGTGTTTATGAATAGATTGCCTTCCGTGTAATAATGTGTGGCGGAAACGTTTGGTGTATTTGTGAATAATTCATTGATTAGTTCTTCACGTTGTTTACCAGATTGGTCGGGATTAGATGAACAGATTAGATAGGGATGATACCCTGATGAGGTTGTTGACTTTGATGAAGTGTGAGATGTTGCCACCTTTTGTATATAGTATAATGAGTACGAATAGAATGTAGAGATTGCATTAGAATCAGGCAAACAATAAACAATCCTTTGCACATCTCAAGCAAAACAAAACCAAAGTGTCTCACCTCATACTCAAAGATGGCAGCATCTCTCCATAACTTTTCCGAATCATAACTACTACTATCTTCCAATTGACCAAAGTCAGCAGGTGATTCAGTCAATCGAACCTCATTAAATTCATCCAATGTTAATATATTACTAACCAATTGTTCATTAATTGTAGTTTGAATATCTGTTTGGACTGTAGAGCTTATGCCTCCTTGAAAGACTGTTTCATCATCAGTCGGTGTCATTAATCCAGCAGCTATTAGTTTGTCAATAGCCTCTTGTAATTCAGTAGAGTTCGTTTGTTCAAGTGCTATGTCAATAGCCTCATTATTATTAGTGTTAGAATTGGAGTCGATAGGAGGTGCAGGTGTGGTGATTAATCCGATGGATGACAATGTATCGATAGCTTCTTGTGTCGAGTTACTGGTGGTGTTTAAGTTTGCTATATCGTCAAACGTGTCAATGTTATTAGATTGTTGTGCATTAATGCTTGTTGGTGTTTGTAAGAGGAGAGCTAGTACTGCGGCGGTACTGCTGCCCGAGATTGATAGACTAGATATAGATGATTTCATTATGCTTTTGATTGTTTATTGTAAGAAGCAGGTTCAATAAAGAAGTTGATACGATCGCAAACATCAACATTACAAAAGCTTGAGCTCCGAGAGAGCAACTGGCAACTCTTTATGTCTTAAGCGGTATCCTCATTAGATAGGGGGCTTTTAAGAGCATTACCCCGCCACTTGCGCAAAGTGTAACTATGAACCCTGCAGCTGCCCCCGGAGGGCTAGAGCGCGTGGCGCGCTAATTGAAAAATTGCATGAAAAAGCACATAAACACAAACTTAGAGCAACATTGATACGATCGCCTTTGATATATATATATATATATATATATATATATCAACTCTCGCATTAAACCACAAATCATATTATATAGAGCTTTATTATAAAGTTTTGCAAATATATCAAGTACGCCCGCCGAGGCCTCAATATATAACCATGCAATCATCAAACCTACTACTCCTCACTCTTCTATGCATTGCAACAACAACCATAATATACGCACAACAACAACAAACTCTAACACCCAAGGCAAGAGGATTAACTATTAAAGAAATTACTAAATTAATTGAAACTGAAACTTCTGAAGAGTTTGGGTGAGTAGTGTATATACTGTATTCAATGTGATATGAATGGTCTTAGTTAGAAGCTCTCTCTCGTGTGCTAGAGTGTATATGTAGTGTTTATCGCACTTGCTCACACCTCCATCTCTCTCTACCCCGTATACCATACCACAACGCTTCTGTACAATACCCACCGAACATATAACAGATGGACAGAAGATAATCTAGCAGAAGAAGAAGAAATAGCAACCCTACTATGGGAAGAAGCAAATAAATTTGAATGGTCAAAGGCATATACTGCCGAAATTAATGATAATCAAAAGTATCCATATTTAGTATGTCATATTGGTATGTTGACAGATGGTACGGAAAATGATGTAGAAAGAGAAGAGAGTGGGGAAGGAGAAGGGAACAAGGAAGAGAGGCCAATGAGTGGCTATCAAAGATTATTAGCTATTGAAAAGGCATTAGAGGATAGTAGAAGTGGAAGTGTAGGTGAAGAAGAAGATAATGGAGAAGAGGATGGTGATATAACAATTGATTATGTTTTAGAAGAAGATGACAACTCTACAGTAGATACATCAGATCAACAGCAAACCAATACATCACAACAACAACAACAACAACAACAACAAGAAGATAAAGTATACCTCCG
>Ga0214479_100883_pt1 | contig 14923 bp, 7 predicted proteins | sample M1_20Mar14CPVII9_5_FD_165054 | JGI IMG/M metagenome (GOLD analysis project Ga0214479, IMG submission 165054) | Marine eukaryotic communities from Monterey Bay, California, United States - M1_20Mar14CPVII9sort6BwellE14 | ecosystem: Environmental > Aquatic > Marine > Unclassified | place: USA...
CAAGTCATGCGTATATATGATGCCTACATCTTAATTAATTATGTAAGGAGGCAGGTTCTCTACTCTTCCAAGAGCACCTAGGCAGTCTGAGAAGATATGTACCGAGCGGTAGAAGGTTGATTGCCAACAGTCTAAGCAACTCACCTCTGTAGGCACAAGCCGCCATTGTTTGCTCTGGGAAGATGCCTATCAGTCTGTCCCTACCTTTACTGCTGCATACTAGAATGAAGACTGCTGAGTTGATATTTGGGAAGAGCTCCTTCATGTGAGAGCCGTCTGTAACGGCAATGAGAGAGTTATCTCATATTGCCTCCTCAAGCCACCCTCTTCTCCTGTTAGCTGTACCTTTTCCCACATCTCCACTCACTTCCCCATTCTTCTAACAACTTCAATATACACTTGCCCTATAAAGAGAGGTACATCTGCCCATACTTGTATACAAGTGGTTTATACGTGTTGGCTGCTGCTATACTTCTTACACCTTCTTACACATAAAGCCACCATTTCTCTCTCTCTCCAGTATGGACAAGTGGGCATGAGGCTGTAAAAGTATAGCGAAGGGCCCTACAATCATGCTAGGAGTGTAAATCACTTAGTTATACACCCATACAATGCCAAACATCTACTATTGTAGCACCTGCATGCTGTTATACCCCCACTTGATGGCCAAACTTGTCTGAGAGTTGACAGGAAATCAAGATCCTCAGCAAGATACTTGCCAACACGAGGCTGTAAAAAAATAGTGAAGGGCCCTACAATCATGCTGGGAGAGTTCATTATCAAATTAGGATGTAGACAATGCCAATCAAGCACTCTAGTAGCAAGCCTACATCTCTGAGGTACCACTTGATGGCCAAACGTTGCCTAAAAGTTGGCAGGAAATCAAGATCCTCAGCAAGATACTTGCCAACACGAGGCTGTAAAAGTATGATGGAGGGCCCTAGAATCATACTGGGAGCATTCACCACCTTGATTTACAAATATACAATGCGAAACAATCACTATTGTAGCAAGCCTACATCTCTGAGGTACCACTAGATGGCAAAATGTTGCCTATGAAAGTCGGCAGGAAAACCAAATCTCCTTTCCCAATCATACGGATACTAGGCTAGAGATTACGTTCAGACTATTTGAAATTGGCATCTCATTATTGAGTGATTATATTCTTAGTATCTTTTTGATACCAGTTAACCTCTCTTCTATTACACTATGATTACATATATTACATTAGATGTAATCATCTTAGGCCATAACGAGGCTTGGAAGTTATTAGATGACAATAAAAGTACAGTAGCATGGAAAACTTTGTTTTCAGTATGTGCACATATCATATCTATACCCGATTAAAATACAGGGAAGAGTTTCTTCAATACTCTCTTCATATGACCATGCTCCGAGTTCTTGTGTGAATTATCATTGTCATTGATTTGTGAAGCAAGAACATGAAGTCGTTGGGCAGCTAGATCAGAGGCCCTTGTTCGAATATCATCCATTGAAATAGATTCGACCGTATCCAATGCTGCCGGCTCTTGGCTTTTGTTGTATGAGTATCTCGATCGAATCTTAACCTTGCCGACGGGAAACCAATACGTTGACTCAGTTGGTAGTGCAGTAGGACTGTCCATAGTAGGAGACTCGGGCAAGTCGGGTTTTTGTTCTTGATGATTGGGAATTGGCGGCTCTGTACCCTCCGACCTATCGTTGTTCATCTCAGATAAAGCATAAAGTGAGATAGCAAGTGACCTGGCCTCGTCACTAGACCATGTAGCAAGACAGCTATCAACCAAAGATGGACTAACAGCACTATCATCCATGAATACATCGACAAACGAACTCCCCAATCCATCAAAGGCGGCCGTACCTTGCGGTGATTCATTAACACTAACACTGACACCGTCTGATGAACAATCGAAGCGGAAGGTTGTTCCCTTTGATGCTTGGCCGCCGACTTTGTTAACCCCGTCGATGATTAAAGATTCTAACTCATCTATATCGTTAGGTGAGCCGCTATATCTTGGTCGTACACTCTCACCAATGGCACTAGCAATCTTCTCGGCGGTCACACTATACACCATTTCCAATACAAATGTCGTCATGGGAGACGATGGAGTGAACGATCGAGCGGCCTTGCCAAGTGTCGATGAAGAAGATACAGAGGCAAGAACCTCGGGAGAAGAGTACATTGCCACGGCATAGACTTTGATGATTGACTTCTTTCTGACTCCAGCACCAACAAGATATAGACCCTCCTCGAGCTTGGGGTCGAACGATATACTTGTTGCATATTCTTGGATAGGACTGAGCTTAGACTCGATTTCTTGACGCTTGAGTATCGCCTCTTTGTCTGGTTCTTGCTCTTCTATATCACTCTCTTCGTTATCAAGAGTGTCTGTCACTTGGGATACGTCCAATAGAGATGCGGCAAGTATCTTGGCATCATCACTCGACCATGTATCGATGCAATTGTCAACGAGCGTGGGGCTAACGGCATTATCATCCATGAAAACATCCACCAACGAACTGCCTAATCCATTGAAACTAGCCGTACCTTGATGAGCCCCACCTACACTAACTTTCACACCTTCCAATGTACAATCGAAGCGGAAAGTTGTACCCTTCACTGCATGGCCGCCTACATTGTTGACTCCCTCGATGATTAAAGATTCCAATACATCAATATCTGATGATTCACCATCGTATCTTGGCCTAACACTCTCTCCGATAGCACTGGCAATCTTCTCGGCACCCACACTGTATACCATCTCTAAGACAAACGATGTGATAGACGATGACTGACTGAAACTTCTAGCTGCGTTGCCAAGAGTCGAGGGAGATACATTGTTGAGGAGAGATGCCGAACCGTACATTGCAACCGCATACACCTTGATGATCGACTTCTTTCGTACTCCAGCTCCCACGAGGTATAGACCTTCCTCGAGTATAGGGTCGAATGTTACACTTGTGGCATATTCTTGGATTGCTTTCAGCTTGGACTCAACAGCAACTCGTTCGGTCATAGAGTCGACTTCTGTCGTATGTTGTTCTAATGCCTCGTTGGTAGTATCGTCTTCTAAGCCCACTGCCATACTACTCAATTCCATCAACGAAGAAGCAATTGCCTTCTTGTTTGACCAATTGTTGTTACAACTATCAACCAAAGATGGACTAACAGCATTATCATCCATGAATACGTCGACAAATGAACTACCCAATCCATCAAATACAGCGGTACCTTGTTGTGAATCATTAACACTAACACTGACACCGTCTGATGAACAATCGAAGCGGAAGGTTGTCCCCTTTGATGCTTGACCACCGACCTTGTTGACCCCGTCGATTATTAAAGACTCCAACTCATCTATATCAGAGGACGATCCGCTATATCTTGGCCGTACACTCTCACCAATGGCACTAGCAATCTTCTCAGCAGTCACACTATACACCATTTCTAATATGAATGTTGTCATGGGAGATGAGGGAGCGAACGTTCGAGCGGCCTTGCCAAGTGATGATGAGGAAGATGCAGAGACAAGGACCTCGGGAGATGAGTACATGGCAACGGCATAGACTTTGATGATTGACTTCTTTCTGACTCCAGCACCAACAAGGTATAGACCATCCTCGAGCTTGGGGTCGAATGATATGCTAGTTGCATACTCGGTGAGAGGTTCCAATTGAGCTTCTACAGCTTGGAGTTGTGACGACTCGATGTCAAGAGGGGACGAGACAACTTCTTCTCCCGCATTGAATCGAGTAGAACGAGCTTGATCTTTGGTATTGCCACTGACAGATATGTCATTCTTCACACTCGATGCATCATACGTAGTTGGCAGTTGAACATGAATAAGAGGAGCCGTGCCTTGAGATGACTTGGCTGACAACGACTCAAGAATAGCCGCAACAAGTATACTCCAGAACATAACCAGAGCCGCCACAATGATCAACACTAAGACGTTCTTCTTTCCTCGGTTGTAAGAGAGGTTATTCAAAGAGTCAGATTCTCCATCCGTCGATGAGACTTTAGCTCTGATATGGTAATACTCATCCAAGCACTTAATTCGGTTCCGCCTTTGATCATGATAATAGACTAGAGAAGCGGCGGATGTACGATATAGCATAGATGTGAACATGAGATATGAATATGGCAGTAAGTACACATCGACAAACTAAACTCACTCGACTTTGCCAGAGCCATCCTATACTGACTCGTAAAGTGTATCCTTCGTTGGTACTCTGTCAGTGTATGATTCTTTCTATAGCCGGCCGGGGTTGTTAGATTGGGAATGACGTTGTTTGTTACAAACATCCGTCGAATCTCCGATAACCAATCATGATGAAGTGGATATGTCACATCAAGGGCATTACGTAGGCTCCTCTTTGCTAGCCGCCCGGTGCCGTGTAATTGTATTCTCATGCCGACATGCTTGTAAAACTGCCACCTAAATGGATTCACACCTTGAAAGTTTGTAAACTGTACAAGCGGCACAAGATCTCGGTTGTTTGAGAACCGAGCATGACGTATCCTACCAATCCTCTCCATATGTTGATAGGCATGAAGGAAAGAGGAGGCTCCAACCCTCGGCGAGGCAAATCTGTGTAGTTGATGTGGAGTAGAACAGATGACTGTAAGATACAGGGGCATATACACACTGAAAGTAAACCATATACTCACGTTACCACTCGGACTTGATCTACATTTACAAACTTGTCCGAAGCCGCCACATAAAAGCCTGTGGGGATATGAGATATGAAATTGAGACGAACATGTGTATAAGATGCGAGGCAGAAGTAAAACAGGACATATCAGTTTAACAATAGAGAGTAGATAAGAGACTTACCAAGTAAAGTTGCAAGTGCTGCTCCCATGGAATGACCGGTAATCGAAAGTTTATAACTTCCATCTGCTGCCATCTCTCTTCCAATAATATCAATCTTTTCCATAATCTCCTCGACCTTATTCATTTGTGTATCCTTCCTTCGGCGTAACATGTATAAAGAGAATCCCGTATGTATATCAAGCGACTCTCTTCGGCCAGGATATACGTCTGTAACCGGATTACTAACCTGACTGGTACTATACTTCATATTGATTAACCAATTGTGACTATTGACCGTACCTCGAAAGACTACCGTTATCCGTTTCTCTTGTCTCTGTACACATATACCATATACTACATCCGACTGTGTCATATCACTAAACCAAACTACTTCAATTCCACTCTCAATGAGGTTATTCATCACGCTTCCCTCCTTGAAGAACTTTGGTTGTTCTGTTAATGCCGTATCTACTAATCTCTTCATATCAACGAATACATTCTCCCCCTGTTTGTCTTTAGCCCTCTTGTCTAAACTTGAATCACTACTCCATTTTGGTATGATAATCTGACTCGTCCGTAGACCCTTCGTTTGTCTAAATGATTTACCTAACTTGACTTGGATGATTATCCTTGTAATTGCCCTCCGCCATCTATATCGAGCTACTTGACGTCGTAAATGATGTACCATTTGATACTTGTTTGGGTCTAATGAATCCATATCAGGCAGAGATTCTGTACCCTCGTCACTCGCTGTACTACTTCGTGGTAACTTTTCATCACTTAAACGACGGTTTAACATCCGTCCGATACTAATGATACTCTTGGCACGTTTCCATCGTCTTCTGGCGGCTTGACGTTTTAGATTGTTGATAACTTCTTCAGTACAGGCATCTAATTGTGATACTTTTGAGTCTTCTATCCACCCATAAAACTCTCTCATCATACTAAAGGAATACAGTATGGTGGATGGGTGGATAGAAGAGATTGTTAGTGGACTGTAAAGTGTTCATATCATGTGCACAAGCTCATATCATATGTACAAAATAACAATCAAGGGGTACACTCCTATCATATGCACACAAAAATGAACACAAGATATGCCAGAAAGTATAGTATCGTCCGGTCATACTGCCGTAACCATCCTCCTTAAACGACCCCCAATCCCCAACCCTCAACTATAACTCGGCTCTAGCCAAATAGGAAAGTTTTATCAAGCTCAATTCACAATATTCACAATCTTACCTTTGTTAAGGAACAGAGCACGAGGGAGAGAAGAGTTGTTAGCAAGTGAGGAGGAGAGCTCTATCATGTGCTCAAAAAAACAACACCCCCCAAATCACCCGAGTATAACTCATACTATTACAAAAACTCATATCATATGCTCAAACTCATATCATATGAACAAAACAAATAAATGCCGTACGCCCGAGATGCAAAAGCCGACACAACAACATTGCACTCGAGAATAGAATATCAGATTAACATCAAATCTATATTTTCCCCAATGACCAATTCCTCTCCTTTCTTCTCCATCATATGAGGTCTACTCAGTCTCCGGCCGCTAGGATTCTATCATATCCCATCACACCATCAACATCGCCACTCATCTGGGACGATACTGAATCCCCAACACCCCTAGAATGTATATAAACCTCATATCATATGCACATAAACAGTTGTAAGAGAGGTTATTCAAAGAGTCAGATTCTCCATCCGTCGATGAGACTTTAGCTCTGATATGGTAATACTCATCCAAGCACTTAATTCGGTTCCGCCTTTGATCATGATAATAGACTAGAGAAGCGGCGGATGTACGATATAGCATAGATGTGAACATGAGATATGAATATGGCAGTAAGTACACATCGACAAACTAAACTCACTCGACTTTGCCAGAGCCATCCTATACTGACTCGTAAAGTGTATCCTTCGTTGGTACTCTGTCAGTGTATGATTCTTTCTATAGCCGGCCGGGGTTGTTAGATTGGGAATGACGTTGTTTGTTACAAACATCCGTCGAATCTCCGATAACCAATCATGATGAAGTGGATATGTCACATCAAGGGCATTACGTAGGCTCCTCTTTGCTAGCCGCCCGGTGCCGTGTAATTGTATTCTCATGCCGACATGCTTGTAAAACTGCCACCTAAATGGATTCACACCTTGAAAGTTTGTAAACTGTACAAGCGGCACAAGATCTCGGTTGTTTGAGAACCGAGCATGACGTATCCTACCAATCCTCTCCATATGTTGATAGGCATGAAGGAAAGAGGAGGCTCCAACCCTCGGCGAGGCAAATCTGTGTAGTTGATGTGGAGTAGAACAGATGACTGTAAGATACAGGGGCATATACACACTGAAAGTAAACCATATACTCACGTTACCACTCGGACTTGATCTACATTTACAAACTTGTCCGAAGCCGCCACATAAAAGCCTGTGGGGATATGAGATATGAAATTGAGACGAACATGTGTATAAGATGCGAGGCAGAAGTAAAACAGGACATATCAGTTTAACAATAGAGAGTAGATAAGAGACTTACCAAGTAAAGTTGCAAGTGCTGCTCCCATGGAATGACCGGTAATCGAAAGTTTATAACTTCCATCTGCTGCCATCTCTCTTCCAATAATATCAATCTTTTCCATAATCTCCTCGACCTTATTCATTTGTGTATCCTTCCTTCGGCGTAACATGTATAAAGAGAATCCCGTATGTATATCAAGCGACTCTCTTCGGCCAGGATATACGTCTGTAACCGGATTACTAACCTGACTGGTACTATACTTCATATTGATTAACCAATTGTGACTATTGACCGTACCTCGAAAGACTACCGTTATCCGTTTCTCTTGTCTCTGTACACATATACCATATACTACATCCGACTGTGTCATATCACTAAACCAAACTACTTCAATTCCACTCTCAATGAGGTTATTCATCACGCTTCCCTCCTTGAAGAACTTTGGTTGTTCTGTTAATGCCGTATCTACTAATCTCTTCATATCAACGAATACATTCTCCCCCTGTTTGTCTTTAGCCCTCTTGTCTAAACTTGAATCACTACTCCATTTTGGTATGATAATCTGACTCGTCCGTAGACCCTTCGTTTGTCTAAATGATTTACCTAACTTGACTTGGATGATTATCCTTGTAATTGCCCTCCGCCATCTATATCGAGCTACTTGACGTCGTAAATGATGTACCATTTGATACTTGTTTGGGTCTAATGAATCCATATCAGGCAGAGATTCTGTACCCTCGTCACTCGCTGTACTACTTCGTGGTAACTTTTCATCACTTAAACGACGGTTTAACATCCGTCCGATACTAATGATACTCTTGGCACGTTTCCATCGTCTTCTGGCGGCTTGACGTTTTAGATTGTTGATAACTTCTTCAGTACAGGCATCTAATTGTGATACTTTTGAGTCTTCTATCCACCCATAAAACTCTCTCATCATACTAAAGGAATACAGTATGGTGGATGGGTGGATAGAAGAGATTGTTAGTGGACTGTAAAGTGTTCATATCATGTGCACAAGCTCATATCATATGTACAAAATAACAATCAAGGGGTACACTCCTATCATATGCACACAAAAATGAACACAAGATATGCCAGAAAGTATAGTATCGTCCGGTCATACTGCCGTAACCATCCTCCTTAAACGACCCCCAATCCCCAACCCTCAACTATAACTCGGCTCTAGCCAAATAGGAAAGTTTTATCAAGCTCAATTCACAATATTCACAATCTTACCTTTGTTAAGGAACAGAGCACGAGGGAGAGAAGAGTTGTTAGCAAGTGAGGAGGAGAGCTCTATCATGTGCTCAAAAAAACAACACCCCCCAAATCACCCGAGTATAACTCATACTATTACAAAAACTCATATCATATGCTCAAACTCATATCATATGAACAAAACAAATAAATGCCGTACGCCCGAGATGCAAAAGCCGACACAACAACATTGCACTCGAGAATAGAATATCAGATTAACATCAAATCTATATTTTCCCCAATGACCAATTCCTCTCCTTTCTTCTCCATCATATGAGGTCTACTCAGTCTCCGGCCGCTAGGATTCTATCATATCCCATCACACCATCAACATCGCCACTCATCTGGGACGATACTGAATCCCCAACACCCCTAGAATGTATATAAACCTCATATCATATGCACATAAACAGTTGCAGCACGATGAAATTAAAACCTGCCTTTAAACCTGCCCTTATCTATATCGAGACCCTCGGTTTATAGATTATCCCCAATTCCCCAATTTTCCAATACTCAATGCTGCTGCACATATCTTACCTTTGTTCATACTCTCGTGAGGCATTTACACCTATCAAATCATAATCTCGTTTATCTCCACCGCCGCCATTACTACTCCCAAGACCAATATCACCTAATTCATCAATAACTACCCGTATAATACTTCCACTACTCTTTGTTTTATCCAAATATCTAATACGTTCCATACTACTACTCCCTTCCCCACTACCACCACTACTCCTTCTTCTCCCCTGTTGTTGACCAAGTATAGTTAGTCCATATAAACTTTGAAAAGAATTAACATCAATATCCTCAAAGTTAATTCTAGTATGTCCCATACGACATGTTTCTCTTAAATGTGAATACATGTATACTAACATACTTATTGATAGGTAATGTTGTCCTTCTGTTAATATGTCAATTTGTTGTTGCTCATTGTTGTTGTTGTTGTTGGATAGTTGTGGGATAGTTTGTGGCGTTGTATCAGATGCTGCTACTCGGGTTGGATCTAATCTCTGCTGTCTCTGTTGCTGCTGTCCCTGCTTACGCTGTTCATTCATATCCTCTCGTTCACGTTGTTTCTGTTTCAATATTGACAATTTCCTATCCCAACTATTTATACTCGTATCATCACTCGTACTGTCTCCTTGCTGCTGTTTAGTATTATCCATCTCGTGTTGATCATTCCAAATCTTTTGTTTCTGTTTTAATAATGCAACTTTGATAAAGCTTGAATCAGATGTGTTATGCACGAGCTCTTCACTCTGTTGATGATAACTACGCTCACTTGCATCTCTTAGCATACTATTACCATCATCTAAAGCACTGCTACTACGTTCTGATATGTCTAAGTTGATACTACTCGAATGCTCACTCCTTAATAAACTAACATCTCTCAAGCTACTATTAGAGCTACCCCTTCTCTTAGGCGTAGCTGCATTGTTATTATTATTATTGTTTGCAGTTGCTAACATTTTATAATTGTTACTAATACGTATAGCTGATGATCTTTATCACTGTTGTTATTATTGCAATATATATTAGCATCAATTATATATTGAATCGACTTATTGTGTATCAACTTAAGTTATATTAGTTCGCTGACAGATCCCTTTTCGTATACTAACTTAAACCTGTTTTTATATTTACTCTTCCGTTATAAGTTTCTATTTCATATTGTTACAGCTTAAAAGCTGAGGACTGAGGATATTCAGTGGTTAATTATATGAGTAGTAGGTCTGAGAAGGTTTTGATATGCATAAGAATGTGATCATTTTTGTTGGCAGGTTCTTAGAGCTTTAAAATCATAACCCGCGGCCGTATCACAGAGAACAATGTAGATATATACGTGTATTGGCACCCCATAAGATGAGCGTAGTGTATAGTATATCTATTGCAATATGGCGGCGGCGCTAGCTGCTCTGCCAATCGACGTCATTCACCAAGCAAAAAATGACAAAATAACCGTCATTTTTATTCGTTTTTAGTTGACCCCCCGCGGCCCCGCTAACTTAGTAGCCATATATAGGCTGTTCATACCTCACTAATACACCTCGTTGTTAGTTTAGTGGTCTAGATTTATATCAGATACGAAATCACATATTGCATCAATAACCATAAAACTACACAAACTTTCACTCCTATATACAATCTCTAACCACTTGCAACATATAAAGAGGTATAGTTTGTGGATTTGTTGATATCGTATATATCATACCTTCTAAATATATAACAATACTACTCTATCGTTATTCGGTATGCATATTTGGTATATCATCATATCGCATTCACTTATCATATACAAAATCCAGTTATTAATAAATACAATTCATCAACATCAAACAAAAATACCATGGAAGAAGAAGAACGACAATATCATCAAGCTTTCGGAGTGCACACTTATGGCATATCCGAAGCCTGTAAAGAAATCGTCAGTTTAGTCAAAGATAACGATGATTACACTTATATGCTTGAGTGTTCTTCCGAAGATACAGAGAACTTCACAAATCAAGCATGGCGACTACTTGGTTAGTATATCGCTAACAATACAATTTTGGAAAATATTAATTTATGTGTATGCCGATTAACCGATGAGAAGATGGCGTCCTTGTTTTACGAGTTGACGCATAGCACTTCATTAATAAATTTGAATTTATCTGTTAACTCATTTGGTATAGAAGGAGTACGTTCCATGATTCCCTTCCTTCAGAATTCTCCAAATCTTTCTACACTTTTTATGGGCGGCAATAATATCAATCTGGAGTGCTTCGTGGTATTGGTTAGTGCATTAAATGGAACGTCTATCGAGAAGTTATACTTTTTGAATTGCAACATTACAGATATCTCAGCGTTAGAAACATATACACTCCCACGCCTTAAAGAACTTATTCTAAATGGCAATCATGTTGGCAGAGACGGGTGTAGAATACTATCTAATCTGCTACAGAAAGACAGATCAACTTTGAAAGAATTATACCTAATAAATACGGGTATTAATGATGAGGGGGCAGAACTACTTGCAAACTCGCTCAAACAAAACACGACATTGAAAAAACTTCATTTGAGTAGTAATAACGGCATTACGGAGAAAGGGTGCAAGGCATTCTTGAAGCTTTTACTTGGCGTGTCACCAACAATAGAGAGCACCTACAAATCTAACCATACCCTGACAGAATGCAGTTTGATTGGTATATATGATGAGAATGAAATACACACCTTGATAAAAGATGCATGTCAAATGAATCGAATAAGTAGCAATCCTGGCCGTTCAAAAGTGATCAAGTATCAACTAAACAGTCAATACAGAAAGAAGTTATGTGAGTTACAGGGTATCGAATACTCAGTCAATAATATCTTTGCAGATATTGAGCCTATTCTTCTGCCTCGGATCTTATCTTTGATCGGGGATAGACACAGTCAGAGCGAACTTTATACTGCACTTATCCCCACGGCGCCTGACCTGCTGTCTTATATTGATCATAAAGCCATGTTGACTGAAGTACTGGTAAGGAATGCGGCACGAGCAACTTCTTTAGCTGAGGAATATGCTGAGTATGAACGTAAAGTGGCTGCTCTAAAGGCTAACTTATTGACAGAAACGTCTCGTCTTACTGCTCATAATAATGATATAAACAACCGCCTCGAACAAATTGAATTGGGGGATAAGAAGCAGTCGTCGAGTGGAAAAGAAGAGTTAAATGAGGAGACAAGTAACAGTAAGAAGCGACAGAGGAGAAGGTAGGATACAAAATTTTGTGCATATGATGTGCACTTTTTCACACGAGGGGATCTATAGCTTAGATGTAACGTTTAGGTATCAGTATTATGCTAGTTTTCAAGTTAATTATGATTATCTTCCGTTACAAACTATGCCTCGTAACATTATCATATGAAGTATAAAAGTCACTCATAGCTGCCAACTTTCTTGCTCACTACTCTCGACCTGCAACTCATCTTATCATCAAAACTTAGTGTAACTTTCCAAGGCAGGCCGGAAAAACTTTACAACTCATAGTCGTCAATGCTTATACACACTCATCACACACCTCAACTACAGGGGAGATGAGGAGATACCAACACCGTTCCAAATAACCTAATCGATTGGTCGTCGTCTCGTTCGTCACCTCAATCTTAACGATAAAAAGTAACCCAATTATACAACAATCATTAATAATACAGTGTCATATTATTAATAATACATTTATCCAGAATCAAATGATTTAATTTCATCTATTTCCTCGTCTTCGTTGGATGGTGATCTAATTGTATTCTTGAGCCTGAAGTAGGAAGTAGGATCTCTCTCCCTCTCATAACCATGTATCGGATCATACTATTTGCTGTGTTTCAAATCGATCACTTAGATGATGTATAATGCATTATTGATCGGCTGTATAATGTAGTGGCAGATGCATCCTAAATCCTGAGCTAATATATCAAACGTATCCCTATCATATCCACCAACCTATATATTCCTCAATCCGAGGCATATGTTATATACATACACATTGCGTACATCTGTTCTTGATATTTATCATCCGATACTAACCAACAGTACTGTGTATTGTAAAAGACAACCAAATGACGATGTTCAATCCCTCTCATACCAATCAATTGACACTATCAACAATCCACAATTCAAATAGATATACACCAACTTCATACTAATATCATTCAACTAAGAGAATTCAACTATCCAATTTTGATAGTAAATAATAGTAGATGAACAAGTGTTACACGATATACCAAACTATTTATCTCTAATATATGTATTGTTCAATTATCAATTACAATAATAATCATTACAATACAGCCCTGCCATTAATATACTATAAAAACACTCATACGTCGACGTACAAATGATCGGCGGATCATTTAGTACAATATTAGGTTGATATAATATATCCTCATGTGTATTTATTGGTATGTATTTATTGGATTGAGTGTATCTTTAGTTAATAGATACATCGCTTGTACTGTGCGCTCGATGATTAGCAATGTTGAAAATGCGATGCATTGGACTTTGATGTTTTGATGTCTACGATATTGAGGCCAATAAACAAAGAAGATAATAACAACCCTAATATATCTCATTCATCTATCATCTGCTACTCATATTAATATATTGCCGCGGCGCCGCCACCGCTTAATGTTGAGGTTTTGGCTTGAGAAGAGTAAAAAATAACCGGTAGTCGCTAAAACGATACGGAAATGTCTGAACGACTACGACAGCGTGACATACCGATCCAGGTACAAAAATTGAAAGTTTAGGTCTTTAAACGAGTTTTCAACACACAAAGTTACCGATATTAGCAATTGCTCATAAATTTCATATCTGGTAATATAATAACAAAAGGGCAGTAATGATCGGAGGAAGATGTACACAGACTATAAGTCTAATCTCAAGAAAAAAATGACAATTTGAAAGTAATTCATTTTCTATACATTTATAAATATGTCAAATGTAAATGTCAAAGTGTCATATTGCTGTATCTTTAACTAATTCTAAGCTTGAAATATATCATTGGCCAATCACATTCAAGCGAAATGTCGTAGTCATTCTCATATCAAAGTGTCACTCTGGTAACTATGTCCGGCAATAAGCATTTTTTTGTAGTGATGAGATAGGTATATTCTATTGCAACAATAATAAAGCACATGATATATCCACAGCATTGAACTGTCAACTAGTCAGTTTTAATACACCAGTAGCCTTGTTTGATCGAGTTGAGCAGATATATCTATGTAAAAAGGAAGGATACGCTAGGCGGTATCCTATGATGGTTCTCCTCTCCCCCTTGCTCTCCCCCTCCATAGTAGTTCTTAGACAGTGGTGAGATATTAATAAAGGATGCTTTATATCTCTCCTCTTTAAAAAAAAATCCTAAGTTACTACTACAATAAAACAGCGATCATCAACATGTAAATAAAAAGTTAGATGGATATATATTTAACTATACAAAAAAAAGACGAGCATGTAGAGAGTTGCAAACAATTAGTGGAATGTATATTAATATGATGATTGATTGTATTCAAAATAGTTAGTGTCGTTTTGTTTTCTCGGGTATCATCCGGTGAGTTATATATGCGTACATTATATCCGCGTTGCTTTTGTATATAATGCATCTATTTGTTTTGTTTTCCATCTCTCATCTCAATATGCATCTTCTCCCCTTTTCTTTCTCTCCCCTTTGCATATCATCACACATCATCAAAACGATGATTTGCAATAATGTAGGAAGTTGTACTGATGATAATGATAGTCAATGAAGTTATAATCAACCCAATCTTGTATTATTAGTATAGTACTAACAATTCTTGTTTC
>Ga0214479_100885_pt1 | contig 14878 bp, 11 predicted proteins | sample M1_20Mar14CPVII9_5_FD_165054 | JGI IMG/M metagenome (GOLD analysis project Ga0214479, IMG submission 165054) | Marine eukaryotic communities from Monterey Bay, California, United States - M1_20Mar14CPVII9sort6BwellE14 | ecosystem: Environmental > Aquatic > Marine > Unclassified | place: USA...
AGAGGGCTTGTCCTCGTCCTCTGGTATCCTAAAACGACACAAATAATTAGGATCCCAGCACTGATCATCCTCTCATATTTTTTTGGTCTGGGTCAAACTCATATCATTATACTGTCAACAACAACTATCTATCCTATTTTATCAATCTACTCTATCAACACATGAGTTCCACTTCTCAAGGTGAGCACAAGGAATATGTCCATGTCGAGTTGTTATGAATATGTCCATGTCGAGTTGTTTGATAACTTCTTTTCTATTTACTTTCAAAGATGATATGGAGGATACCGCAAACACTAATGATGTTAATATGGGTACTACGGACGACGAACTCGGGGTAATCGACGAGGTTACGAACCAGGTAGTTAATATTGAACGTCGTCCCAACTCTTCTACTCGTTATATTAGCCGTCCTTCTGAGGTAAGTTTGTTTTTTCCTTATGTACATGCTAGTCGGTATCCTACGTACATATGTATGTGTTATGTGTTTATGTTACTTTTGATCTTTCAATTATCAATTATCATTATGTTTATTGAAATATTGGGTATTAATATATCCCTTTCCTCACCACTATCAACAATATATAATAGGATACCAATCATGAGGGTGGAGTTGTTGTTACGAATCTTCTTCCAACATTATTTGTTGCTGATGTTATTCAAACCGCTCTTGGCTCACCAGTAGTACTAAAGAACGGCGAGAATAATGAAAATGACGGTTCAACGATGGATACTAGTTTTAACAATACAACTACAACTCCAGGCACATGTACAACTATATCCGGTGGTCTTAAAAAGAAACCACGGCCTAGCGACAGACGGATCGCTGGTCAGCGCGGAAGGGGTGGATTATTGAAGAAGCCACCGAAGAAGTCCAATTATGTCGGTGGTATTGGTCCAATTAGTTCAAACTTTAGTGGGCCCGTCGGTCGGGTCACCGGGGGTAAGTCTCTTCATATTCATATATCTTATGTATTAGTGCTACAATACTTTATATGTTTATTTACTTATTTCTTGTTCCATATTATACCCTATCATCAGATAAATCTTCTAATCAGGACCAGCAACAGCAGACGGCAAAGAATACATCAGCCAAATCCAACCCATCAGCTGGTCTTCCTTTACCTCATGCCAGACTGCCCGCATCTTATGCTTCAGCGGCACGCGGTTCAACCGTATCAGATACCGCACGTATTGGTTCAACCGCATCTAATGGTGCGAGTAATCGAGAGTCGAGGGTTGTTGGTATTGGTAATGAGGTGTTGGATGTTGCTAAGAAAGTGCCTTCAGGTCATGTGTTGGAAGAAGTACAAGTACCTTCTTCCAATACTCCCAGCTTCAAAATCAGATCCACTTTCTTTGGGCAGTGTATAGTTGATAGTGTCTCCAGTGATTCTTTTCCTGTTAAAGAGTTGGATTTGATTCATTCTATCAATGGTAAAGTGATGGGTAGAGATATCTCCAAAGATGCATGGGAAGGATACCTCAAATCTCAATGTCAGCATCCTATGACGTTAATTGTTTTTCGACCTATCCCACAAGAGACACGTGCAGAAACCAAGTCGAGACTGTTAAGGGCCGAACGAGTAAGGGCCAAACAGAAGAAGGAAAAAAGTACAGCGCGGGTTGAAAAGAAGATGGAGAAGAATGTGCCGGTTGAAAAGAAGAAGGATAAGAAGCGGAAGAGCCGTAAAGGGGGGAATTCAGAACGATCTGGCAAGGCACCACAAGGTGGAGGTATGTATGCTGTGTATATGTTCATGCATTAGTTTGAATGTTTAAAATTATAGATGCAGAGGTCTAACCATTTATTTCTATCTATTAGCAGGCCAAAAGAAACCCACTCAGAAGAATTCTTCTAAGCTTGAGTCTAAAGGCAAGGGAATGATTCACTCGTTCTTTGGGAATTTGTCGAAGAAGAAGGTCAATAAGACTTCCGCCAAATTTGATTCCAATACCAACAAGCCATCTACTGCACATGTAAAAGTATCTACCGATCCGGCTTCTGTCAAAAGAGAATCAAGTGTCAAGCAGAAGAAGAAGTCTTCAGTATCAAGTGTCAAGCAGAAGAAGAAGTCTTCCGCGAAAGTATCGGACGTGAACGATGGTGAGCGCCAGCAATCGCTTTCTAAACTACTCAAGTTTCTTCATTCTGCCGCCGCCGCTGCACAGTATTCTCCTTCCGAAACCAAAGGAGATGGTTATTGTGCCATTAGGAGTATACTGCCACAACTGAAAATGCTTGGTATAGAGGTCAAGTAAGTAATGTGTATCTCTCTGTACAACTCATCCACATCTCTAACTTAATTCACACCCTCTTTCTTACTTGCTAATAATCATTCTAGATTTGGAGGTATGGTCATGGATGAAACCATTGACTACCGTACAGATCCAAAGGAAACGACTCGTCGACTACTAGGTACTGCCTTATTGTACTATATCCGAGCATACAAGACATTCATCTATTCAGCCAAAGATGATTATGATGAGAAGACTTGGAAAATGAAATGTAGGGAAGCCGATGAGTTGGTTGAGTTGTATGAAGATGCTCATGAAACTGAAAGGTTATATTCACCTGTACTTCCATATGATTTGTGGGCAGCAGAAGAAGTGATTATGGGTGCTGCCTCTTATCATCAAATGAATCTCGCGGTATGGGATGATCAACCCGATACTACTGTCCATCGCGACATCTTCGTCGTTCACCACAATTGCCCAAGGTCGGCTCGGAATACTATCTACCTTAACCAAGTCTTTGATGCAAAGACCGGTAATCGATACCATTTTGATTTGAAACACCATCCAAATCCAGTATTCCATGATGGTAAGTGAATCAATGGACTTGAGTGTGTGCTGTTTTATCAATGATGTAACATTTAATTTGATTTATTCATCATCTTATCGTTTCAGTCGCTGCTGCAATGCCTCGTGCCTCTTTAGCGGAAGATGATGTTGGTAATGTTGAATGGAGTTTGAAGACCATTCTAACTGTTGATCAAATTGGGAAAGTTAAATGTGATGGGTGTTGCCGCCTTGATGCTTGCTGCATTTGGGAGTCAAGTCGCAAGTCACGTCAACCCTGGTACGTTTATCTTGTCTTGTCTTCTTTTATATTGTGTATTCGTATGTTTACGCATGTATCTGACTTGTTTACATTTTAACTCACTGCCTCTACATTTACATCTCAGGTATTGCTGTTTGGATTGTCAACAAAAGGAATTCAAAGGCTTTGGTGATGAACCCCCTCCAGTTAAGGATGACGATGGCAACCTGCGTGTCACCATGCTTGATAAGTGTCATGATCCAACAAAGCCACGACCTACCATACCTGAATTCACCTGTGGCAGTGATGATGTTTTTGATGAGAACAAAGTGTCCGCTTCGTCCAAGAAGGAGAAGAAGGTCACCTCGTCCTATGATCCAGATGCTCCTGAACCTGATAATCCGTTTGCTGACATCGATACGGCATTAAGACAGGGCCTTGCCTCAATTGAAATGCATACCTGTGCCATGCAAGTTCATGCAGGTGAATATCGAGGTCAAAGGAAGGGTCGTCCAATCCTCAACGTGATGCAAGGTGGTTTAGCACTTGTAGAAGAAGATGGCCATACCGAGGAATCTCTTGAGAGGAAGGTTGCAACCTTTGTTAATGATTTGACGGAAGCTAAAGTGAAGGTTGGCGGCGAGGATATGAGGGAGATGGCAAATTTTGGCGATACACCGACAGCCGATGCAAATGGATCAGTTGGCTTGAACTATGCTAAAGACAAGGAGATGAATAATCCTCAAGGTTCAGGTAATCTCATGAATCGGGTGTCAAGTTCTTGTGTAAGGTTTGGATGTACAACATTTGTAAGGCACATGGTTAGTGTTGATCGGAAGCGCCGACAACTACCGTATGTGAAGCAAGAATTCACCCTCGACTCTTTACGCATGTTCGATCTGTGCAGTACACCAATTACACCAGAAGATAGATCGGATGCAGCATACTACAAAAAGGCCAATGCTGCTGCCAAACGAGAAGGTCTGACGCTAAGTCAATACTTCTTGCAGACTTTCATCTTACACCTCCTACAGCTCAAGTTGTCTTACATCAAGAGGAAGAGGATTGAGTCTGAGAATCGTGGAAAATCTGATGACGAGGTACGTTTTTGTTATGTCTATTTCAAATGTGATGAGATATCTTGTAATCTTTCACTAACTCTTTGCCGCCTATCTTCACAGGCTACACCTGTTCCCATTGCCTTCCCATTGTACACTGCCTCCAAAATGACTCACCATCACCACTTTGGTAATATTGGTGCAACAACTACCACCCTTGTTACATATTATGGCAATGTTTGGCATCCAGAGAAGTTTTGGTGTCACTTCACCAAGGCACTGCCCCCTGAACTAGCAAATGCAATGAATGAAGTCTTTGGAGGATTCTACCAACACTTCCCCGAGATGGACATTGAATTTGAAGCTGATGTTACCAAAGCAGAGTTCATTCAAGCGTGGGATAAGGATGTCGACGAGGATACAAGGAAGGAGATGTATGAAGCTCAACAGAGAATGTACAAAATGGGAGGAGAGGCGGCTGAAATTTTCCATACTGCCAAGGAAGATGGACAAGATGAGGAGGAAGCATTGGAATGTGTTCGTGATTTGTTGTCAGAGGCACATTACAATAAGTATCGTGGATCTTTGTTGGGTGGTGCTATTACCACCGTTGCCGCAGCATTTGTGAGGGCGTTTGAGAAACTATCACCAAACGACAAGGTGTTGTTTTATCCCTTTTCTCCTCATGTCACGGATCGCCTCATTCCCCACCTCAAAAAGGAGGAGAGAGCAAAGTATGACAACTTACTGAAACATTACGAGTTGAACGAACTTCTATCCAATTTGAAGAGTCGTCAAACAGGGATACAGAAGTCCATCGACAGCCGAAAGAAGAACAAGACTGCTGATGGTAGATCTAAGAGTAATATGAAGGGAGCTGCTAAACAGAAAGAGAATGGCAAGGGAGCTGCAGTTGACAACAAACGAAAAGCGGAAGAAGGTTATCTTGACAGAGGAATGTATCCATATTCACACCCTAATAATACTTCTACTTTGCAACCGATTGTAGTTTTGTGCCCAAGGGGCGATTCCTGTACCAGAAAGGGTGTGAGAATGTCCGAATATGTATTCTATGACGATGGTAGTGGCAAATCAGACTCGAGGACAGGGTACATATCATCTGTAGGGTGGAAGCATGTCTTAAATGACTGTGGAGCAACTGGCTGTGGAGCCAGTAAAAGATTAGTGCCAGCAGATGAGGCGAATAAGAAGACATGTATAAGGTATAATCTTATCAAGGCAAGAACTCTTAGTGCGAAGAAGTCGAAGAATGATAAGAAGAAGGACGAGTCAAAGAAGAAGAAGTCGACAGCAAAGAAATCAAGCACATCAAAGAATAGTTGAGGAACCTATGATGTCATATCTAAACAAGTAAATGTATAAGAATAGAGAAGTTTTTATGTGTTCAATACGTTCTAAACACTTTCAATAAGAGAAGAGGAGTTGTGAACATATATCTTCAGTTCGAAACTTAACCGAAATGATGTCAAGTGAGGCAGTAGAGTTGGGACTTCATCCTTGTCGAACATGTTTGAGTTAGGGTTCCGCTTTATCATTACTATTGGCCCAGATTGTGTATCTTGAAGTAGTTTTTCCTTAATACTTTTAAACATGTGTTATCATCAAGTGTTGCAATATTCGACTTCATTAATAGAACTGTCTAGTAAAGTCCTTTCTACATCTGCCCCACTCATATAAACCTTTCATTCTCAATCTACAACTAACATAAACATATTTCATCTCTAAAAGCTGACAGTTCATTAATCTCCACAAATCCAGTCATACCATCATTAAGTTTGTTGATATAGTCAGATTGTTGTGTTTTTTTGTTATGTCATTATTAGAGAGGACTTGGGCAACGAGTCGAGCAGTCACCAATAGCCCTACCCACATCACGAGGCCACGTGATGAATTTCTCAAGGAAATCGGTGAGATCTTTGACAAAGCGAAAACATCCTTCAAATGGCTATAGAAAGAATGAAAGATAAGAAAGTAAGTATTATAATAATATTGTACAATGATATAAATTGAATATGGTATGCACCAACACAATCTTACCTGAAGGAAAATCCAAACAGCAGCGCAAACACCAGCAATAGGCCAAGCCAAGAAGAACAATACTGTATTGTATTGATGGAGGATAATGATACGAGATTGTTAGATGCAAATGACATAAAGCAAAATCATGCACCGTCACGATGATAATATAATATTGATATTCAATGTTCTTTATGACTCTGCTGCGTGGACTTACATACGAGCCAGATAATTGCAAATAGCGGATTCTTTGCCATGATTACTGTAGTTTAAAGTTATGGTTGGATTGCAGATTTATATTACAATCTGTGCGATATTACAAGATATGATAAAGTTGTCCGAGATTTTAAAAACTCAACTTGCGGTATCTTTAAAGGATACCGTGATATCGAGAGAACGATTGTGTTGAGCTCTTTCAATAGGACAATGAAGGAATTTTGCCTAGCAACAACACTTAATATGTAAGAGAGTATGAAGTCCATAGAGATATAACTAGGCCAATCAAACAATGCATGTATTAATCTTTTAATGAGCATCTTACTCCCTAGAGTCTGGTCGGTTAAACTTGCCTTTTTCACCTTGCCATTTCCCTTTGAGATATTTATTAATCCTTCTCTGTTGTTTGTTTTGTTCTTTCCGTTCTGAAGCAGATTGATAGATATCCTGTAAAGTCATAGACTTCATAACTTCCATTCTTTCACCAGCAGATAAATGCATGAATGGGTCATCCTCACCATCCCATACTTGATCTTCATTAGTTTCCAGCTCTCCTATATTGATAGCTTGTAGATTTGGATTAGCTTTTAACACTGCCTTGGTATTCTTTTTGGTAAATATATTGACCAGGCGCTGTCTTATACGAAGTGGAGATTGCATTTGAGATATCCATGACAACGTTTTACCAATCAATCTTAGCTTGCGTTTAGCTCCACCAGTTACCCACAAGTCACTCTTTGTATACACATGCAATGGACCACTAAGGCCTAGTCCAGTTGTACATATACAAAGATCATTATCCAGATATATGATTTGGATCTCCAGCGGCTCTCCTTTCTTTGTTCCTTTGAAGTCATCCTTGTTCTCACTATTGGTACATATACCAAACAGATTTGATTCGCTTTCAACTAAATCAAGATCAATCGCCGTCCGTGTTAGCCCGTATACATCATATCGTTGACTAATCCGAAATAAACCTCCCAATACACGAGTTTCATCAATAATGTGTGCGTTTTCCCTTATAGCAAGATTTTCCAAGTATATTTGTCGTGTCGAAGACCGAAATGGATTCTCCGTCTTACCAGCTCTAAAACTCCACGGTCCACCTCTTGCAGTTACTTCCTTCTTTTTATTCACATTTTCATCACCTTCTTCAATTCGTTTCGTCTTACTCAAGAGAAATCGGGATGTATCAAGTATAGTTGATGCCTCATTAGTTGCAAATGCAAATGACCACTCTCCATCTAATAGATTTGAATCAGTAGTTGTCGAGACAGGGTTTGCCTGAACTAATGCAGCAAGACGCTCTTCAATTAAATCATCTCGATCTCTCCTCCATCTCGGAGGTACGACAACCTTTTGTTTCCCATCTTCATTTGATTTACTTGCACTACTACTACTACTACTAATTGCAGATTCACTTTGTCTACCATCACCAAGCAATACTAATAACTCCTGCTTACACCCCGTTATAGATTCTTGCACTAGATTCCGTTTTAACTTATTTATATCATATACGAATCCATCTTTACCGCCAATACCAACTGAAGTTTCTCTTTCTCTATTGATAAAATGTGATGGTATGTTATCGACTTGAGTTGCAGAGTTGGTGGTAGTAGTAGATTGTTGTTGTTGTTGTTGTTCATCTTCTACAGATAGTTCATCCATAAAGGTATCAAATTCATCAGCATCAACTTTACTTGTAGAATGTAAAGATGATATATAACATCTTCTTTGTTTAATGTTTTGTTTAGTATTACCCTGTTGCTGTTGTTGTTGTTGTTGTTGTCGGAGTGGACACAAAGAGTCATCGATTGTATGGCGTCGAAATGTGGAGGAGGAAGAACTCGACTGTAGTAGCGACTGAACAACAACGGGTAATGCCGCTAGTAATATTATTAATGATGGTAGCATTTTTATTTGTATACGACGTGGATAGGTGTGTTGCGCACGCACTCTATGATCTAAATACATTCATGGTAAAATGATTTTTTCTACGAAAATTGGGGAGCCCCCCAAAATTTTAGAGAGTTGATGTTTGGTTGATTGATGAGCTAATGTCTGGTCTGATATTGATTATCATAATAAAGGTCAAATAAATGGAAGTGTGAGTGTAGTTAATACCATGATGTTGTTCGGTACCTGGTGGTTTCCTAACAATTTTCTAATTGAGAAATATCGATTAAAAAAATATTGCCATGGATTCTGATGATGAAATAGAATACCTTGGGACAATAAAGGCCCAAGAAAGTACTGCTGCCATTAATTCAATATCTGATTATCGAGAAGCACAACATCTCAAATATCAACAACAGACAAATGATGGATTGATTTGTCCATCTCATTATGATCCCGAAGTGTTTAATAATCTCCCACTGGATTTACAGCAGGAACTTGCCGAAGAGCATCACCAAGAAGCTCAAGTTATCAATCACAATCATGGATTACCAGAAGGAATATCAGGGACTCTTCGAAACAAACACGCCTACTTACATTCAAATAATAGAGCAAGTTACGATCCAAATATTCAAGGTGAAGTACATAAATCAGGAGATAATACAATTAGAGATACTCATCCAGCCGCTTACTCCTCTGGCGGATGGATTTGGGTGAACGATCCAACGTATGAGCAAAATCAAAACTCTAGAGTTGATAGTGCAGAAGGTGTACAAAGTTTAATTGCTGATTTTAGTACATTGGGATCGAATTATACTCATGGACAAGTAGTTGATTTAGCACGCAAGTGTGGCGTACTACATGGTAAATGGCTAATTGACATTAGCCCTGACAACGTTGTTACTGATTGGCCTCTTATCAGAAATGACATCTTACAATCAAAGCTTGCTTCCACTGCAAAGATTAGTGACACACCCGATAATAACTTTCACAAGGTTTGTATCTACTGTCCAAACTTCGAAGATAAAGCTGAAATCTTACGAGTAAGGAAGGCAATCTTGAATGATGTAGGCATTAGTAGAGATTCAACTCTACGCTTTAAGTTGGACGCTTTTACGTATTTGGGAATATACGCTGGTGGTCATATCAGAACTACTACCTATGACTGCGGTGGCTTGAACGATTTACAATGTACAACTCTCATTACTGCGCATGAAACGTGTACTAACTGCGCAACATGTCAAAGGTGTTATCCATCTTGTCTACCAGAAGTTGAACGAGTGAAGTCGATTCCTAGATTGAATGATGATAATACAATCTGCACGGGTCTAGAGATGATTGTTGTTGGATTGAAGCACCACACGGATAATTTGTATGCATTAGAGTCGCTCACGCTCGAACGTGAACCTGGTAATGAAGTCGAACAGTTAGCAATTGTCTGTAAGAATGGTAGAGGCGGAGTTGTTGGATACATTCCAACAAGGTTAGCTGTTAAACTTTCACCATCATTGGATGCCGATATTATTAGAATTGATAATGCTTCACTGCTATTTCAAACAAATACCACTCTACATATTGCAGTTGATTTGAGTCTAATTCCAAATGATAATGATTATTACAAGCCGCAATTCCTTGACGTATTGAAAAAGTTGGGTGCCAAGTTTCAAAAAGAGAAGAAGGTCAAGAAAAAGAAACAAAGTAAGAAAGATGACAGTAATGAGTTGAATGATGGGTGTAAGTCTTCTGATGATGATGATGATAACAAAAAGCCAATGAGAGGAAAGAAGGAGGAAGATGTCAAGATTAGTCAACATCAAATGGCAAACTTTCGTGACTACTCTTCTTCAACAAACGAAAGCATCCCTATTAGTATAGTTTCTTGGAATCTATCAGAGACTAGTGGGTCAGTGTCGGATGCCGCTCCCGACCAAAACCTTAGGAGACAAGAGTCTGCGCGTCTAATCCGAGAAGAATGCTTCCGACCGCACTTTGAATCACAAACATCAGAGAATGGCAAGGTGTATCTCCCTGATATTATCGCATTACAAGAGACCCCAGCAAGTACCACTGGCGAAATTGGCATCGGACACGCTTTACAGGGACTATTGGACCAGAGTACTACTTCAATTACTGGTGGATTAGATTTCTCCTCTATACTCGGTCATTTGGGTGCATTAGCTGTGCGTTGGGGTGAAGCAACTTTTGGGACGTATGGTTATGTCAGCGTCGGAACCCAGTCATCCCATTGTGGCTTATGTGATCTTCTAGTTCGTAAGGACTTTGCTCCTCAAAGAGTATATCTGGGTGGTGAGAGGCTGCCCAGTGTTGCTGCTATTCTAACTCTCCCAAACAAAACAAAAGTTGCTGTGGCATCAAATCATCTTAGTCCATTCGGAGAAGGAGCCAACGAGAGGGAGAATGAATGCAAGTCTCTTATGAGAACACTCTCTAGGCAATGTGATAATGTTGTTTTGATTGGAGACTTCAATATGAGACAAAAAGAAGATAAAACGATTGAAGGACTGGTAGGAGGAGGCTGGCTTGATTCATGGAAGGTTTGTGGATCAAGCAAACAGCTCAAGTTTACGTGGAATTCATTTGACAATCTCTACCATAACAATGGCTTCGGTTTCAACTGCCGTTTTGATAGATGCTACATGAGAGGAGATGCGTTAACAACTACCAACTTTGATCTCATGGGGAATGTTCCTATCAATGGAGTAGAAGGAGACTATTTATCGGATCATTATGGTATTATTGTTGAGGTTACTGTCGACCCACTGATATCAGATGACCATGACAAGAAAGTAAAGGCATTATCAACAACTACTACAGGGATCAGCAATAAAGGCAGGGATAACGTGGATTTCAACAACCAACTTGACAATGTTGAGAGCTCTAGTATTCCCTCATTTTTTCAATTCGAGGAAGACAAATTGAAGAGTTTCAAATCTGACAAATGTGATGAGCCTAAAGACTCAAGTTATAAAGAGAAGAGGAAACCTCAATCTGTTCAAAGTAAACATACAAAACAACAACACACCAAACAGAAACAATCAAGCACATTCTCAAGCTCTGATGAAGATGTTTTGATGGGATCAGAAGACACTCCACTACAGGCCAATGGCAAGCGAGCTAAGCAAGATCAAACTACAACAAAAGGCAATATAAAGAAGCCAAAACCTAATAGCGATGATTTAGTTCGAGGTGGAAGTAAGAAGGAGTTGAAAGCAAAAGCTGCCAAGGCGAAACGAAATAGATTTGATAGCGACAGTGACTCTGAAGACGATGCAGAAGCCATGCGACGTATGTTTCGAGAGAAGCAAGGCAAGAAGTATAAGCCACGTGAATTACCGTTTGTTCCACAAGTGTACTCTTCCGATGAAGACTTTTGAGAATTATCCCAGATGAAGTTCAATACCTTACTACTACTCCGACTATGTGCTTATGGACAATCATTTGGAATGTTTGTTACATAGATTAAACATGATCTATTAGATACAGCAATGTGATGTATGTTACATCTACATAGTTGTTATTATGCCCTTTCTCTCTTCCCTGACAATGATGATAACTCATGACAGAGCCAAACTCCTAACACATGTAGGTTATCAGTTTTAATGAACCCTAGCAGGGTAAAACTCCTTTTTTTGGGGAAGAATGAGACCCCTTTTTAGATATGGGGATATCTCTGCCACAGGACCACCATTTCAGCGAGTAACTGGCGATAAATAAGCCTCAAAATAAGTAGAAGATGGCAATAATAGATCGCCGAATATCGCTCAGAAAGCAAATTTCTAGGGACTATAAAAAAGTTGCACAGGTTCTTAACTAAACCGAATCAGGTTAAGCCCCACTTCATGGAGACCTGTCTAAATGTAGGATGTCCACTCTGGTATGTCAATAGGTTTGTAGTAAGGAATGCAGATAGATTCCTCCTGCACAGATTCTTATCAGCTAGCAAATCCTAGATAGCAGTATCAGACGATATAGACTTGCCATTAAAACTGCCGGCTAGACCTAGCCACATGTGTCAGGTTATGTCACCTCCACAAGACCACCACTAATTGAACTGATACGATATGAAACTAAGTACTTATCAATAATATGCATATATAACTATCAAGAGTGGTGGAGTTGATCATTTACCAGGTATAGCCTCCTCTTTCTTACCATTAACTATAGCATTCTATTACTGATATGAAATCTTACACTCTCATATTTTACTTCATTAGCCGTCAATTGAGTACCTAATTGGATGGACAGCACCGAATACCTAGCTGCATACTGGATTAGCATTTGATACCCGGCTACACTGAAGTTAGAGAGCTTATTAATAAATAGTAGATATTGTTAACTATTAAGTAGTATCGGGTATTTGATAATTAAAATTAAATTTGATACGATAAAGTGATATTGTATTATAATTAAAAAATGGGTGGTGATCATCATAAAAAGAAGTCGAAGAAACGTAGGCGAGACAGAGACGATGGGGATGATGATAAAGTTGTGAGAGGATCAGGTGTTGATTATTCAAAGGTAGCAGATCGTCATGTTGATGACGCCAGGTTCGAAAAGCACAGGGCATCATCAACTAATCAATCAACATCAACTACAGCTGCTACATCTACAACATCACCAGCTGCAACAGCAACACAGCCAGCAGGTATGTCAAGCCAAATGACAGCTGTTATGAGAGTAATGGCAGGAATGGAGGAACGTACGATAAAAGAAAAGCTTGCCGACTCCAATAGACCAACATGGGAACAATACAAAAAGGATAACGAAGATAAACTTAACATTGAGGGATTGGACCAAAAGAAGATGGATGCATACCGTAAGGAATTAGATGAACAACGAGAGAAATTGTTAACAAGGGGTACTAATCATCGAGATGGCAAGGATGATAATAAGAAATCATCAAAGAAGAGTAAAAAGAAAAAGAAGAGCCGAAAGAGTAGTCGATATTCAAGCGGCAGTAGTGAAGATAGTTATAGTTCAGATGAATATAGTAGTGATGATGATAGGAAGAGTCGTAAAAGAAAGAAGCATAAGAAACGTAGCCGAAAGAGTAGTCGATACTCAGATAGCAGTAGTGACGAAGACAGGAAGAAAAAGCATAAAAAGAAGAAGTCCAAAAAGAGGCAAGGCAAAGATGATGATAGCTATAGGCTTAGTTCATTCTTTACAAAAGACGATTCTGATGGTGATAGTAGATAGTAGATGAATACGACGATAGTTAAGAGGTATCATCTTATAATATACTTTATTCTAAACACCAAACATCTCTTCTAGCCAACATCTGCACCCCAACACAGATGTATATAATGTATGTGTGCATATCATATGCTCTAAAGTCCGAAGCATAATCATCACCACATATATCTTAGTTCTCATTTATTCTTCCACTAACAACTTGCCATCTACCTTTGCAGAAACATCTTGACTTCTCATGAAACTTAACTTTCTCCCATCAGGTGTTTCCTCATCCTTTGGTCCGATGCCCCATGGATTCTTAGCAATTACAATATCACCCACTTCAATATTTGGCATGGGTGCAATCATACCATTTTCTTCCTCTCGGCCTGGTCCCATTGAAATTACTGATGAGCATTGTTGATATAGTTTAGACTGATTGTTAGTTATTGTTAATTTGGTTTATGATTTGCAATTTAAACATATGTTCCATTAAACAACAAATATCATAACTCACCTTTACATAAATGCAGCTTTGGTAAATTCTCTCTAGGGACGAACAATCCATCTGTAGTTGTTGACGGTCTATCCTCAAGTCTTTCTACTAATACCATATCATACTTACAACTCCATTCATCAACTGGTACCTGGTCGTCATTATCAAACACAAGACGCCCTACACCTGCTCCACCTTTGAAGTCAGTATTAGGATTGATTGATCTAGCCGCCGATGGATCGGCCATTGGTGTGCTTAGAGCACGTACAGATGCTACAAGGAATGGTATTGTTAGTACTTTCATTATTGATTATTTGAAAGATGTGATGTTTCTGGATAAAAGTTTTAAAGTGTAGTAGCGTTATAGATCAGGTGATTGAATGATGAATGATGTTTGTCAGAAGAGTTATATCGAATTGAATTGAATATGAGTTTGTTGATGATGCGATTGCTCTCTCTAGATTGATGATGTTTGTGAAAGTGAGGTTATCGACTATGCACGGCATCTCAGCTCTGACATTTAGGTCAAATTTATCATTTTAGTTTTCAAAATTTAATGAATTTGCGTAGTTACTACCCTAACTTGTGTATAAATTTAAGCTAAATTTTACCTTGCTACCTACCTAGGACTACGCAAATATTTTCTCACCATGACGAATCTGATAGGCCCGACGGCGGCGGCGATATCTATATGACAACTCAAAATGAATCAATAAAGATTAGTACCGCGGTAATCTACATATAATATAGATTATTGCAGTATAAAACTTTATCGATTTATATTGATTTGTCTTGAAGATATCGCCTATTGAAATTTCGACGGCGGGCTGATTCACCGTCAACATTAACTTGTCGACGGCATATCTCCATCAATAGTATACCTACGCCAACTATTGATAGTATTATCGTAATCTACGGTCAATTCTGCATCCATATGTG
>Ga0214479_100886_pt1 | contig 14874 bp, 16 predicted proteins | sample M1_20Mar14CPVII9_5_FD_165054 | JGI IMG/M metagenome (GOLD analysis project Ga0214479, IMG submission 165054) | Marine eukaryotic communities from Monterey Bay, California, United States - M1_20Mar14CPVII9sort6BwellE14 | ecosystem: Environmental > Aquatic > Marine > Unclassified | place: USA...
GATTTCCCACCGTGTTGATGTACCCTGTCATTCTCTGGAGTTTGATAATGAAATGCGAGATAGAAGAAGAAGGATTTAGCAGGAGAAAGATTTAGATGATATGATATGAGATATTATATTCAAGTGATTAATGGGAGATGGATCTCATATTTACTTACCTCGGCTACCATACATGCCTCATCCCAATGCAAGCCAGCAGTTCCCTGTGGCAAGATACAAACATTTCAATTCCAGAGATTATGAGCATATGAACAAGAACATATTATGCCAAGTATATAAATGATAAGCATACATAATATACAATATACACACTCACCGCTCCACCATCTGACTCGACGGGGGGAGTATCAGTTGAGCACTGCCATACATTCTTCCATACATTAATTGCATTTGGACCAGTATCTTTATGTATTGAGAGAAGTTATATTGCACATGATGTGAGCTATTAAACATAACACAAAATAGAAAGATACCGCTAAAAACTTACATGTAAATCCGCCAACTCCATCAGGTTGAACAAGACCCTTTACACCCCATTGTGAACCAATACCTAGAGTGGGCAATTAAGTGTCGAGTTAAGGAAGGAGGGTGTGAGTAGTGAGTGTAGTGATTGATGATTGATGGCTATAACTCGGGAGGAGCAAGAAAGGATTTTTGCAAAAAAGATACCGATGGTATCCCTCTATCTCTAGATAGATCCTAGCTCCTCACTTCCTCCTCACTCTATCCCCTCCTGTTCACATCATATGCACACACGAATACCTTCTGCTCTTACCTAGGATATGTCCCACCTCATGAATAATAACAGACTCCCATGTCCCCGCATCAATCATCGCCTGTACGTCCTCTGAATCGAATTCCATGTTTCCGGCAATGACCGTTCCGTCTGTGTTTCGTACGTAGACAGCCCTGGCCATACCTAACGTCCCTCCAACACCATCCATGATCTCATCCTTGGCACAAATAAACAAGTCATCAACCATGTCTGGATATGGCATCGTACATCCGTCATCTTCCATTCCTAGAGTACTAACACTTTCCAAGTTGCCATTGATGATCTCTTCCCAATGACGAACGGCAAACTTGTAGGCCTCGGCAGACTCGGGAAATAGTGTTTCCGTAACAAGATCAATCTTGAATCCGTCTGGATCATCAATGCCAAAATCATCGTTTTGCATACAAGTATATCCATCGGGACAAGGTACGAGTGTGCTTGGGACTAAGTCAGCAATTGGAGGCTCAGTTGAACCATCAGCTGCAATCGGGCTTGGAGTAGGCTTGGGAGTTGGTCGAGAGGTAGGGGGAGGAGATGGTACTCCATAAGTTGTTGGTGTTGGGGCATTCGACCAACTTGAATCCTTCTCGGACCAGTCTCTCTCCTTTCCCCACTTGGTACCGCATGTATCCCAAGTATTCGAAACCTTGGGGTCCTTGGCTACATAGTACTTGTGGTTGGCATAGATCCAAACCTTCCTATGCTCGGCTTGGTCAAGCTCGTAAGCCTTCTTACACGTCGTATCATCATAGTCCAAATGACACTGGATAGCTCTACCGTTGACATCACTGTCACGTACTTGATGCTTGGCAAGGAGACAACATTCATATCCCGTCATACCGGCACAGTTAAACGGACCTAACACTCGAGGGCCAGATGTCTCAATATCATAAGTAGTACTTAGAACTCGTTCAAGTTCTTCTCGACCGCCAGGCGTACCCTCAGAAATAGGATTGATTATAACACCTCCATTGATGGGGTTTGTATCACATTCCCCAGTAGCGGTAGCGGTGGAGATGCAGTTTAGAACTCCATCGACAGTTGCTCCCTCGGCCATGAATGGTTCCGTGGCAAGATCCAAGGGAGGATCTTGAAAGCCATCGAATGCATTGGGGTCTACGGCTATTACTGGCGAACGAGTTGGGAATGGAGTGGGGGGTGGTGTGGGCTGTTTGTATTGAATAGAGAAGAGTCGACGAGCATATGATGTGATATGAGCAATTTGAAAATAGTCTAACTAGACTCAAGAGTCAAGTACATGTCAAATGATATTACTCACCGTGTTTGTGGGTGGTGGAGTGGGTGATAATGTGGGTGGTGCAGTCGTGGGTGATAGCGTGGGATACTGAGGGTTTGATATAAGAAAGATATGTTAAACATCAATCAATTGAAAAAGGTTCGAACAAGATCAACAAATCATCATTACGACTTACATCAGTCGGCTTTTGGGTAGGATTCTTCGTCGGTGAGGGTGTAATAATTGAACCAGTCACACCACTATTGATACCACCAAAATTCGTTGCAGGGATGATAATCTCCGGTGGTGTAGGGAAAGCTTCCGTAACTGCAATTGTGGGCATACCAGTCGTTGGCTCTTGGGTCGTTGGAGAAATAGTTGGCTCGTTTGTGGTTGGAGAGACAGTTGGATCGAGTGTGTTTGGAGGGTCAGTGGGAGCATTCGTCGTCGGAACTACTGGTAGTACAGGAGGTTGTGTTGGTGCTGGTACAGGTGCCTAGCGAATGATAGAGCGAGGGTGGTAGAAATGAATGTTAGCAAGGATACCGTAGACACATCAAGTGCATGTCATGACATATCAAGTAGAATAAACTTACCGGATTAGGAACACCAGCAGCAGCCACCGGTGGATTCGTCGGGGCAGGTAAAGACTGTGCTACGGGTGGATTCGTAGGGGTCGGTGCTGATCTATTAACAGTACTCTGGGGTGGATTCGTCGGAGCATTAGTAACTGGAGCACGAGTTGGTTGAGGAGTAGCTGGTAACATCATTCTTGTATCGGGTGGGATAGGAGCGTACACTGTTGTCAACACAGTAGCCTCTTGAGATCCAGTAATAGTCTCCTCTCCAATAATGGGAGGGATTAACTTTTGTTGTTCTTCTGTTGCCTCCATTCCACTTCCTTCCCATAAACTGTTGAGAGTTGGATAGGAATAAAGATAAAGAATGACCGGTGAGATGGATGAGAAGACTCTCTACTAAATATACACGAGATAAACACCACAACTTACAATTCATAATGAACAATACCATCACCATCCTTTCCCACAACTAAATTATTATCATCCATGGTAATATCAAGCGTGTTATACCATGGATCAATCTCCTCACGTTTCCATCGGATCTTAGATGTAATGTATTGATCTACACCCGTGAATAGTGTCTGGATCTCATCATCGATGAATTCTTTACATACTTCGGCTAACATGTGTTGTTGGATACATTCTGGCCATGTATCTTTGGCTAGTTGCAAAATCTGTTTTTATATGATTAGAGAGTCATAGTAGTAGAGTGGAGGCAAAGGTGCAGCAGAGGTTAGTAAATATGAACCCAACGCCAAACACAAATAACAACTATAAACAATACTTACCCTCTTCTCAACATTTAAAGTACGAGCCAATTCCCTCTGTTCATTACTAATCATATAACCATATGTAGCATCGACAGTACTCCCGGCACTAGCGGCACGTAGCGCATCTGGATTGATACTACTACCAACTCTACTTGATTGTTGTTCTTCTTCGTTAATGTTGTTATAGGATGATAAATTTTCATCATATATATAGGTAACGATTGCAGATAGTACGGTTAGAAAGAGTAGGAATTGGAGTGATGATTTACGTCTAGTTCCTGATCGGCCATTGTTGTTTAATGTACCGTTGATTCGGTTGTAGCGACATCCACCGAGTAGTGGACTTGTTTCCAACATTGTTTTGCAATGTTATTTTCTTTATCTATTAATCTACTTAATCTACTAATTGTATTTTCTATACATCAACTTCTTCTTCCTTCTGCTCTTTATTGGCTGAGATAATAACTGCATCTATTGTTGCTCGTATGTGCTGCTAATCGCGGTCTTCATAACAGTCTTTGGGCTTACCAACGTGCCTCATTTTTTAGAGTGTCGATGTGACATGGTCTTTCAGTCATAAACAAATGTTACGCAAAATAGTATTCGGTCTTATATCTTTGTTAGGTGATAAATCATAGATTTCTTCCTAAGAAATAGAAGGTACCAAAATATTTGTTTTGCAATTAGTAGTTGCAAAATGCCAGGATGACTTCGTACTATATGGGCTTGTACTGGTCAAAATCGATGAAGCTCTATCTCCTTATGATTGGCGGTATCCTCTCTGTTGCCGATTTTGAGGAGTTATAACTAGGTGTTAAGAGTACAAATCAAGTTGCATTAGACATGTATTGGGTATGAGTTTATTAAACCAAAAGGCGATATGTTGGCATTCCTGGAGGTTAGAACAAACAAGGGTATTAGAATTACAACGATCTTTAAGATCAGGTCTATAGATCGGATTCTACCCTATACGGTTCATGGCTATACATTTCATCGTTAGCAGAATCATAATGTAAATCCAATTCCATATCAGAATCATAGTACAAATGCATATCCTCTCTGGAATCATAATATTGATGCATATCCATCTCATAATCGATACTAGAATCCTCATCTTCTTCGTTCTCCGATTCTGATTCTTCAGATTCGTCACCATGAAAAGTTTCTTTGTAGTAATAGGACTTCTCTGTTTTCTTCTCTTCTTCTGGGTCGAAACCCGATATTGCTACCCAGACATCTCCATATACTTTACGAGGTGTTATATCTCTCTGCTCTGCAGCAGTCTCGATTTGTCCGGGTACTATTGTGTAAACTACTGCATCATTTGGATGATCTTGATATTGCCAATCAGTACTTGGTTTTGGGTAGAATGGAGGTGGAGGAGACTTGAACATGCTAATTTCAACGTTTGGTTCGTTATATGTAAGTTGTTCCTCTGCATCAAGAAGCTGTACTGTATTTGTCTTTTCATCACAGGAATCATAGGCACTGACAAGTAACTCCCCCAGTGCATGGAGTAGCTCTGCTTCCGCCAGAATGAATGCATCATTTGACATTTCGGGAATCCCAGCAATATAAGCTAGTCTTCTGATGATTCTCCAACCAGCCTCGGCAGGTAGCGCATCATGACAATTGTCAAGTGGCCAGCGCCATACAATCCCACTTGATGAATAGCAGGGCTTCGTTCTTCGGAATGCAAGGGCAATGTCATCTCCTTGAACTTGAACAACACGCCCTTTGATGGCCCATAGGGAATGGTTAGAGATCTGTCTGTGAATGGCCAGTAAGATGGCAGATTCCAACCTATCGACCATATATCCCTGTAGAAGCTCAACGATGTATCCAATGGTATCTCCCCTCAATCTAAAGTGAGCCTCTGGACCAAAATGAGTCATTCTCGATAAGATATCAGCTGATAATGTGCGAAACGTACTCGCTACACATTCACTGCCTCCCAGTACATCTAGAATAGCATTTTCAGCACTGCACTTTTGGTACTTTCTAATATTACGCAATGCCACCATCATGAATGCGCCTTTTCGTGTAAGTGGGAGGTCAGCAGTATACAAATTCAAGCGCCACCGCAGCAGATGCTTTGCCGGTATATGAGCTTCAGACCAACATTTGGAGTCGAAGGATGACGTGCCCAAAACTCATCATTTGTAGTCATCTTATTAATACGCTTGCACACCCTTTCTAACACACATACTTCTGGTGGTTGCTCGGTTGCATAGTGAACTATCTTTTCCAATACAATGTCTGGCATGCCCATCAAAGTTGGATTTGATGTATCAACATTATTATCCAATTGATCAAAGTTGATTGTAGATCTGTTCTGTACTACTGTGCTGCTGGCACGAGCTGTCTTCTTCTCTCTTTTGACTTCCTCTTCATTTATCTCTTCCGCCTCTTCACATGAAGATAAACTCCTTTCATCTCCATCACTATCACCACTTCTTGGATCTGGGACGTAATACTCGCCCCAATCTAGACTAATCCCAGTACCTTCATACCTCTCTGGCTCTTGATATGATACCATTTTAGTTTCTCCGACCCTAATCTCTTCTTTTGACTTTTCCCAAAGCTCTGACCCTAATATTGAATTGCTCTGGTTTTCATCTGCATAGTTGGCAAGTTCCCTTAGACGATCGTGGTCAATATTATCTTCTTCTTCATTATTGCTCTTGTTATCACTATTCAATGAATCATCTATATCCATATTATTGTCATCGTTATTATCATTTAATACATCCATTTTTTATGATTAGTTTTACCTATAAATGCTCACACGTCTTATAACGCTGATACGTTGATATCAATATAACGATACACTAAGTCAATATAGGTATGTCTATACCTCTGAACCTATCCTGTGTATTTGTGCGATGGGTATGAGTATATGTGAGCTACGCCCTTGCAACAAACTAACAACATAGTAAAAGCAGGTAAAAGCTTTATTGCAAAATTGGATATCCATACTACCACAAAGAAGCACAGTATAGAATAAACAGCAAAATTTGATATATCTACACTCACCAAGGGGGGCGCTAACTCTCTCCTATTACTCTTCCAAGCACTAACAACATATGTAACCAATTCAATTATTGAGTACTCACTTACCATAACCCTAACGCGCACGACCGTGGTTTGTTGTATACCAGGCCAGTAGAAAACACCAGTGTGATTATACGATAGATTATAAAATGTATTTTAATTCCTATGTTATTTATTTATTTACCATTGCAAATTGCAATCTTTGTCATTTTCATGTTTCTGTAAGGAAAACTCCTTGATCACCATTCTTTCTGGGGTGTGCATGTAACAGTGTACGATAAAGAGTAGAAGAAGTTTGAAGTTGAGTATTCTTTTGCGATGGAGTCGATTGTAATAGCGTTGTTTATGGCCATATGGCTACCATTATCAACCGGATTTATCCCATCACATAGCACAACAAGTAGCCGTAGTAATACCGATATGAAATTAAGCGGCAGCTCCTCATTAGCTTCAGACTATGCAATTAAAATCCACCCATCAAAAAATGTGTTAACTTGGGAATTATATCCGCTAAGTAACTGGGATGATGAAGATATAGGCAAGGGAACGCTAGCATTACGTGCCTTAGATGACTGTGCTACCAAACAAAAAGGTAGTACTGCTGATGTTCTGTGTAAGCTTAGTTGTAAATGGGAGCAATCGACATCATCAGATATATGGTCAATAAGAGTAGCTGCAGTTGATGAGCAAGAGATAATACCGATAGAGTTGCAATGTGTATTGAGCCGTGTTATGGTACAGTCGGCAGCATCATATATTGCAAATCATTGCAACACAACAGCAGTGCTACAAATTACATTACCATTACTTGAAGGACAAGGTTGTCAAAAAATACTCTTATCTGATTTAACATCTACTAGTGAAGATTGCAAAGGAGTAAGACACCTATTCTCATCACTCAATACTGAATACTCCAAAGCAGAAATAGTTGATATGGTTGATAATGATGGGAATGTGTTAGGATCTCTACCAAGGCCATATGTCCATCTCTACAACATTCTCCATCGCGGAATCGGCATTGTAATATCCAAAGATGAAGACATTATCCAATCATTAAAGGCCAATAATGATAATATCCCAGAAGTATATGTCCATCAACGTACATCAACTAAACGAATATTTCCATCATTATATGATATGTTCGTTGGAGGTGTGTCGTGTGCTAATGAAGATTCGCGTTTGACCGCGGCGAGAGAGATTGCCGAAGAGTTGGGTTTATCTCGCGCCCTTGACATGTTGGAAGCCACAGAAAATAAGGACCAATCAACAGTAGTCAATCCACTATCTGAAAAGTTATTTCAATGTACAATCTGTACATCATATAATCGATGTGTGGTTTCAATGTTTACATATACATGTGATACAACTAAGGAGACAATATCATGGCAAGAGGAAGAGGTTGCATGGGGTGACTTTATACCCTACGATATTATTGAAGTTTCCGCTGATATGTCTATTGATAGATTAGTTATGAAAGGCACTTGGCCAGGAGGCCGTGATAAGTATATTGGAAAAGATAATAAGGAGCTAAAAGCCTTTGTGAAAGAGTGGGCTGCCTGGGACTTCGTACCCGATGGGTTGCTCGTTTGGGAAGCATGGACTTCCTTCGTTGATAGTCAAACATTGCAGTGGCAGTAGCTAGATCGCAAAAGATACTTGGGTTTAGTTTAGAGTATTGTAGAGATAGACTAATGGCTGGATCAAATGAATACCCTAGCTGGTATCCTCACCAAAAGACACCGCTTCTACTTCTCAAAACTGGAAGTATCGGACAAGCCCATTATCATTACGTAACAAGCTTCAAACATTCAGTCATATCAGTTAAATCCTGTACAGTCTGAGCTTCGAAATCCATGAGAATCCTTTCAGAGAAACTCAATCTATTATTTGCCTCCTTTGTGCTTCGACTGGGCTTTTGTCTCTTTGAAGGGGTAGAGGATTCATGGATTACAGATAATCTACGGAGTATTGGGGAGGTAAAAAGTTGTTTGGTATTGGTATCTGAGGATTGGACCATGCTTGATATTGATAGTGATAGATGTATTTGGTGGGTTTGTTTGTTATGTGTAAGATATGCAAGGTGTATTCCGCTCATCCGTCCTTTATTTCAGTAAATATCAATGCAATTATTGAGGTAGATTGAAAGATATAAAAAGACTGTATTAGATGCCAATCTTGGCTTATTTTTAGTTTACTTTCTTCCAACGATAATAGCATTCCTTTCACTATGCATCTCGTCGTCTTTATACATGTTGACGTCTGATACAGTACTCACTTCTTCAGTCATATTCTTTAAATATTCTGCCCACTTGAAGTATTGAAATAGCTCAACCGATACATCATCTCCTGTCGGCTTTTCCTTTTCAAAGTTTATAGACTTTTGTTGATGTTTCTTTGGTAGACAACATGGCGAAAGAACAATACCTTTAATATCAGGTGTTTGTTCAAATAATTCAATTGCTCGTGTAGATAATAAGCCACAGAGATGCATACCGACCAAGATACAAGCTCGTCCATGCTCATGTGTTTGTTCCGCAACAATTTCAGCTACTTCGGAAAACATCTGGCTTGTCATTACATCCCGACACAAGTAATGAACCCGATCTTTATTGAGAAAGTGCGGTATAGTGTGTGGAAGCATTCTATCAATTGCAAGAAAGTAGTTATTGCTCTCCTCTCTATCCATAACACCACATAGCGCAGTTGTGATTCCTTTCCCGCTGGAAGATGCGCGTTTCACCGTTTATGAAGATGAAGAGAGGCGATATGAACTCATATTAGCATATACAACTTGCAAAGACAATCAAATGAAGACTGATAAAGGTCAAATGAAGCACTCAAATCTCAAATACTTCACATTGAATACATGCACTCATAAGATAAAACAATACTAACGCGGACTTTCCTGCACAAATCAATCAAACAAATGTTTTCAAAGTTTATATTGTCATTATTATCGGTTGATGCGGAGCTGTTCTCAATACCTAATGATCGGCGGCATGCTTGTACAGCATGTAACACGCCATATGATTCAGAAATCTCTTTTCTTAGTCTCATGTTTTCAACGCCATGGTACTCGATTCCACACAGCTTCTTGTATCTAAATATGTCAAACATAAGATAAATAATGAGACGATGATAGATGGAAATAGAAACATGTACAAACAGTTATACTCACGCTTCTCCATTCGAATGGGCTAGCAATTGGTCCATATATTTCCTTGTGATATACTTCTTTCGTTTAGTCTTCCCACTACCATTCACATCTCTATCTCCGTTATGTTTGATTCTTTCTTCAATCATAAGCTGATCTGTTTTAATCCGACTCATCTTTGTTGGGTATGTTACCAGTAGATTGCAGATTGGACAAACGGCTCTATACTTATTCATATCTTTTGTGGCAGTGGATACCTCTTGGCAGAGAAGAGGAGGATTCTTCTTCTCTTCTTCCAATCGTTGCAATAATTGAATTGCATGCTTGTTCTTATACTTTACGGCAACATCCATTAATGACATACCAGCAAACATACCAGAATCAAAGGTAGTATCATATTTGGCACCGGCATTTATCAACTTTTCTACAGCCTTTTCTCTTCTCCCACCGTCACAATATACAATTGCGAGAGTTAATGGGGTATGACCTTTAGCATTACTTGCATTAATGTCAGCTCCCTTTGATATTAAGTAATCAATTAAGGGACCTTCTTGATTATGTAGTAGTGCCGTATGAAGAGTTGTATTACGCCCTTTACGAGTAATATCAATGTTTAAATCAGTGTAAGTATCAAATATTTGCTTGACTGATGATACATCACCAATTTGAGCTGAGTCGTGTATATTTTGCAATATCACTCGTCGGTCTGACCACGTTGTAATATCATAGAATTTACTTGGCGGCAAGTTGTTTTGAAGACTAGTGGTGATTGGTATACTCGGCCGACTGCTCATCTTATCTTCTAATCCGCTAATAATTGAATGGTGGCTCTAGAGCTATAGAGCTAATGAAGAGAGTTGCAAAGTGATGTGAATACTCTTTCTGCGATCAAACGGAGATACCTCACAAACATAATTAATTCAAAGTAGCCAAGATCAGTAGCAAGCCCGATCACCAAGACGATGGCAGACCTTTAATACGAGAGAACAAGATGGTGGTGGCAACTCCTACCGGTGGCTATTATCCTCTCGATTGTCTCATAAATTATAAACTACAACAAAGTCATAAGCAAACAACAATCAACAAAATATTACACATCAAAAATAAAAACATAACAACTACACACTCTACTACTACCAAACAATATAAACAACAGAATCATGTCAAATCTTACCCCCATCACTTCACAATTTGTTTCATCGAGTCTAACCACGCTCATACTAAAGGAGAAGAGCCATTTATCCCTCGATCCACGCAATCGTAAGTGCCTTATATACTTATATTGCAATTTGCAACAAAAACTCTTATGCCTACCTATGCATATCTAACATTGTATTTCTCGTTGTTATTGCAAACAGGCGATTCAGCGACTGTATTTGACACCAATGGGAACGTCGTGTTCGAAAGTAAGTGTGATGAGATATGTTAATGTTTTGTGTATCGGATCTTTCTTTTCACTAACTCATACTCATATATCTTCTTTTCCTCCTCTCTCACAGTCGAAGCTCACCTCATATCATTATCACAAAATCGTACAGTAAAGTCTTCTACTGGTGCAACGATTGGTACAATACGTAAACCATATATTCCAAAGTTCACCCTCACAGGTTACAAACCCTCGTGGTATCTTGGTTCGTTAGATGATGAGAGAAAGTGCAGAGTTCAAATGAAAGGTCTGATAAACCCAACAACATGTAATGCAGAGATATACCTTGGAGATAATGTTATCGGAGAGGTAGTAGGAAACTGGAGTGCTAGATCATATACAATCAACATAGATGGCTCTCAAGTTGCAGAGGTGAAACGCACCAACATAACTTCCGGTTATATCTTGGGTAAAGACGAATACTGTATAGAGATTGCAGCAGGTGTCGATACGGCATTCATTTCAATGATTGTTATTGGTCTAGACGAGATGTATCATGATGATGGTAATAAAAGAGGCTGGTAATAAGATGCTGGTGAACAAGAATGTCTTGCCTCTAGAGGAAAGAGAACGTATATCCAGTGTTCATGTGGATATACGAGAATCTTTGAAATGAGACTCTAGAAACTGAAGTGAGGAGGTGCATATACCAGCTGGTCAATGCCATGGCCATACTGAAAAGGAAATGTACACATAGTCCCCCTCTGGAGTCTGGATCATGGAGCTGGGAATAAATAGTATATAAATGAATAGTATATCAGTGTCTTCATCCAAGTAAATGTCTAGGATTTACGTTGTCTTTTCTGACTATCCATATCTACTGAGCCTAATTTGGCAAATGATAGACAAAGATTATTCTATTCTCTATCTTTTCTCTTGAGGTTCACTGCCGACTTCTGTTGCTCATCCCCAAACAAACTTTAAAGGCATAGCACGTGCAAACTGGAAGATAGCCGAGAGTTGTCGTGCATTGATCCTATTAGTAACTTCCTCATTCTGGTTAGATTCTCTACCACGGCGGTCAAACCAATCGATAACAGAAGGTAATGCCTTTGGTTTCCTCTCATCGACTTCCGAATCCAATTCAAATAGTGGTTCCATATCTTGGGCCAGGTTTAGTTTGAGTAAGGAAGACATTGGCAGGCATGTTCTTGACGTCTTTGCCACCGAGGCTGAGCAGTGTAGTATTGGAGGAGTTCAAAAGGATGGAAGAGAAGGCATTCCAACCAGATTCGGTGATTCTTGGATTTCCGGACAAGTCAAGACACTTCAATTTGTTGTTACCGATCAAGGATTGTGCAAGTATTGTTGCACATTCATCGTCAGCTTTACAACCACGAAGGTTAATTTTATTGATGCTGGAGTTGTGGTCTCGAAGTAGGGTTGCAATTGATTCACATCCGATATTGCTGCCAGACAAACCAAGATATTCCAATTTTGTATTACTTCTCAAACTACTAACTACTTTTGTAATCGATTCATTGTTAATCTTGTGACCTCCAAGATCAAAACTGGTGATATTGCAACTCTCGGAGTTTGCAATAAGTTTATGATTGATTCACAACCAGACATCTCGATTTTGTTGCCGTTTAAACTAAGGTGCTTCAATTTGGTATTGCTCATTAAACTGTTGACTACTATTTGTATCGATTCATTATTAAATCCAGCACTGTCAAGCCTAAGATCGGCTAGACTACAACTAACATCTTGTAATAAACTTCCGATTGCTTCAGCTCCTTCAATACCAATGCTATTAGTTGAAGACCAATTCCATATATGGAGTTTTTGAAGACGTAGTCCTCTGATCCCCAAAGCAATATCTTTTAGACTTTCATCATCAAATTTGCACAAAAAGAGAGACATCATATATTGAGATTTTGGCATCTCTTGATAACTGGTGCAAGGGTTCCTGCTACACCACCTCTAAGATCACGTCCATGTATACAAATATGTACAAGGCTGTTATTGTTTGACACATACTGGTTCAAAATACCAATCTCAATACCACCGTAAAGAGATAGCTTGTTTATGCTAGTATTTTGTTGTAATCCCTCAAGGAGATGAGCGTCAAAGCGATCACCCCACCGAATTGATTCATGGAATATTATCTCCTTTAACTGTGTATTATTTGCAATGGCATTACCAAGTCTTAATAAATCTGCTCCATCGTGAAGCCAAAAGTACTGTCTAGGCAGTCTTTGATTTCCTCGTAGCGGATGATCTGGATTCACAATATTAATATATAGAGACGTCAACTTAGGATCATCCTGCTCTAGACGACGTAATGTTTTGTTTGATTGCTCTACTATGTCGTCCATCTCAATATATGTGTTCTGTTCTAGAGTTGTTTGGGTGCACCTTGGATAGATTTATAATTTTAATTATTATGTTTGTACTTACTCGAAATGAATTGGTAAAACGAGTGTTCATGTTCGATAAAAAAGAATAAAGGCCGTGAGTGAGGCCGGTATCCTCCAAAAGTTGACCCGCACGTAGTAAAAATGAGGCAAAATCACTAACAAATCTAAAATATGAAGGTCTTCCAATCGTCGAATTATAGATGTGGAGACATCCTATCCGATGCAGATTTGCACGCTGATTCCGAATCTGGTACTGCTTTGTTATGATTATCAATAGATAAAAAGTTATTTAGTAAAAACTGTTTTGCTAAGCTTTTCTACTAACAAAAAATAAGCGAATTTTTCCAGGCCGATCTAGACAATATAGCTCGGCATGTGAACTACAAATATAGAGTAGAGGAGCCTTGTGCAATTTTAGGCCAATATTCCATGTAGTTTTATTGCAATAGCCGATCATTCGACATTTTTGTTGAGTGAGGGCCACTGTGTATAAAGTCAAAAATAGGATACCGCGGGTCAACTTTTTTGCAATTCACGGCCACTACAAAGGAGAAGGAGAGTGCTAAATCAAGACTTGAAGATCTCAAGTATGACACGTGTGAGCAGACAAAGCAGATAGTATTCCCTAACGGGCATACCGTCGACTTTACCAAGCACTTCAAGTACCTCGGCTCCTTCGTATCATACACCCTCAAAGATGACTATGAAATTGACAAGCGTATCAAGAAAGCAAAGCAACAAATGGGTGCTTTAAGTACTCTGTGGTATTGCGATCATATCGATCTATACTCGAAGTATCTTTTCTTCCAAGCCTGTATCCCCAACTCCTTTGGGGTTGTGAGAGTTGGGCTATCAAGGAATCATCCTTTGACAAGCTCGATGTCTTCTTACACGTCTCTATTCGTAAGATACTACGTATCAGAATGAGACAAGTCAAGGAAGACCACATATCAAATGATTTCATCCGCCAGAAGTTCTATGGTTTGCAAGATATTAGAAAGCAAATTGCTGCTCGTACTTTGAAATTTGTTGGCAAAGTAGTCCGAGAAGAGAATTATTCATTCCCAAAACAACTACTAACAGCGTGGGTTGATAATAAACGTCCCCAAAGACGTCCACAAACAACAAACAAACAATCAGTTGTCAAGGCTCTACAGTTGATATACCCCGAGAATGTTTATACAGTCATCGGAGAACATGTGGTAACATATATGGATAGTCACGGGTCTTTCGAATACTGGATCAAGGATGCATTAGATAAGAAGAGATGGGCATGGATGATTGAGTCAAAAGTAGTACATCCCGACAGGGATATACCAGCAGAAAATTTTTTTTCCAGATTTTACCCACCAGATTTTAGCTAAATCTGGTCAGATTTTAACTAAATCTGATCAGATTTTAACATTGAGTCCCACCAGATTTAACCTTTTTGAGTCATTAGGGGTAATCAAATTTTTCTTTTTTACCCCAAAAGTATAAGCGAGTGGTTGGGTTCCGCTACGTCAAAAAGGGTGTTC
>Ga0214479_100887_pt1 | contig 14821 bp, 12 predicted proteins | sample M1_20Mar14CPVII9_5_FD_165054 | JGI IMG/M metagenome (GOLD analysis project Ga0214479, IMG submission 165054) | Marine eukaryotic communities from Monterey Bay, California, United States - M1_20Mar14CPVII9sort6BwellE14 | ecosystem: Environmental > Aquatic > Marine > Unclassified | place: USA...
GTTCAACTCAATCGCAGCAGACAACTAAGGCAACAAAAGAATTTAGGTGCAAGTGTAAGACATGTATACAGAAGAAAAAGTGGTACGACAGAAGCATACAAAACAACTGCCAGGAAGAGCACAATGGCTTTAGATTTGCCTCCTCTTAGCTAAAGAGGACTTTAATCAAGTGTGTGTGACTTTGTAATAGAAACTTAAATATGTGTAAAAGATGGTGTACAGGTACTTATATCTTTTTGTACAATACAGATCTTCTTATATTACATCTAGCTACCAATACAACCAGCAAAGCTTATACACTAAAACATTTCAACTCCAGTCGCTGATGGCCTCCCCTCAGACTCTTCTTCGGCATTATCAGGGAATAATTTGTAGCCAAGGGGTATATATTGATTCAAATGTGCCAACTCATTCCTCAATGATATTACATAGAACAGTAATCCAAAGAAAACAAGTCCACATGACACCAGCGCTGCTTTTTGCCATCCCCTGGTTACTGTTGTTGTACTAGTATATTGTGGTTTCTGCTGATACGGATCGTTATTGTTACCATTCTGCAGTTGTCGATGTCGCAAGTTGTTCGTCCCTCCTGACATTGTACTCATTATTGCATTATATTCATCTTCATCCCATTGACGTAGATTTGTAATATCTCCTATACCGAGATCAGATATCTTGTGTACTTTTCTATCTCGCTTTTCTAACTTGTAGTATCCTTTGTTTGTATTGATATTCTTGGTTGGTGATGCATCTACTACTGTCGTCAGCTGAATGATATATGCAAAGAAGACTACAAAGAGAGTCCAATACTTCATCGTTGTTTTATATACTTATGTGTGTGGATATAAAATAGCAATGTAGTACAATGATGACAATATGATGAGAGTATAAGTCTGGTACTATCAAGCGATTGCACCGACCATCTATTTAAACCAAAGCAATCAATGATGATGTCAATGAAGAGGGGTAGGTGAGATGATATGAACGGCTTGAAGGATGCATTAAGATCATTCTGCTGATGACGATTTGGACCTCTGTTCATAGACGGTGCTGCACTACCTGAAGTGATGCTTCCAGTGACACTGTCACTTCCAAATCTGTTTAATGTAGTTTGCATGAGATTATCAAATTGCTCTTCACGTTGTACTTGTTGCATCTGTGAGGCTAGATTTCCAGGTTCTGTTTGCTGTGGGGCTATAAATTGCTCTGCAAGCAAACGACGATGTTCAATGTCTGACATTGTCTGGCTAGCACCTGGATTTGGCATACTTCTATTCATCTGCTGAGGTCTTGGAGGCATACCAGAAGAAGATGGGCTTGTATTATTCACAGGCATTGATCTAGAGTAAGAAGTACGAGATGTTGCACTCCTTTCTGATACATCGAGATAATTCTTCCCACCTTTCAATATCCCAGCTGGAACAGGCGACTGTTCTTGTTCTGATGATCTCTCTGATATATCCTCTAGACCTGGTTGCCTGTTATTCTTCGGTATTGGTTGAAGCTTGGCAGGCCTAAAGGATGCATTGTTGCTACCCTGACGCAAGTTTCGCATCATTGACTCTCTAGTTGTCGATCTCTGGTGTTGTTGAGGTGCACCGTTTATCATCATCGACCTTGCTACCCCATTTCCTGCATCTCTTGCCATATCAACTCGTGATTGTGGCATACTGCGGTTCATCTGAGATCGAGGTGCACTTGAACTCGGTAGTGAAGAAGGGTGGAACGATGGAACATTACGACTCAAGCGGAGGTTTCTCTTTGTTTCTTCTTTCTTCTCTCTGGAGATTCTCAGCCTCTCTGAAGCAGTCAGACGTTTTGGAGGAGCAGCAGGTTGTGAGTATGGATCAGTGTCACCAAGTGGTGAAATAGGACGAGATCTATTTCCTCCTTGACATGTGCGTTCATGAGCCAAGCATATGTTATAATCATCAAATACCGCATCACACCCAACATCACATTTCCACTTCTTCGTGCTAACGTTGGATTTAGCACTTCGTTCAGAGCGATCAAGATCATTTGTATCATCATTCTTATCGCCCCAATACATTTCCACCTCTTCATTTGGAGCATTCTCATCAATCTCATATGGCTTGGGTTTTCTCGCTGGAACTGAGATAGCAGCTTGTGGTGCCGCTCTTCCTCTCGAGGTGCGTTTGACACCATTCTTCATACCATTGTGTTGTTGATGAGATGAGGTCATTCTAGCCACAGAAATAGGTGAAGTTTTCCGATGCATCATTCCTTTCAGATCATGGATCTCAGTCGTTAAACTACCAACCAATGTTGCTAGTGATCGAATCTCCCTTTCCATTCGTTTATACCGGTTATCTTCATTAGTCAAGCTTTTGTTTGAGTTTGAGCTTGTTTTGGACTTGTACTGATAACGAACACCAGTATTTGGAGAAACATGTGACACTTCTTCACTTGGTTCAATATGAACTGTATTTCTTGTTGGGATATTGGTTGGCGGTGGTGGAACATATGAAACTTCTTCACTAGCTTCGACTTCAAGTCTAGTTGTTGGCACTGCTGTATTTGTTGGTACATATGATGCTTCTTCACTTGCTTCAACTTCTACTCTCGATGGCACAGTATTATTCTGTTTGACCTCTTCTTCTTTCTGCTCAGGAGTGACCTGGTTCTCTCTCCAAAGGCGTAACGGTACTGGCAACTCAGTTGGTTCCTTGAGATTCTTTCTTGTGCAACATACAATCAAGTGAGTCAATAGGACAAACTCGACCTCATTCAACTTTCCTGCATCAGGATTTAGTACAACAACATCCCATAACTTTCCAATTGTATCTCGATTTAAGCCACTTTTTTCAAATAAAGCTAAAGCGGCCTCAACATAGACATACTGCTCGGCATGATCACCAACAACTTCGGTTACACAATGTCGAGAAAAGGTACCCTGATACGTTAAGTACTCTCCCTGAGACATGAAATACTCATTCTCGGCACCATCATAGGCAATCACTGATTCATCTTGCATTGCTTGTACCCCGACCGACATAATCGGAGGAAATGCAGAAGATCGTCGACGCATAGCTTCGTCACTAGCAGAAGTTGCAGTGACAGACCCGGCTCCAATTGAACTCATACGCTTCATGGCTCTTGTCCATATAATCTTTTCATTCTCATCACCGAGAGAAGATCGTCGTCGTCGTACCTTGTTATTATATTCTTGGTCTTTCTCCTTTTGACTCTGTGGAGGTGCATTCTCAGCCGACGGAGTATTGACCTTATCTGCATCATCCTCTACCACAGATGCAAGTGCCCCCGTTATAGATCGTGATACTGACGACTTGGGATCAACACTATCGGGATCAGTCGCCCTGCGTGCCTGATGTGATCTCTCGTTGATTGTGCTATTCCTCCTCATCTTTTCCTCCCCAGCGACAGAGTTCCGCATTTTATTGGAGTTCCGAAGGGCACCACTAACCCTCTTCTTGGGAGGTTCCTCCTCCTTTATTCCTTCATTACCCATGCCGTTTTGCTCTTTTTTATTTGATACTTGAGGGGTAGCGGCGGCCTCGTTATCAGAAGGCACTACCGTAGTAGGGGGCACACCCTCACCAAAATCCGAAGGTAGCATTGCATCCTCATCGGGCAATGGTATTAAAACACCACTAACCCCAGCAAAGTATGCCGGACTCATATCCACACCCTCGTCAACCCTTAACATTTCATCCTTTGCTGTGATGCGATTCTGAAATAGCTGTATTAACCTTACACTTGCGTAGAATTGTCCACTAGTCATGGCCGGCGGCGGTACTATACCAGGGGGGTATGGTACAGCAGGTAACACGGACATATTCCATATCATACGCAATCGATCTGATGGTATACCACTTGTTATGAATAATTTAGCTGCAGCTCCCGGTGATACGATATCGTTAGTAATATCAGGTGAGTTATGGTTTTTGGCATAGGTACATAACTTTTCATAATATTCCTTCTCGTGTGGTGATGGATGATAGTTGAATTTGAATATTGGCTGTTGATCATCATCTTTTTGGGTCTGTTGTTCGTCAATCTCATTTGGTAATGTAACTTCTTCCCCGTCCTCTAAATCTACATCCCAGGAGACTCGTTTCTCCTGATTATCTTCCTTCTTTGTCTCTTCCTTAGCCTTTTCCTTTACAGCAACATTCTCCTTCTTGGGCAATTCAGGCGAAACATCAATACCAACAGAAGAATCTAATTCATTCTTCATAGCTTGTTCCAACGATGGTGAGGATTCATCCGAAGCTCGTCGGTTTGTACCCTTTTTGGATTTTGGTACATAGAATTTATTCATAACATGTGCGGCGACGCCGTCAGTTTCTGGAGTTGGAGGAATAACACTGTCAGGAGAAACAGTAGTAGATTCTTCTTCTTTTACATCAGCTGTTTCCTCATTTGCAGGAGTCTCCTCTTCTATAATAATAGCTTCGGAGTTATTTAAGTCAACACTCCCTCTATGCGATGGTTCCACTACTACCGACTGCAAGTATTAATACAATAAGATATATTGAGGTATGAATGCGGTTTAGTGAGATACTCCGTGTCAACATAAGCAGAAAATAGTATATAAAATTATGGACTTTTGCAATAAAAACTTACCCCTCCCAAGTCACTCGCATCTGCTAAATCGGAACCTTCTACATGATTATTTTCTAACCCTCCTTCTTCATCATCTATAGTTTTTGATGTCATCCGTCCTGCTGCTATATCTGGAGAGTCACTCATCCGATATTACTACAACAATACAATGTGTTTTTTTATGTCTGATGATAATGACTCGTGCTCAATATCAAAGTATTTGATCTCTGTTGCGCAAAATAAACTCTACAGCTACTACAGAAAGGTCTACACTCCCGTATAATGTGTTGCCTGCCCTCGGTGCTATATAATTGCAATAGTAGGCCTCCAGAGAGAGGTACTATCTGGTACTTTGAAATAAGGCTTGCCTATTTTTCAATTTTCATGAGAGTTTGAAGTTTTGCATGCAAAATTTAAGATACCCAAGGTACCCCCTACCAGAGAATGATACCTAGGTAAAGAAAGTACAAAGCTAATTCAAAGACTTCATTGAAAGGGGCAGTGTTTTAAGTTAACTCTATCCTCCCCACTAAACAATCTATCCTCTAAGCAAAAACAAGCAAGCATCTATCTCTAGTCTATTCTCAAAATTCATACACATTCAACATTCAAACACATCTATCTTCTTGCAAAAGGTGGTGGAGGGTTCTCACCAGGGACAGCTGCCATTGATGCCCTTCTCCTCCTGGGCCTTTGTCTTGACCTAGAAGAGCTGCCACCACTTTGGGCACTCTGTCCCGACCTTTCGCTAGCATTATTGCTTGCAACAGCATGCTGCTGAGCTGCAGCGGTAGGGTCTTGTCGCAACAAGAACTCATGTGCTTCTTGACCAATAAATTCAATACTCTCTACGACTGTATTAAAACTCTCACAGTCTTGGCACTGCACGCCCAAGAAGTGCCAACTACGATTTGGCTGAACCTTCTCACAATCATTACACTTGATAGTTACCACCTTGCATAGCTCGGGTGGTACAGGCTGTAGTGCAATCCCCATTGCCATTGCATCCCATGTCGGTTTCATACGCTCATGTGTCTCGGCAGTCTTTTTACACATGGGACAACGAGAGTCATGACTTGCCAACTCACGGAAGCAATGCCAATGGATAGCGTGACCACATGGCAATTCATGACTTGCATCACGACTTGAGAAGAGATCTTCCTGGCATACGGGACAGTTACTCATATACTTGCCAACCTTGCAGTTATGCCCAGCGAAGAGTTGCTTGTCGATACACATTCCACAATCTTGGCAGTGACGAAAGTTCTCACCCCCACCGACGCGGCAGAAACCACAATCAGGACAGTGGTAGGGACGTTCCTCGTTGGACATCCACAGGTTACAAATGGCACAGTGATACTCGCCAAGTTGGATGTGGCAGTTGATGCATTTGTTACTGTGGTTTAAATTAGTGGGGAAGTAAAGCGTTGGGAGAATGGGTAAGTATCAGGGTTCAAACAGTCAAACAGTTAGGTGCAAAGAGGTGCATAAGATATGCACACAAAATAAATGTCAACAATAACACTCACGTCTTGCTACTCTGCTTAGTAAAGCACTCCCGACAAATAATCTCCTTAATAGCAAATCTATCCACATTATGATGTTCCGGCGGTGCTAAACTTGCCTCAAACGATGAAGGCAACGTAGCACGTCGGGGAATACCCTTTTCCTTATTATCTCCTCCACCCATTTCCATCATTTCTGGTTTATTCACCAACATGGGTGGTAATATTGGACAATCATCATGACAGATACGACAACCAAATGTAGCCCCACAGCATGGACTAACAATATGACAATTCCGTTCATAATGTGTACATGGTGGTGCCGTTTCAATTGCACGTTTATTCAATTGCATCGTACGTAACTTATCCTTCATTTTTTTATTATTCATCTTTGGATCTTGTGCGGCAACTGCCGGGACCTTGGTACATGTTGCGTTATACGGGTGTTTAGCCGTATAATATTCAGTGGTAGTATCTTGATGTGCACGCGCGATAGCCGCGGCTGCCTGAGGATCATGATTGGGAACTTCAATAAGATCATCAGGGTCTTCCTTTTGATTATTATTCTCACCATGGAATGCACGCCATGCGGCAACTGCTGCCGCGGCTGGTGTATTATTATTATCTCCCATACTTACTGACATGTCTAAACAATCATCTTCCTCGTCATCTTTATAACCGCCATAGGCAAATTCATCAGTAGTACTCATATCCAAGGGACCTTCTTGACTTTTAAAACTATTTCGTAAACTTTCCACGCTCTCTGGTTCATTTAATTCATTAGTGTTACCATCAGTAGTATCATTATCAAATGAACTAGAACGTCGAATACTCTCCCGATGTTCTTTCGCCGCAGCGGCAGCCTTGGCTTGTAGGTAGGGATTGGTACCATCCATGGTACTCCTACGACGTCCATCCATTAAATATTGAATAGAACGTCGTTTTTCTAATTGGGATAATCGACCATCCTTCATAATTTCTTTAATTTGGGTACGGCATGATGCCTGTTCTATGTCTGACATTGATGTACGGCGGATTGGCCCTCCCCCTCCTCCTCCCCCGGTGTCTGTTGTTTGTAGGGATGAGTTAGAAGAGGGTGCATTATTTGGTGATGAGGATGATCGGATGGTATGTTCGGATGCCGATCGGAGTTGTTGCTGTTGAGAGTCTAAAGGTTCAATGGGTGGTCTAAATAATGGATCTGATCTTTGTCTACCACCACTTGAAGAGGAGATGGAACTAACATTTCGTGATAAGATTTGCCGGGCTGTTGAAGTGCTGGCAGGGGAATCTATTGACATTGGTAAACTATCGACTGTTGATCGGCGACGTTGTGTTTGACTATCGCCACTGGCTCTGCGCGATGACGATGATCGACGCCGTACATATTGTTGACCTTGTTGGTGAGAATTCAGCCAACTCGCGAAAAAACAAAACTCTCGCGAGGTCTGTGGTATCCTTCAACTCGCGACAATGAGTTTAATTGGGAGTCCACATCTATTGGGATTAAGGTATCTTAGAAGGTACCTCTCCCCTTTCTTTTAGTAGCGAGTGATATATGCCTCCTCTAAGGGGGTTCAAAAATAACATTCATATCCATTTAAACTTAGTATTCTATTCCAAAAACATATAATCTAAACAGGTGTGGTGTTGTTGGAGGCCATATACGATGTCATAGTCTGCTGACCTTCAGACATGCCGAGCTTTTCATTGAACCATACTTTCATATCCTCATCGGACTTATTACCTGACGCTTTCACATTATTCCATACCTTTTTGAATCTATCAGCAATAGCACGGAGAGTTGGTTTAGCCGTGGTTGGTGCTTTCTTCCTATCACAGTGCTGAATCTCGAGGTCAGTTAGCAAGTCCATAGTCTGCTTGGATACTGCCGAGGTAAGCCTCCTCATAGATGGATTACTCGGGGGATGATCAATCTCACCATCACACAGAACTTTCCACTGATCGTTGGTGATTGCAATTGCAACCACCTTCATTGCTAGCACATACCTTGGCACTTCACTCTTTTTACCATCTGTAAAGTTGCGATTGAATCCACACTTGAGATGGTAATTCTTATCATAAAGTGCACTCTTTTTAAGAGTTGTACCTGCTTTCACCGCTGATGTGGCTTTGCTCTTGATAATGCCACCATTACATAGTCTCTCCAATTCTATCTGTATTGTAACCCCCGATGGATCTGGTTCTGGAAGGGGTACCCCAGACAAAAGGGCTAATGCACTGCCGGGTGGGTTCATATTCGTAGTTGGTGGTTTGGGTACTGGTAATGTGGCTGCAGCAGCCGTTGCCGCCGTTGCTACAGGAGGTTCAACAACTGATGTTGTTGCAGCTGTGGCTGCGGCAGCTGCTGCCGCAGCAGGAGGTTGAACATTTGATGATGCCGAAGTAGGTGGTGGTTTATCAACTGGAGGTTCCTCAGATCGTTGTTTCTTGTTCGGTGGTGGTGGTGACGAGTAAGATGGTCGTGAGGCAGCAGTAGCAGGGGATGAGTATGGCATTGCCAATATGACATTATTTCTTGCCAGCTTCTTATTCTCTTTCACCAACCGTTCCTTCTCATTCGTTAACACATCAACTTGCTTGGTCAGTTGATTATTGGATTCTACCAATGTTGCTACGGTACTCTCAATATTCTTCTCAAATTCATCCACCTTCTCAACTAGCTTGTTATTGCTGGCAGCAATGTTATCGATCTGTTGACTGTGGCACAGAAGATGTTGTGCGATTGATGCAGTTGGAGAGGCACGGGGAGGGTTCCTTGCCACAAAGTCATCTTTAATGGCTTTGGACCAATACTTGAGCACTGCCTGCCAGTGATGCACACCACCAACTTTTACACGGCTGTCAGTTATCTGTGCTTGTTGACATGCAGACCGGATCTTGTACACGATTGGATGATTATCCACACTCACTCTCATGGCAATCAAATCTTTGACAAGATCATTATATGATCCAATAAGCCGTGCAGCCACTGTTAACGTCAGCTCCCACAGCTTCCCCTTCTTATTCTTCTCCCCCCGTTCAGCACTTGATGCACAATACTGCAGCTGAGGAACATCAATTACAAACAACAATTCAATCAGCTTCAATACTTGAGGAACAGCATATTCTCCAAGGCACTCGAAGCTGTACGGCAAACAATCAGCATGTGGGTCGGAGTATCCTGCCGCAGCTCTACCACCAGGTGCACTCATAGCGGGTGTTGTCTGAACATAACCCTCTGCATTAGGATTATGACCTTGAGGTGTGTGACCACTGCGCATAAGCTCATGTTGAATTGATAGATCACGGTTGGCACGGTTCTCTGTCATCTTGCCTTTCCGGGCAGATCGGGTGGTGTACTGTTTTGCAACTGCCTCACCATGATCTTTTTTGATATACTTTTGCATGTTGGCAGTTAAACGGGATGCAACACTATCAGCACGGAGTTTGTGTAGACCAGGGAAGATAAAATCATGACATGATTCATTGACACCCTCACGACGGAGACCACCTTGTAGGAAGAAACAGCCAAGGGCAAAGAATACACAGCAGCAGTAGAGATCCCGATCACAGAATACAAGTATGCACTTCCTGTCAGATTGCTTGATTATGGGCCAGTCAAGATCTAATGCATGGAAGTATTCATCAAATGCAGTCTCTCCCCATCTTAAAAACACATGCTCCCCACCTCTACCAATACCAGTAACAACTAAATTAAGCTCGGCTAATGAATGGCAACTCTCGGCACTACCCTCACTAATCATTGCCATTGTTATAGACTTTAAGTCTACCACAGCCTTGTTAACTCCATTTCCAATATACATCTGCCTAATAAGAGTTCTACTTTTGCTGAGGTCTTTATATAATGGGATTGACTTCCGTTCTTGCTCAATGTCAGGATCAACTATATCTTCCCTACGGCACTTTTTCATAAACCAATAATGAGTACTCTTTTTCCAATCATCATTTTTCCAAAGGTTATGTTCCTTAAACTTATCTTGGAAGATACTAATGGTTTGGTAATACTTTGTTTCTTTACCGGATGGCATGAGATACATTCCTGGTTTATACTCGTGGTTATTTGTTGCTAACCAATGGAAGAAATTTTCCATGTAATGTGCCAAATGTTCACCTTCAACATCCTCATCTGTTAATTCATCAAATAGAGGGTAATCCCGTAATTTAAAAAATTTATCTACATATTTTTTTGCAGAATCATATCCATCACCGGTGCTTGGTGCCTTCTTGCTACTGAGGCCGAGGGGTGCCGGAACTTTTCGATTGTTTTGTGTTGTTTTTGATACATCAGTTTGTTGTGAGTTATTTTGTGTATCCATTGCAGTTTTAAAACTATTATTAATATATTAAGTATCTGATATATCTTGTGTGGTATATCGTATGATATCTATGCAGGTGGGAGGTATTATATTAATACAAAAGAGGTACGTATAAGCACTCGTTTTGTTTTGTTGAGAGAATATTGCATGAGTAGACAAAGGTACCACTTTCTCGTCTCAAAGGTATTCAAGTCAAAGATATGTCATGGTTTTTGGAGATGGAACGGCCTCGCTTCGCTCGGACCTCGCGAGCGCGAGGTCGCGAGTTGCATTTTTGTTCGCGAGGTGGCATATTAGGGCAGCAGCCCGTCCTGGACGTGGTGAGGATGGCGGATCAAAATCCATATTATTGTTTAGTTGGAGAGAAGGGCGGCGAAGTGGGGATGTTGCAATTGTTTGGGGTGATCTGGATAAAGCAGTACTATCTTTTGTTATTGATGTTCGTCTTTTAATAATAGATCGTGATCTAATACGGAATGATCGACGTAAAGGTGTGTTAGTTTGGATGACCATTGCAATAATAATATACTATACCGTATCATTCCCACATCTCTAAAACACAATGAATGGTAATAACAGACCTCCCCTACCGAGATACACATAATAAACTCACCAACTCACACAAGACAATTCCTGACTTGCCTATTTGATATGAACGGGTATTGTTGTTTTGAAATATTGGATTTATGGCAGTAGGCAGCACATTCAGTGAGTGAGTGAGTTGTTGTTTTTACCCGGGGGGGGCAAAATGACCAGGATACCGGACGACAGTAAGAACTTCAGGGGAAGGCTCAACAGGCAGTGGATTGAGCTCATCTGCCATCCTCTGCCCCAAAATGATGTTGAGTGGTGAGCTACCTAATGGGATACCCATGTTGGTTGGGGAGAGGCTGATGTTGTGGCAATGTAATTGGCGGATTTGAATATCATAGGCGGATTTGAGAGAGGGATGTTCTGCTATGGGACACTGATGAGCTTTTGTCGGTTCCCGCTACCCCCGACCAGAAGTTAAACCTTATATACCTCTATGAATAATAGCTAAGTTACTCATAATCTTAGGTTACTCTTGCTTACTGGCAATATACTATCATGTTGCTTTGACTTTGACTCTGCTCTGTAAATAATGAACAATGAACACAAACACTACTTGTTCTTCACTTCTCTGGCACTTGCACCTACACTCAATTAAACCGGTACTTCATAGATGGACATAATGTCTCGGGTTGGAATGTGTTTTCCGTTACTAGTGTCAAAGCCAGCCTGTTTAAATAGCTTGTTGTACTCAGCCAAGCTCCTCTCTTTCGCTCCAAACTTATTAGCTGCAATCATATTGATACTCATCATCAATCTACTCAATTCCATACTGTCCGCGGCATTTGGTAGATCCGTAATGTGTTCAAAGATCACAACGGAGGATCCAGCTTTGGCGACCTTTTTGATATTCTTCAAGATACTAATACATTCTTTATCAGGCCAATCATGTAGAATGAATTTCATCATAAACACATCACATTCGCCTAACTCTTTAGGTAGAGACTTGAAAAAGTTACCACTGACTGCTTTGGATCGATTCGCTACACCTTGTTCATTCAAATATGCCTCGGCACGTTTGGTGACACTTAATTGATCGAATACAACTCCCTTCATTTCGGGATAATGCTGAAGAACGTGTGTCATCAAAGTTCCTAAACCTCCGCCTACATCACAAACCACGGCGTCATACTTGGAAGGTTTCCAGTCACTAAGAATGGCTCCAGCATTTGAATAACCAAAAGCTTTCACTGTTGTGAAACAAAGTTGCACGAGGATAAGATATGAGTTACACATCAAGAATAGAAGGATATATCACACCACATCAAATAATATGTGTTACATAAGTATCAAAGACAGAAGTATCTGCATACTGCTGTATATATAACTTACTAGCACGATCAAATTGTGCCTCCTGCTCTGGATGGTTGTTGTTGAATTCAAAGAACGGAACATCGAAGGCTTCTGTAAACCCATCAATGCCTGATTGAATAGATTTCATGCCAGCCATTCGCCATGCATCTCTACTTTCTTCATTGATCATTAGAGTAAAGTCGTACAAAACACCACCAGCCTCAATATCTGACTGAACAAGTTTACCAGTATCTGGTAAAAATTATGTTTTATCAGTACTGTCAAGTGATATAATTCCCAATTTAACCCCTGCCTTCATGTATTCACACGTGGGCATGGGTTGAAAGTTAAGTAAAGCGGCAACATCAGTACATGTCGATGGTGATTTAGACACAGCATCAACAATACCCATCTTCACGAGGGTATAGAGGATTTCCGACTTCCAGTACGATGTAGCTAAATTAATCACTTGAACATTAGGTGGTGTTGTGATCTGTGCCATTTTGATGAAGAATTCATTCACAGCAACAGCCGGTTTAAATATAAACCATGGTGGAATAATCTTTGTAGGACTTTTATCAGGTATCGATGGCGTTGTAATTCCTTTATCACTCAAGATTATACTTCCGATAAGGATGGCGACGACGCCGATAAAAACATTAATGACCGTCTTCATATTAAACTTTACTTTTGCAATTAGTAGGGTGGTATTGTTAGTATCGTTTTTTTTGCTAAATAATCTTGATAGACTTCCGTGGATAAATACGGGATGTTGCACAAAAGATGAGTAGTAGATATAGATCCGATGGAGAAGTTACTATGGTCGGACTAATAGTAATGGATCAAGCCCTCTTGCGAGGATCTTGACACAAGTATCTTTTAATCTTTTCTCTTAAGATGTTTACTCGCTGCGAGTCACTTAGGAATAAACATGGCGGTTGTGAGAGACGCTTGCATCGTCAACAGTGATGGCGCATGATGACGATGACAATAAGCAATAGCAAGATAGGCAATCCCAGAAAGCAGCAACAGGCCTCTAGGAGCATATTATCAGAAGAAGAAGACAGACTACATAATACCAAAATATCAGAAGAAGAAGACAAACTACGTAATAACAACAATCAGATTTATAAAATATCAACAAGATTTACACATTGTTTATTGGGATATACACAAAAAGTATACTCGCTAGAATTTAGAATAACTTCAACTATTTACTAACACAACAACAATATGGGCACCGTATTTGGAAAAGAATCAGTAAAAGAACCACCATTTGAGGTTCAACTAAAACGCAATGATGTTAAAACATCATACGAGCTAAGAAAGTATAAAGAACGATACGCTGCATCTGTTGAATACTCTGCTAATGGTGATACGTCATCGCCTTTCCGAACATTGGCTAGGTATATTGGTGTGTTTGGTACCCCTGAGAATGAAGGGTCGACTAGTATTGCAATGGTAAGTTGAGGTGATTGTTTTGCAGCGTTCAACAATGTGCACATCTTTTTGCAATTGTTTTGCAACACATATGTAACATATGATGTGCTCAGATACTGTATCTTCTGTTTTGATACTGTATCTCATGCAAATATTAAACCATACTAACATATATCTTTCTTATGTATTAGACTGCACCAGTTGTGATGGAGAATGAGAATAAGCCAGAGGCAATTGCCATGACAGGAAAGTCCGCGTTTGTATTGTTTGGTTTTTGAATTCGTGTACTCAACATGATTTGGCTAGTATTCGTCTGGCCTTTTATTACCCTATGTACTAACTGAAGTTACTGTCATTCTCGTATATTGTGAAACACGCATGTTCCAGCACCGGTAGTAATGGAAAATACAGGCAGTGATAATGGTATGAAGAAGATGATGTTTATGCTACCTGAAGAGTATAACTCAATGGATAAGATACCCAAACCATCAAACCCTGCCGTGCATATTGAACAACTTGAGTCAGAGACAGGAGTAGTACATCGTTATAATGGAAACTACAATAGTGATATCAATCGTCAAGTTGCAAAAAATTTGGGTGATCAGTTAATTTCCGATGGGGTACCAGGTATCACAGAGGAATTCGTACTCGAGCATTTTCAATTCTGGGGATATAACCCTCCCTTCACAATCCCATACTTTAAGAGGAATGAGGTATGGTTGAAGTTAGACGAAAATCAAGTAACTTACCTGAGAGAACAGTATCCCAATCTAGAAGGAGGACTAAAGGGTGGGTCATCGTCTTCACAGATCAAGGGACGGACTATGTTCGGTCTGGGATGTGTTGGATTAGCAGTTGCGGCATATGCTGTTGGGTACATCTTCAGATCGAAGACAGATTACCGCAGGTTGTAAAGGGTGTTTGTGTAACTGAATAGTCTGTACTACTGTAATAAATATTGTCTTGACTGTTTGTATCCACTCCATTGATGCAAATCATTTTTATATATTATCATCCCTACTATTCCTCAACTCATGCATATCAAACTTATTCATCATTCTCTCA
>Ga0214479_100888_pt1 | contig 14820 bp, 10 predicted proteins | sample M1_20Mar14CPVII9_5_FD_165054 | JGI IMG/M metagenome (GOLD analysis project Ga0214479, IMG submission 165054) | Marine eukaryotic communities from Monterey Bay, California, United States - M1_20Mar14CPVII9sort6BwellE14 | ecosystem: Environmental > Aquatic > Marine > Unclassified | place: USA...
TACCCATTGCTCTATTACCAAAAGTAGCAACCTATCTTTCGCGCACATCATGTTTATCTCTTCTCATGGCAATGGCCCCACCGTCAATAACTTCTCAACATGTGCCATCTGCCGCCGTCAAGGCAATTGCAGCGTCAGGTATGAATTGGGATAATCTTGATTTTAAGGATGTTCAGGATATGATAGGACGTAGTTTGACAGATGATGATATTCGTTGGGTATTGATAGCAATTGACGGGGTTAACAAAATCAAATTATTGAGATTGACACATTGCTTTGGTGTTACGGGAGCTGGTTTATCCCCCTTACGTGAGTCTACGAAACTGGAAACGATTGATTTGGACCGTGAAAATCCTGGCAATACTTTATCGGAAGAAGAAGTGGTTCCTATTTTGAGTAGCATACTTGACAGGGAGGATAATTCTTTATCCTGTGTTAGTTTTCCTATTCGATGGCTGAACGATTGGAGTGATGTTTTGTCTTCATTCTTGGAGAGGTTAAATTCTGCTCTAATGATTCGTATTCATGAGGATGATCGTGATGATTTTTTCTGCGAATCATGTGGAGAGAGGTATGTTGAGGGGTGCATCGGAGTGGGAACATGCGGTCAGTGTGAAAAAGAAACGTGTGAAGGATGTGGTAAATATTGGTGAGTCAATTTGAATGTATGTCTCATGAGTTCACTCTCTTACTGTTCCTCTAACATGATATTGTATCTAGTGAAAAGTGTGAATCTATATTCTGCTCATCTTATGATTGTGGTCTTTTGGGTGTCTGTGACTATTGCGAGAAGGAATGTTGTTCACGATGCTCAATTAAGTGTGACGACAAACGCTTCAACGAAAGTTGCAGTAGAATCAACTGTCATGCATGTGGTGATAATCATACGTCAGGAGTTAAAGGGTGCATTTTTGAATGTGAAGGAAAGTATGCTTGTGGTAATGGCGGCAATACAGTATATGGATGCTTTAAATGTCGTGTAAAGCAAGTGCAGGAAAATGGGGATTCAAGCTGTCCAGGATGTGCACAGATGATTGCCCCGAGGCTAGCAAGGATGGTTAAAAGGTTGAAGCGACAAATTGATCAAATGGAAGGTTAGGTTGACGGGGATAGGGAGAATGGGGCAGGGGTGAGTAGTGAAAGCACTGGGTGTGATAGGTCCAGTCAAGTGGGAGGAATACTTGAGATTTGGGTAGTGAGGAAGGTTGAGAGGACGGGTGAATAGGCAGGATATATGGAGGTAGAAGTGAGTTAGGGGCGGGATAAAGGTACCTTGAGTTGTGTCGTAGATACTTGAGATGTTGGAAGGGATAAGTTGAAGGAGAGTGAACGGAGGGGTATTGGGGGACAGGGGTATATTTATATTCATACTAATGATGAACGATTACTCCCTGATATTCCACACTCTATGAATCAAAAACTAATCCAATATCTAGAGCATTTAATAATATACTTCAATTTCTCATTCATATCCTAATACAAGATCCACAAATCAAGAACAAAGTCCACACGAATACAATACAACTATTCACTATACCCCGCTGAGTATCTAACACTAATATACACTTTCATCTCTTTCCTGTGTCCGATATAATTAGTATCACCTACCTGCCTACCCTTCTTCCCCCATTACTAGCACATCATCCTTCTTACTGCCACCACCATTTGGTTCCAACAGCCACGGTATATCATGTACGACACCATAAATAACATTCATATCTCCATATCGTACGAGCCATCCAAGTACGTTCGGAATGAGCTTCTCTTCCAATCCCTCGACCGTTTCCCAATATTCACAATTTGACGTACGTGTGTTACTACTCCCTTCCTTGACATAGTGTCGTAATATCTTGTGTGCTGCTACCTTCTTTTTTGTCTTGTCTGTATCTTCTTTTGTAGTAGACTTGGGAGTAGTGATAGTAGTAGGAGAGTACCCAAAGCGTGTATTAGTAGGCACTGCATATCGACGATTGGCATGCAACACCTCCACAACTTGATGTATCAACCATTTATTGGCAATAGTATCCGGAAAACTCTTATTATATATCAATCGTTGTTGACTATAAAAAGTACATAATGTATGATTACTCTCCCATAAGCTAGTCATACTTGAGGTATCATAGACACATTTCAACAAAGCATATATGCCTGAACTAGATATGTAATTACCCTCAATGTTTAGATTTTGTAATGTCGTATTGGAATGTTTTAAGGATGTTGCCAACTTGGTTATACCGTCATCATCGATATCACAATAACTTAAATCTAATCTTTGTAGTGATTTGTTCTGTTCTAATGCTGATGCTATTGATATTATTCCAACACTTTCAACTTTCAATATGCAAGTATGAGATGAGAACAGGTTAGAAGAAGGAGAGGAGTAGCAGCAGACATATCATATGATACTCATTGCAAAAGGCATAGATATAAACACAAAGATACTTACCAGGATTATGAGATAAACTAACATCTACCAAATTTGTATCTCTACTTAAGATTCGTGCAATGCAAGTGGCACCCTCAACATCAATCCTATTCCCCTCCAAGTATAAACTCCGAACTCTTGTAGTACCACTTAATAATGGAGAGCTTAACAATCGTAATATTTGTATATCAACACCCAATCTGTTCAAATTTAGAGTAGTTATTGATACATCCGAGTTGTTAAGACGGGCAAGGTATCGTGGTATTAGTTGTCGAATACGTTTATGCTCTATACGCTTTTGACGTTTGATAGCGACATAGTCTGAGAAGGAGATTGTACTCTCTACAAAGGCTATTGCAACGTTTCCCATCTTTGTTCTGTAATATTGTGTGTCCAGTTAGTTCTCGTGTCGAAAAAATATCTTTAGATAAAGTTGTGGTATCTTCGCTCAGATCGATGATATGTGTAGCAACAATCTATCTCCTCCACCGTTTATACATCCTATATGTAGCCCCACCTCTTCCGCTGCTAAGAATACGCTTGAACTAGTGCTTTATAGCGTAGAAGAGAACCGGAGTGTCCATTATTGAGCCCTCCTCTCAAAGATTCTTTTGGGAATAAACAGTGCGCACAGGAAGATCCACGAATTGGAAGTTTCAAGTGGAAGTTGTTATAATTTCAGCGATATCACTTTCGATACCATCGGCCGCCGCCGGCCGCCATAGGCGGCCGCCGGCCGCCGTGGCGGGTTTTATCGGCCGACGTACCTAGTTTTGTATGGCGCCGCCGGCCGCCGTAAAACCCGCCGCGGCCCGCCGCGGCGGCCGGCGGCGGCATACTACTAAAAGCTACCTCAACGGCAACGAAAGTCATCGCTAATTGAAAGTTTCACAAAAGTCGCGGATCTTCCAGAATTGTGGCCGATCATGGAACCAAAAAGATCACTCAGATTGAGACACAAAAACTACAAGGTAGCAAGATACCTATTTCTCTCTAAAATACCTTTCTGAGTTGAAATGAGTTAGGTATAGGTGGTAAGTAGGGTATTTGTTATCGACCATAACTCATTAAATATAATATATATTACAATCCGTACATGACAAAGTTTGCTCTATATCACTTGAACTAAGACTTCTGAAGTTGGCATTTGATAAGATTGACTTTTCATTTTTTGACCTTAGTAGCCTAGAATCAAAATCACATATTTGCAATACTGCGTCCCACGTTGAATTAGGCTCCAAGCGGTTGTTATATTCGAATTCTACGTGCAATTTTAGGTAGGATAGGGTGTTATAACCTTTGATATGGTCAATATTTGATGAATATATTGCAAAAGTTAAGTGCTGCATAAACCACCTACATTTTTGCAATTTTGAGACTTCTAGGCGAAATATTGGATCCTGTGTTTAATTTGGTGGAATGAGACTACTATCATTGGATTCAGCATGGAATTCTGGTTCAGATAGGTATTGTCCAATATTCTGCTCGACAATATTGGCCAACAATAATAGCATTTACTCACCAAAAATTTAATGTGTCTCAATCTGAGTGATCTTTTTTGGATACCATTATCGGCCACCTTATGTCGCTGACTGAAATGAAATAGCGAGCAAACGAAGATAAGGTGATGATCATTCAGGAGATATAGTTGTATGCAATCGATTGCTCTCACAATAATTGATTTGGTACACTAATAGTACAGTCAGTAGTTCAGTTAATGCTCATTCGAATAGTGGTAGTTAGTATCAATATTGACTGAGTGGAAAAGGTTTTACAAAAAGTACACATCTTATGTCACTTTTCACCCATCAACAGCTTCAGCTATCATCCTTTCCTACTATTATAATGAGTATATTATTAGTGTATGGTCTCGAAATTGATACTATAATAACTTTGTACCTCTAGAGAGATAGCTGCCAACCTATCATAGCACACAACATAAACACAAATATTGATAAGATCATGGATGAACAAAACAAAACGGTGCTGCAAGGTTCGACAGCAGCAGTATCACCATCAACAACAATATCTACAGATATGGAGAGGGCTGCAATTGAAACTTATGGATCTTATCAGGTATTATTGCAAAAGCAGGATGAGGCATGGCAACGAGTCAGTATGTTCATCTTGGGTGAAGAATTAACAACAAGTGTTGCAAAATCAGGAAAGCGTATTGTTGAATTGCTTGACACTCTATTAACGACGATTAAGAATGGATGCTGTTCTAATGTTGGGGCGGGGTATATGTGTGGTCGTTGCGAGTCGTCTATAAATGTCACACGTATATCTCGTGCCATCATATTAAGTATATGCAAGCTACCCATTGAGCTGGATGATGATATAACAAGGAAAGAGTTGGATCGACTTAGAAGTCGGTTATACAATCAGATCAAAAAGTTTATTAGCTCAAGCAAGGAGATTCAAATGGCATTACCTGAGAAGTTGAGCAAGCTCATTGCAAAACCGAGAGATATTATGCCACCATGGGAAGGGGATGACTTCGGTATTCTATTGCAGCAACCTTCTCCTTCATGGATCGTACGAATCAATGTACTCATGCTAATGGGATATAAAGTTGTCTTGGTAAACTTTAATGATGTTGCAAGATTCAGTAGGAAGGATCTAAAAGTTGTTCATGATGATATCTCACGGCTCTTATGCCCATCAGATAATGGAGATGATAAAGTCAATGACCTTAAAATGGATAGAAGTTGCACAGGAAGTGAACAGGTAGATGATAACTCACCTCCAGTTAAGCAAGAGTCAAATGTTAAACTTTCAGATAGTGACGAAGACACTATTCAGACGGATAATAAGACTGCATCACCGGCTCATGTAGAAAGCATGCGTGACGAATGGCTTCAGTCTTCAAGTATAGAACAACTCCTCTTGTCCGCGGATCAATGTGTAGAAGAATCATCAATAGTAGTACTCAATAACATCCAGTACATTGCCAATAACACATCCTACACATGCAAGGCTACTACTGACTACGAGGCGATCATTAATATGTTGGATGCTTTATACATCAATGGAAGGATACATCGAATTAATATTGAGGATGCAATGTCAGACTTCCTTTTAGATACATTAGACTTAGATACACCGGAGGAGCAACACTGTTGTATCGATTTATTTGGAGACATCTTCTGTGCATTTTCAATGCAAATGCAAGCTCTTACTATTACATGGTTAGCTGACAGGACAGAGAGGATAGTAGAAAACAAATGGAATGGGTATACAGCTCGATATTCATACAAGTTTCTTGTGATAGACAGTGCCTTGACGGCAATATTGAGACATATTGGACGAGATTACATTAAGGAGTTTGATACAAAAGATAGGGCCGCACTTGAGCGAGTACTTGGTCATTCTAACTTACCGTACTTCAAGGCACAGCTAGACGAATCACCACCCCATCCCGTGGCACTTGCATCTGCAATTAGCAAACGCCTATACCCACAAATTAATGAAACTCATCCAGACTTGGCTAATAAGATTGCAGGTATGTTGATGGAGATTGACACTGTAGAGTTGACGAACTTACTTGATCGTCCGAAGGTGAACTTTAGTCTAAGACATCACAGGAAAGTGCTTGAGAAAGTAATTGGGCATTCTAAATACTCGGAGCTCAGTGAACAGTTTGAAGAGTTTGATGCAAAACAAGATCAATCAGATCTTGTAGAGGAGGAACTATTTAAACAACCACCACATAAAAAGGATTGTCCGATATGCCGCCAACGACTGCCTATACTTAATACGGGGAAGAAATGTAAAGAGTGCTGTGGGAAAGTTATATGTAGTGGATGCATTCATTCGCATTTTGATGACGAGGGAAATGTAGTAGTTGAAGGCACCACTTGTCCATCATGTAGTGCTCCTGAACCTAAATCTCAAGAGGAGATAGTGGAAAGAGTAACAGCACGAGTGAAACTGGATGATGCAGAGGCAATAAGTTGTCTGGGAACTTTTTATGATGTTGGTTTGCATGGTTTACCACAAGATATTACCAAGGCATTGGAATTATGGCATCAAGCAGCAGAGCTTGGACATGCTCATGCATATGCCGATATAGGTTTGGCATATTCTATTGGTGAGGGTGTGAAAGAGGACAAGAAGAAGGCAACACACTACTGTGAGCTAGCTGCTATAGAAGGAGATGCAATTGCAAGGCACGAACTAGGAGGAGATGAGGAGCGAGCAGGGAATGAAGATAGGGCTTTGAAACACTGGATGATCGCGGCAAAGGATGGGGTTTCTGCTTCTCTTGAGGACATTAAAAGAATGTACAAAGAAGGACATGCAACAAAAGAAGATTACGCAACATCTTTGCGTGCATATCAAGAATACTTGGATGAGATTAAAAGTGATCATAGAGATCGGGCTGTCGCATATGATGAGGATTACAAGTATTATTGATTAGAAGTTGTTGGTACTTGAAGTATGGAGCTCCTGGAGGAGTTGGTTAAAGAGTGAGACGCTTGGAAAGAACTTAATAGACGGAAGTAGACTTACGTCTTAATAAACATATCATATGTCATATAAAAGAATAGTAGATTCTGTTTCATTATTACAATAGACACATAACTAAGCCAGGAAAAATGATTGGGACGCCGGTCCTCCTTCCGTATCTTTGAACACCTCTACACAAAGTATTGAAGTCCAGTCTTCAGACTAGTTCACCATTCGAAAGATTATTAAAAACTGATATTCTGACAGTACTATTGATATACCAATGTAGTTATTGACACTTCACATACCTCTAAATTCGAAAATATCACAAGACCACCACAAATTAAGTAGAATGTCTTCATTCATTGCAAATAACATTCTACGGGGGTAGTGTAGATATGATATGGTGGTGTATATCATGCAACAACGAGGGAGTCATTGTCATCTAGAGAGAGGATGGCTTGCTTTTGATTGCGTCGCCAAAAGGATACCAACTACCAACACTCCAAGCGGAAAAAAAAAATATAAAATGGGAAAAGTTTTAATGCCTATGTTCATGTATTGCAAACTATCGATTGCTCTCACAATAATCGATTTGGTAGACTAATAATATAGGATAAGGATCAGTATTTAACGCTCTTTCGAATAGTGGTAGTCCAAAGGCTGTAGTATCAATATTGACTGATTAGTAAGCTATTTACAAACAAGTACACATCTTGTGCTTATAATTTACAAGTAAGTGTCTACTCTATATCAATAACAGGTTGAATAATAGTATGAGTTCATTGTATATCATACCGAGTAGAGTGTTAGAACATTGTAAATATCGTGTAGAAATTGATTAAACAACTTTCAACAAGATAACTAAGCACCTACGATAACTCTAACAATCACACAACATATTGCAAGATGAACAAACGGAGTAAAGACAAAGACAAAGAGATATTAAAAAGAGTACAAGAGAATGATCCTACATTAACAGAATTGAACATTGGTAGGGGCGGAGGGATATTCTTCCAACGAGCCACATCTAGTGACTTCTCTGCACTAGGAGCAGCAATTAGGAAGAACACAAACATTACAAAATTGGCCATTGGTATTCATGGACTTGCAATTGAAACACAGTATGATTATGGAAATAGTGGATTCTCCACTGGTCTGAGAAAGAATTCAACTATTCGTGAATTGTCAATTCGTTGTTATGGTAATAGTATTACTGGAGCAGTAAGTGCAGTACTGCAAGCCTTTCAGACAAATAATAATCTTACTAAATTGGAAATTTCCCGTGTCCCTAACCTTGACAAGATGACTAATGAGAGGAAACAACTCATATTTAATACCCTGGCATTATGTACAAATCTCAAAACAATTGATATAATACTCGATGGGGGAGAAACTCTTGTTCCAGGATATACAAATATCAAGGTAGTTGGTACAAGTCAAACCGAAAACTTTAAGAATGAGTGTAAGAAGATTGTAGAAAGATCGGGGCAGAAGAATAATAGTTCTCCAGTTTTACGGTTCTCGTACAACAGTGAACCAACTTCTCATGGACCTCTGTCGATTCCCTTTAAACGCGTAGTACTCAATAAAGACGATCTAGTCCTTAAAGACGAAGTCGAAGAAGAGGATACAGGGGAAGCTTGGAAACGTGTGAGTGGGATTATATTGGGTCAAGTTGTCACTTACCGTCAATACTTCAGTACACATTATATCCGTAATTATCTTCAGATACTATTGAAGACAGTTAAGAATGGATGCTGTTCTAATGTTGGACCGGGGTATATGTGCGGTCACTGTGAGTCATCTATAAATGTCATACGTGTATCTCGGGCAGTTATCTTGAGTATATGCAAGCTTCCTCTTAAGAAGATACGTGATCATGAAACTAGTACGGATTTGAAGAAAATCAGAAGTTGGATTTATAATCAGGTTAAAGAGTTTAAAGATGATTCACGTGGTGAGATCAAAGCCGTACTGCCTCAGAAATTGAATGAGCTCATTTTCTCGACGAAGTTTGATTGTCAACCTCCGTGGGAAGAAGATGACTTTGGTATTCTATTGCAACAACCTTCTCCGTCATGGATCATACGAATCAATATGCTCATGTTGATGGGGTATAAAGTTGCTTTAGTAAACTTCAATGATATTGCAAGATTCAGTCGGAAGGATTTGAAAGTTGTTCATAGTGACTTCTCTCGGCTCTTATGCCCTGCTGAAAATGGAGAAGATGATGCGTCGGACTCAGAGTCTGATGTACGAGTAGCTGATGACAATGTCAAAACACTTTTCAATCAACCCCCTCCTGCCGATCTACATGATGATGAACTATTCAGATTACCTCCGCCATTAGAAGATTGTCCGATATGCCGCTTCCGAATGCCACTTGGTACGGGACGGGAATACAAGTCATGTTGTGGAAAAGTTGTATGCAGTGGATGTATTTATGCCGTTGAAAAAGCAAGTAGTGAGGATGTTCCAATGTGTCTCTTTTGTAGTACTCCCGAACCTAAAACTGATAAGGATGACGTTGAAAGATTAAAAGCACGAATGAAGCTGAACGATGCGGAGGCAATCTATAGGGTCGGTGTTTACTGTAGTAAGGGAATGAATGGCTACCCCCAGGATCATGTCGAGGCATTAGAACTCTGGAACAAGGCAGGAGACCTTGGATTTGCCGCTGCATATTTCAAGATTGGTACTGTTTATTATCGTGGCGAAGGCGGTGTGGAAGAAGATAAGAAGAAGGCTATTCACTATTGGGAGCTAGCAGCCATGCAAGGACATGTAATGGCAAGGTACACTCTTGGACTAATGGAAAAGAGGGCAGGCAATGTGGATAGAGCTCTTAAACACTATATGATTGCAGCAAAAGCAGGAAGTGAGAAATCTTTGGGTGCAATCAGATACTTGCACATGAGTCGGGAAGCAACAAAAGATGATTTCACAATAGCTTTACGATCATATCAAGCATATCTGGATGAAGTTAAGAGTGATAGAAGAGATGAGGCCGCCGCATATGATGAGAAGAAGTACAAGTATTATTGATTAGAAATTATGCCATACTAGCAAGAAGAAGAAAAGACAGAAGTAGACTTACATCTTAATAAACATACCACATGCCTACAAATAGTATACAATCTGTCTCGTACATAGTATGCCTAATATGGGAAGAGGAGATGAGAACGGTAGAAGGATACCGTATCTTTTTCAACAACCTATAACACAAAGTATTGATGCCTCAGTCTTGACACTACCACCATTCAAAAGATCGTTAAAAACCTGATATACTTACAGTACTACCACGTAGTTATTGACATCGTAATAAGTGTTGCCGTATCAGTATGTCACTCAATCTATAGAGTATCACAGGGCCACCACAAATTATGAAAAATGTCCTTCATTCACTCCATAGCAATAACAATAGGGGTAGAGTAGATACTTATGCTGTGTGGTATACAGGGAAGGATATATTGTTATCTAGAGGGTCGTTTGCTTTTGATTGCATACGCTGCCTCGCTTGCGAAAAGAAAGAAAGTTGAAGTTAGGGAGTTACGATATAGAGAGATTTTGATGTTTTGCAAAAATGAGAATTAGTTGCAATACATAAGAGGCGACGGCGTAGATAATATAGATATACTACACAGGTTGTATACATAACAATGGATGATTCAATAGAAGAAGAGCGTCATCCTGGCGGCGGCAGTCCGCTGCTACGTAGTTCACTCACAAGAAAAGTAGAAAACACATCAACTAATAATATACCAACTTCAACATCACATCATCATCCATACCTTACTCATCGTACATCCAATACCTCACAATCATCACTATCATCTCACGGCAGTGGTGGTGGAGGTAAGATACGTTCACGTTCATCATCTAATTCAAAACTAAGCAACGCTGCGGGTCATGGTGGCGGTTATGGTAGTCTAACTAAAAGAAAGAAATTAGCACACTGTCTCACTGTTCCTGAGTTATCAAACTCTGCTCGTCAACAACTTGGTGGTATACGTCGTAGCAGTAGAAATAGATTAGTTAGAGATAGCCGAGATCAATTATTACTATCTCGTGGTGAGAATGGGACGTCAGCGGTTGGGCAGAGTAGTAGGCGCCGTAGCAAGAATAGACTGTTAGGTAAGTAGAAGTAATTGTACACATCTTGTGCACTTTTTAATATACCGCCCTTTGATTTGGGCATTGAGTTTCTGATTGTGAAACCAAGTTGATATGCATTCCATGCGTGCTGTGGATGGAGTGAATTGTGCATATGATATGGTTTTGCACATTCACTAACGAATACTAACCTATACTAACCCCCCTCTACCTCTCTCTTCTACTTGGTTATGCTTGATTACTTCTGTATTCCCCTTAAAGCTGCCAAATCAACTCCATTAATATCTGGACGAGGTAATTCAAGTATTGGCTCATTCGGTGCCCCCTCTCGTCGTATATCATCAGACTACAATAATACATCTAATCAGCAGAATGAAGAATGGGGTGTCATACAAGAACAACAGCAACAACAACCTCTGGTATCCTTGTCAAATGCCATGTTATCATCTTCTGGACGACAGCAACAGCATAAAGAGAATCCACTATTAACAAGATTGTTAGATGGTAGCAGCAGTACAGGATCGTCGGTACCAGATAGCGGCAGTCGATTGTCGGCAGATGTACAGACAGAAGTTGCAAAGCCGTCATCATCTGTTGCAATTGCAAAGGTAAGGGCCGAGAAGAAGGCTGAAGAGGACGTCATCAAGTGTATTGATTCAGCTGATAAGACCACGGGTGGTGTAGATAACAAGGTCAGGAGCCCTCAAGATGACAAGATGCTGATAGATACAGAAGAGACAAGTAAGGAGAATCACAAGCCTCGAGAAGATACAACTTCTCCTTCTCTTCCTCCCGCTGCTACCACTAGTACCTCAAGGACGATATCCACGACCTCTAAATGGTCTCAAACTATAGTTAATTCATGTCCATGGTGGATATCTTCCTTCCTACCAAGTGCTAGTACTGAATCACAAGCGTTTATAATGTCTTCATCATCATCGTCCGCTGTCGCCGCTGATGATAACGATGAACCATCCTCCTCTTCTCCCCATACATCCTCATCAAGACCAAGAAGCAATAGCAACAACATACCACACAAACAACTACGTTTCTCAACACAACAAGATATAATACCATCACCATCCTACGAAGTAACATCCACCGACATTAAAAACTCATGGCTACTAGCCACAAACATACCCACAACTCTAAGCAATATACAAATGATATCAGCACATCGGGGTATTACAGTCTCATACTCATTAGAAGCGGCAAATATTGTGGGAAAGACTAGTATGGTACATATTGAACCGACACAATTGATTAATAGGATTAATTTAAATAAGGATAGGTATCGATTGGCTGTTTTAGAAGAACAGAAACGACAGAGAGAAGAAGCAAGAGTGGCAGCGGCAGCAGATACAGAGGGTGAGAAGGAAGAGATGGATGATCATGACAATGATGTGGGGAATGATCATGAATCGAGTAGTTGTAATATGGATAATGTAGAAAAGCTTGGGAAGGTTGCAAGTATATACTCGGAATGGGGTGTCGAGTTGGCATTATCAAGGTGGTGGATGGAACGATAATAATAAGGCCACATTGTATTGGAGTTGTACTGAGAAAGGGAGGATGAGGAGATATTGAGGAAGAAGTGTATTTGTAAATAAAGTGATCTGAGAAGACTTGGGAATAAAGGTCTCAGATCTAACATTATAGTTATCAAGCTCGTTAGGGCTTCTATCATCCGAGTTTCAGTCTAGTATCTACTGCTCGTGTTCGTACAAGTCGTTCATACTCTAGAGCCTCATGTATCAAGTGTATCCTTGAGCTGTTTGATGATAGAACAAACTCACTCGTCTTTACAGTAGATAGAGAGTCGTCTAACGATGCTTCGTCTTGTTCAGATTCATAACTCCTCTGAGGATCATATGACTTCTTATCTGCATCGTCCACTAAATTCTTCAATGAAGTTGTGCTCCTGTACTGCTCATTTATCTCGACAGTACAAAGAGAGTGTGAGGAGTTCCCTACTACATCCTGGACATCTTTGCAATGATCTTGTCGTGAACCTATTGGTCGATGAGAATGATAGAATCGTGCTCTCTTTTTCAACCATGCCCATACATTCAGATGATTCATGATAATGATATAATTATCCCGATACTGATACACTTCGATCAACAACTACCACAATGAAACTTTACTGTTACAACAAGTCAAAGTCTGTTTTCCGAGCATTATTATTTCCTCTATTGCAATTGCAGCATTCTAGACCTCGTTGAACTAAGTAGATACTAATACTAATACTAATACTAGTAACCACCACGTTGCAATCAGTGTCGCTAAAATAAAAGTGAAAGAAGCCAAATCTCCTTAAGTACAGCTGTTGGTAGAACGCATGAGACAAACCTTTTCCCCAGTACCTCAACTCATGGAGGATACCTCAACAAGATTAAGACTCAAGTGTCTCATCGAACCTTATCGAACCTCGTGTGAAAATTATATCTCAATTCTCTGCGACACACTATTTCGACGGTAGACAGAACCACAGCATGTGGTATCTACCAATAGCGTAGGCGTATCGTCTCTATCTAAGTCGAAGTACATACGCTCTAGAATGACATAAAGAATAGTCACAAATCACACGCCATCACGTGAATTACTAATCACGTGACCTGACACGTGAAGTAGCCTCCCACGTCACTCAAGATCATACTTCAAGCGGCCTCAGAGCCACTCATTCTCCTCATCTTGAACACGTCAACACTCACGTGCCGGAAGAGCTGGAACCAGCAATGAACTATGCACAGAGGATGAATCATTCATCCTCACAATTTTTTGCAGCTCTGCTTCAAAAGCTAGTTTCCAGTCAATCAATTTTTCCCTATCATTACCATGGTAAGTGCAGATATACTAGCCTCGAAGCAGCGGAATAACGGGGGATTGATCAGGGTGATATGGACTGTGTGTCGTAAAGAATATGCTATATATTTGGCTCCTGTCTACGCCGCTCTAGAGTCTTTCTCTACTGCTAAACACAAAACGATCTCTCTGATCGATGATGAGTTTCTCTCATTCAATTCAAAAAATAAAATTTAAACACACAACACGACACGCTGGTCGTTCTTTAACTGATTCACAGCCAAAACTGGGCACACCGATCCACAGAAATCCACCATATCAGAGTTCAATTCTCTTTGTTCCATGCAAAAGATTGTCACTAACAGCCTTTTTTTTCACCAAATCCACAGATCTCAACAAGCCAAGCAGCTAAACACCTCGCCGCAACATCCGGAGGACGTTCTGTCGCCGGTAGTCTTGGTGTATCAACCCTCTACACCAAGGTCAATCCAACCAACGTCAATCAAGGTGTTGTGTACAGCTTTGGTGAACCTACCTCACCTAAAACATCATCATCTATCCACGCTAAGTTCATCGATAGCAATGATTCCGATCGTCAAAAGATGGCATTCTCCACCAAGGGCGATGCCGTTGGTATTCACTACGTCGCCACCGGAGCCACATCTGAAAGGATTGATTATAGTCTCCTTACCACCCTCGTCTCTGATCCAAATGGAGGACGTCATTCGAAAGTAATCGGCCTCAACTCTAACAACACCACCGAGGCAAAATGTGCCATCCTCAACGATGCCTCCTCCATCACTTCGAACGTATTCGTCCTCGCACCATCAACAACACTTGCCGGCTATCCCAGCGTCGGCAAGGAGGATATCACCAAGGAACATCCAAAATTGGGTCAGTATTGCAAAGAGGATGACGTCACTTATCGCATTGCAATGGTTCCTCTTTGTATGCTCATCACGAAGACCTCCCATCCAGTCCGCGGTAAGGCAAACGAGAACACTATCGGTGCTCTTGAGCAA
>Ga0214479_100890_pt1 | contig 14735 bp, 8 predicted proteins | sample M1_20Mar14CPVII9_5_FD_165054 | JGI IMG/M metagenome (GOLD analysis project Ga0214479, IMG submission 165054) | Marine eukaryotic communities from Monterey Bay, California, United States - M1_20Mar14CPVII9sort6BwellE14 | ecosystem: Environmental > Aquatic > Marine > Unclassified | place: USA...
GGAGCTTTTCCCCAAGAAGACTCGTTCGTGGTGGCTTTCAGAAGAAGAGCAAAGCAACAACTTCCAAGGACAAAGAATCTAACAACAATAAGAACCCAATAAATAAAATGACATCATGGTTTATACGAGAACTATCGGCGCCAATAGAGGCAATACCAACATGGCATAAGTTATTCTCTTCCTATCTTAACGAACAGAAGAAAGAGGGTCAGTTAAATAAATCTTCATGGTCTAGAAAAAGAAGAAGTAGTGGAAGGGCATATGATTCATCAATATTAGATTGCAACTCATTTATTTCTGGCGTAGCTCATATCCCGTCTTGTGATATACTGAGTGATTCGTCATCATCAACTAAATCGATACGAGTAAAAGCATTTGCTCCAAAAACATTTAGAGATCTTAGAAATAAATGTTTTAGAGTAAAGGAGAAGGAGTACGCTAAGTCGATTCTCAATGCAATGAACGGTGTCATGTCTATGGATAATATTGATAGAGTTGATAGACCAATATTGGAAAATGATGACTCAATGTCCAATATCCTGAGAGCAATACTCAAAGGAAAACCACAACAAAAGAATAAGAGAATACGACGAGGTACAATACAAACATTACCATACATATCCTTCCAGTCCAATTCAAAAGGAGCAGCTCGAGTGGGAACATTCTTCTTCTTCACTGCCGACGGTGCATTCATGGTAAAGACTATTAAGAAGGAAGAGGCTAATGCATTCTTGGAAATGTTACCAGAGTATCACAAGTTCATGTCTGATAGTGTTAATGGACGGAATTCATTATTAACACGAATATTTGGCATGTACTCTGTTCAGTTCTTGTCAGATGAAGAGACGAAGAGTACTGGCGATGACCGATGGGATGGAGGATTGTATTCTCCATCTACTCAAAATAAACCATGATGTCATTTTATTTATTGGGTTCTTATTGTTGTTAGATTCTTTGTCCTTGGAAGTTGTTGCTTTGCTCTTCTTCTGAAAGCCACCACGAACGAGTCTTCTTGGGGAAAAGCTCCTTCTTCCCCTTTCAACAATATCACGAGTAGAATTCGGTATAATTAGCCCTGCAGCGGCTAAATCATCTACGCTGTTATCATTACTACTACCTCTAACATTATTAATAGACTTTTCCTTGTCATTTCGTATGATATTGGAGAAGATACTACCACTGTCACTAACATCTGAGTTTGAGATATTATCATTATCAAATATCAAACCCAATATGACTGCTCTACGGAATGCTTCGGTATGTTCCCATAGAGGTGATGCTTCTATTATTGTTGTATCTTGACCATCTTCTATATTGATAGTGTCTTTTATTCTACAATTATCATCCAGCTCATTATTAGTTCCACCCTCTCTCTGCTGCTTCTTCACCACCTCACTTTGTGGAGTATGTCGAACTATCGTTGGACCAAGTATAGGAGGTCCATCCATTAAACCTAACGATCCATGATTATTTAAACGATGTTCTAATCGTGACGCAGCTCTTAATGTTGATATTGTTACCAATATTAAAGAGATTGATGATATTATATTATCAATTGTTATTGTTGGTGTCATAATTTTTTAGTATGATATTTTTCTTGTTAGAAAGTTGTACTTCAAAAGTTCAGCCCGGTAAATGTATCAACTAGAGTTCTTATGTAGCTTATTAAAGGTTAGTATGAGTATAAATGGACATCTAATAGAGCATATTGTACTATTGCAACAAATTCATATACTTATGAGTTTATAAGGGCATTCGGCACTATGTGCGTAGAGATAACTTCCACTTGTAAGTCTCAACTCTCTTTTTTATCTCATCGCATCAACTTTTTAACAACACCACTCGTATCGACTGACGATAACGTAGTCTAATGTCCATATCGTATACCGTCAGTACTGTCAATACACTGAAACGCTCTTTCGAGTACTGGAGTCCATATAATTACAGCGTTTATATTTAACGAGTGAAGGAAGGATACTCCCATCCCAATTAATTGGTATCCATAGCTTTGATATATCAAGATGGCAACAAGTAGTGATGATGACCGTAGACGGCGGCGGAAGAAGAAGAGCCATAAACATGATGATGATAGTAAAAGAAAACATAAAAGCAGTAGTAGGCGTGGTAGTAGAGACGATGATAGGCATAAAGACAGAGATAATAGACACAAACACAAATCTTCATCCAAACGGGCTGATACTGAAGACACCAAGAAGCATAACAAACTAACAGAGGAAGAAGAGAGATTATACGCCAAGGCACAACAATATGTTGAATCTCAAAAGAGAGATAAAGATCGTAGTAAACATTCAAAGAGTAGTAGTAACAAACGGCATCGGCGTAGTCGTAGTGAAAGTAGTGATGAAAAACACAGTAAGAGGAGAAAAGAACACAAACATAGTAAGAAGAGGTCGAAACATTCACATCGTGATAGAGATGACAAAGAAAAGAAGCATAAAAAGAAGCATACTGAAAGTGGTGGTAAATCATCTTCCAAGAAATCAAAGCATACATCATCATTCAAAGATAAGGCAACCAAAGTTGACAAATCTAATTTAGTTTCATTAGGAGAAATTACAAATGAATTCCCACCAAAGTTGGATGCTGATACTGGTTATTTCTCCCATAATTCACATTTACGATTATATCTATATCGAAAATATGGTATTTACTTTGAAGATTTGACCTCGGCTGAGTCTCATGAGGCATTTAATGAGTTTACAACTTTATATAATACTGGCAAGTTGGAGAAGGCATATTATAATGAATTATTACCCCAAGATGCATTAGATCAATGTTCAAGAACTAAACATAAATGGCAATTTAAAACGAATAGAACAGAAGAACAGAGTTTATCAATGGTCAAAGCAGGAGTGAAGAAACAGACTGAGTATAGCAGTGATAAGAAACAACCCCCGATGGAGGCGAATATGGCTCCTGTTGCAAAGGGAAGAGCTATCAGTATCGGTCCAGCACGGCCGAATCAAGATGAACAACAGCAACAAGCCGCGGCACAAAGGGCAGCGCAACGGCAATCAGATATACAGCACCGAAATCGTATCAAACTTGCAAATGAGGACATGTATGGTAAATCTGATCCTGGATCGAGGGAACGTCAAATGGAAAAGAAACGGGAAATGTCTTCCAAGCTTCACGGGGCATCAAGAGATAGAGAAAGTGAGGCATTTGGAGAGTTAGACGATGATGCAATCTACGGGAGTGGTAGTATATCTGGCGGTAGAGGACGAGGAAGGAAAGGAGAAGCAACATACGAGGAGGCACTGGCAAGAGAAAAGGCATATAAAGAACGGAAGGAGAGTGAAAAGGCTGCAAGGCATTCGGAGCTGTTACAGAAGGAAAGCGACAAACAAAAGCAGATGATGGAGATGCTCGGGTTGGGAAACCTCGTAAAGAAGGGAGAGAAGATAAAGATTGCACCGCGTGGCCCCGAGTAGATAGTTCATACTTTTGGTAGAGTTCAATATCAAACAAGTTGCAATGCGACTATACATTTTATCACATAAACTAGACTCCTTTTCGCTTGTATTTGTCTCATGCTTGTACATACTTTCTAAACTTCAGTCAATGAAGGCAACTCCGTCTTCTTTTCTGCCTCTTCTTTTTTCTCTTCACTATTGGACTCTGCGTCAGTAGACGCAGTCTCCTCCTTCTTCATTACGCTTCCATTGCTCATTCTTCTTGCAAGAATATCAGGCCGTCCTCCTAAATTACCAGGACTCGAGAATGAATGTGCCCAACTCATCATGCCGCCCCCTCCAGGACTTGCAGCAGCAAAGCTACCCATAGGTCCATACTGACCATACATCCATGCAGCGGCCTGATCACGCGACGCGACTCGTTTACGCTTGGCAGTCGTTGCCATCTTACTCCACATTAATTTCATCTCCTCTTCATCAAGATCTAAGGCACCCTCATCGGCAAAGCCAATACCGGGTGACATACCGTTATGTGGTCCTAGCATATTGCCAGGATGACGATATTGAATAGGATGATGACCATGACCATGATGATATCCTCCAGGAACACCAAGATGGGGTGGAACAACACCCCGTGAATGATCACGAGTAGCCAATGAAGGCTTACCTCCTTGTTGTTCTTTTGTAGCATCTTGGGGACTTGATTCTTGAGGACTCCAATCAATATACGGAAATGGACTACTCTTCACTCCTCCATCAGTATTATCATTCAAGTATGGACCGACTAATGCCTTGTGATATTGTGATGGTGAACCGAATGTACCATTACCATTACCGCCCGGTGTCATCATACCCATTGAACCCGGTGATAATTGGAAACCAAATCCTGGTGAGGAGAGGAATCCTCCTACCGAGTTTACGGAACTATGACGAATTGGTAATCCTGGCTTGTTAGTAGTAGTAGTGTCTTTGTTCTTGATGTCAGAATCAATATCAACTTCAGAATTCTCCTCAAGGAGTTTCTTACGACGTTTCTTCATTGGTAGTTGACTAGGTGTCATTGATCCATCCACGGTATTAGAAGGGGGAGAAGTGGCAGCACCTTTGTCGGAAGTAGAGGAGGCTGGAGTATTACTCTCGGATGATGCATCCGGAGAAGCACCAATAACCAAACCAGCAGTACGTCTTGATGGACTCGGGGTAACAGCCGACATGGCAACGCCACCTTGATCGGCAGGCGATAAATACGATGCTGAAGTAACCTTATCTTGTTGAATCTTACCAGATATCAAAGCACGATTATTCACACTAGTAGTAGAAGGTCCACCACCTTGTCCTCTCATGGCACGTTCTAATCGGGATGTGCCAGGACTACGGAATTTCGATTTAGCTTCAATGGCAGCTGCTTGCGCGCCGTATAATGCACGACGACGATTTAGTTCGTCTAATGGTGTTAGTAGATTACCATTATTATTGCCACTTGAGGATACTCCATTCATTGGGAGTTGCGAATCAGGTGTTAATGGTGGCAAGTTGGATGGTGGTGGCGAGTAATGCTGCTGCTGTCTATTACTTGAGGGACGACCTTGATGACCATGCTGTTGATGGTGGTATCCTTGAGGAATAGATCTCTGAGAGTATCCTGATGGACCTTCACGTTCATTCCTAAACTGTGGTGGAGGACCTTGTACTTGCTGTTGTTGTTGAGCAAACCGAGGAGACCAATACTGAGAAGGAGGTGGTGGTGGATAGGAATGACGAACTGTTCCTCCTTGATTATCTCGGTATTCTTGATGAGGATACCTACCAGCATCGTTATTATCATACTTCACAACAACCTCCAATTTGGGTGCAGTACTTTCCTGAATACGTAACATCTGCTGTAGTTGCATTGGTGTCCTTTCATCCTTCTTTTGTTTCTTGTTCTTACTCTTACTATTACCACCACATGTATTATCACCAACAACATTCAACAATAACTCTTGTTCCTCCGCCAGTTGTTTCTTTTTAACTTCCTTCATTTCCTCTTTATACAATATTAATTGTCGATCAGCAACACATTTACAATATGATTTAGTAATAGAGTCAACAACCTTCCATTCTTTGGCAATCATTTTAGTTAATTCCAAGAAACCTACGAGTCCGTGAGTTTTGCGATGTTTCCGTTTTGCTTTATTGCGTTTGGATTCAGCGAGTCGATGGGTGGAATCATACCATAGTGGGGAGAGTTGTAAGTGTGCGAAACGTGGTGGACGGGGGAGTATGTCGTTTGAGTCGGATGGTATGTTTAGTTGTCGTCCTTTGGAGTCGATTGTTGGATATGGTTTGTCTTCATCATCCTCTTCCTTGCTAGTGTTGTCCTTGTTGTTGGTATCTTCAGCTACTTCCTTGTCCTTCTCATCTCTAACTCCCTCCTCTTTCTTCTCACCACCATTCTCACAACTTTCATCTCCCTTACCACCACCACTCTCCCCTTCCCCATTCTGCTTCTTCTCCTGCTCTTCAATTAAATTACCCAATATACGTTCCCTTTCTAATTGAAAAAAGATATTATATTCAGTATAGGATCGTGGTGGCTTCTTCACTTTTGATTGGGATGCTAATAGCTTTGACTTTGACTTAGATTTGGACGACTTGGACTTTGTTGAGGACAGAGAGGTGGGAGAAGAAAGGGAGGGAGATTTGGTTGTGGTGATTATTGTAGGTGGCTGACGCTGCTGTTGCATCATCATACTGTTAGCTTGATGATAAGGAGGCATTGAAGATTGATACTGAGGATAAGGAGAACCCTCATGGGTTGACACTTGATGTTGCTGTTGTTGACGAGGTGGCATGGGATATGACATCTTGATATTATTTTGGTAATATCCTTCATATCCACCATATTCTTGATTGTATGGAGTATTGGTTTGTGGAGGTCGAGCATATGGATGATATTGCTGTTGTTGAAATTGATGATGATGCGATGTACGCTGTTGTTGGCGATTATTGTAATGATGCTGTTGTCCTTCATGACGAGATGCAGGGGATACTGTATTATGTTGTTGAGGAGGAGGTTGATTATGTGGTAGTGGTGGCATGGTATTCATGTACGAGATGGTTGCTTCTACTAGTTCATTGTTATCGTTCATTGCTTGATTATTGTTGTTGTTGGCACTATTGAGGGGTGGTAGCGATGGCATAGGAGAAGTCATGGTTGCTTGGCTTGAGATTGACTTTATATTATCTTTCGAGGGATGGTATATATTGCAGATGGATGTTATCAGAGATGGATGACGATGGTAGATGGTAGATATAGCCAATTGCAATTCAATCGATAACTAAAATGATTATGGGCACATCTCATGTACTAGTTAGCATAGTTATTAATGAGTAGAACACGCAATAGTGCCCCATATCAAAATTTGAAGCTTTGAACAGAATAGCGGAGTGGGAGATATACAAAATTTGAGATAGCAGCGTACAATGAGTCGATAGGCTCTAGAGAGATCCTAATCTGGGGTGCGAGTCAAAATTTGAGTGCGAAACCGTGACATACCTACGACATTTCAGCGAAAGCACGTGCTATTGATTAATTTTTGACCTCTTACATACCCTCTAGACCTTGACTCGATTCTTACTAGCAAAGACTCTCCAATGTGTATTCGAATGCTCTATAAGCGTGCAGAATAAACAATGAGATCCAGCCACTCAATACAAATGGCGCCGCGGTTATCAAACCAGCGACGGCATACTACAACACAAAATAAGTTCAAAATAATACTATGTCTATTATTTCAATACATACAAGTATCACATTCACGAAGTTGGATGGATGCAATTGATCCATCTAAATTAATGAATGATGGTATGCCTCGTGTATTACCACCATCTCGTAATAAAACTACTACTACTAATAACGATAATGATGGTATACAAATGACCAATCCACACAACAACAATAATAACGCAATAAGCAAACATCAACAACAATCAACAAAAATAAAGGAAGTTAAAATAACAATACAAGGGTCAACAACAACACTATTTACCGAAGTTAATCCATACCGTATAACATCTGAACCATCTACCTCACCATCAACAATACCATCATTATCACCTAGTACATTTCCTTCAAGTTTTCCTACCTCTACTCCATCTAATACACCAACTATATCAAGTAGGCCAACATCTACTCCTAGTTATTCACCTACAATACAACCTACATCATCACCAAATTACAATGTAGCGGCCATACCAAATAACCCCAAAGCTGGATATTTCAACTATGAACCAACATCACCATACGGTCCATCAAATTGGTCTAAAATAACATCCTTATCAAAGTTAGATGCAGGATACTTTTTTCATAATGAGTATGATCTCGGTGATTCTCAAATTAAAGACTTGAGTAACTTTAATAGAAATGGTGGGGATAGAGGGGGAAACGATTGTGGTAGTAATAAGAAACAAAGTCCAATCGATGTATGTGTAAGACCTAAGGATAGTTGTACTGAGACTCATGAGATGAGACCCAAGGTACGTTTAGTAGTTTGTTTGATTTGTTGTTTGTTTTTATATCTGTGTTTGTGTATAGTTTTTTTTATGTATACTTCATATACACTCACACAGCATAACTCCTACACCTCATACTCACTTAACAAAAACAAACATACAAAAGTCGGGTGATTACAAAATGAATGAAGCACTAATAACCAAACAAATCCTCTCCAACAAACTTCGATTAATAATGACACCACGTACAGGCGAAGAACCAGATCCACCTCAAATTGACTTCTCAAGTAATGGACGGGGTATAATTGATATGACAAATATTGATTTTAAATTCCCATCTGAACATTCAGTTTGTGGTATGAAGTTTCATGGTGAAATGCAATATTTTACTTATCATCCTATTAGAAAGAGGTTTGTTGCTGTTAGTTTCTTCTTAGACGGTACGTGTTACTTTGTGTGTTATATGCTGTTGTGTCAATCCGTATGTATAACATTCTATGATCTAATATCTCACACATTGTGCTTCCCGACTTTCTCTTATTGACATAACAACAACTACTCTCAGGATCAGAAGGCAATCCAAAGAATGAACACTTACAAGAAGTAATAGACGCCTTTAAGGTGATATATAAAGAAGATGAACGTAAATGTAATCAACGTAAGTCAGAGTCGGAAGCTAATAGCTTTGCTAGTGGCTTTGGTAGTAATAACAAACGAAGAATGTTGTTTGATGAAGAAGGCTTGATGAATGGCAATACTACTACTTCAGATGTATTTGATTATGAAGAAACAGAAGGAAGAGAAGAAGGAAGTAATAGTACATCATCATCACCACAACATCAACGCCGACTGGCATTGAAATGGCATCCCTTCCATCCAGACATACAAAAGACAGTACACTTCTGGGGATACTCTGGCTCATTCACAGACCCGCCATGTACACGAGATATTGTCGATTGGAAGATTATGGACGTACCCACACCTATATCATCTATACAATTAAAACAATTGAAACATTTACTGTATACACATGTTGATGATAAGTGTCGAAGGACAAGTGTACATAATTCACAAGGGAGTGTGGCACGACCGACACAGCCTACTTTAAAGTATTATAAATGTACACGAGATGATTATGTTAGTGATGAGGAACGAGCTATCTGTGGTGATGAGGGATGTAAAGATCATTGGTTTGGTGCAGGACTTAATCGATATTATCCTCCTTTAGTCGATGTTACTGGACCACCTACTCGGTCACCATCAAAGTGATTAAGGTAATATTTGAGCATATTAGATCATAGATTAAGTTAGCATTGGACATAGACTGACTCTGGCAACTCCCTTCCCAATGACTTCCTATACCTTCTCTCTATTTGTCGTACTCTGGAAATGGACATCATTTTCATTTTTGTAGCACCGCCGACTAGAAGGTACTATCTTGCACTAATTATTATTCTGATTCTTCGGATGTAAATATTGTAGGTACTAAACCATCCATAACTTGCCATAACTTGATCATATCATATATACCTCCTATATGCGACCAGGATAGTACCCGGTGCCATGGTCCTCTTCAATGAGATGGGTAGCCCCCACTTGAGTAAGGAATTCAACGCTAAGTTGGTAGCCCTGAGGCAAACAGCAATTGACTATATCATCGTTTTCTAGCTCCTCAGAAGCAGTATGGTCTCTAGCCACAGCTTCCCCATAAATCAGAAAGCGCAAATTCCATGGATCAACCCCTCCTCTCTTACAATCACAATAAATTCTTATTATCTTGTCCATTCTTTGCGACTTTTTCATTGTCATCCTTGTTTTTCTTCCACAAAATTCCATATTAAAGGTAACAGAAGAGTTATCGCTATTGTCTAGCATATACCATCGTTCCATCCAAGAGTTATAAAAAGGATATACTGCTTCTCTCTCCCTTTCGATTGTTGTTGTTTCAATCATTTGCTTAGCGGTATCTTCTACTAGTGATAAGTTATTAGTAGAACGATGTCGACTACTACCAAAGCGGGTACATGTTAATCCAAGGTTAGCTAAATCTTTTGGACTTAGATATGATGCAGTTCGTAGCAGTATATCATCAATGAAATCACAGTAATTCATAACTTGTTTGTTAGCAGTTTTGGTCACGATCAATGAGTATGTTGGTCGGGCCTATAAGAGCTGTATGTAATTTACTTGCATGTAGGTATAGTCCTCTAATTCAATGTATTGCAATCTAACTCTAGTCGCTAGCCTCTATGCGGCTACTCACTCTCATGGCGATGTCACAATAGCTTTCTTGTAATAAACTCAATAATTTTCATTGCAAAATTTGATTTGACTGAGGCCGAGGTGTGTGAGAACGAGATGATGAACAGCCATCTAGTACATCAGCAATAAGCACACCGTAGTACAATAGAACACGGAGGTGATATCGAGCTTCCATTAATAGTGGCTTTATATTCAAGCGCGGATCATATAAACACAAACAATAATAAAAGCTCTGTATATCTACTCACATAATATTTAATATACATGATGGGAGCATCATACTGGAAAAGAAGTGTGGCATTGACACTACTCCTAGCTACTACTACCAATGCCTCATCCCCTCTGATATCCACCGATGAACAGCAACAACAACATAATAAGCGTAATCTAGCAATAGTAAAAGATACACTATATTCTCCCGCAAAAGCTGGTAAACCAAACTACAATCATCACGGTCAAAATGGTGGCCATACCGGACCTCGACCAAACAATGGAAGAGGAGGTAAGGGTGGCAAAGCTTCTACTGCTGCTACCAACGAAAAATGGGGAACAGAATGGGGTGGTTTTGGCTACTCCAAGGGAAGTAAGGCACAATCAACTCCATTACAGTGGGAAAGTGCCGGATGGGGAGTAGAAACTGATGAAGAATATGAAGTAGAGAACGAATATACTGAAGAAGAGGGCATTGATATGGGTACTACACATAGTGAAGACTATCCTAATGCTGATGAGGAAGATTATGAAGGATACGAAGAAGGTATGGAAGGATATGAAGAGAGTGAAGAGGAGGTGGCAACAGTCTATCAAGTCCATCCCGAGCCGACAGGACAATTACCAATCCATCAAGGAGGTAAAGGGGGTAAGTTGCCAATCCATCATGGACAGAATGGTGGACATACTGGTCCTCGTCCTACTCATAATGTAGGCGGAAGTAAGGGTGGCAAAGCAGCTGCTCATGGTGGTGAATGGGGCGGAGGTGAATGGTGGGATAGTTCACATGTTATCGAGGATACAATTGATGCTAATATTAGTGCTGATGAAGAGGCAAATGATAGTAGCTGGGTAGGAATGGATGATGCTAGTCATCTCAATACCGACATTCATGATAGTTGGGCTGCGTCAAGTGGATGGCATGCTGCTGGAGGTAAGGCAGGTAAAGCTACTTCTCAGCCAATCAAGGGAACTTCTTCTTGGAGTAGTGCCGCAAAGGCAGTCAAGACAACATGGTCGGCACCACCAGTCAAGAAGGAGGAAGCTGCACATTCTTCCAATGATGCATCATGGCATTCACCAAGCTCCGACACTTCTTCTACTGTAAGTGAATCAATGAAACCAAAGGCAGAGAAACAGCCATTAACTGAATACTTCATCAAGGAACCTACAGGATGGGGAGGAGCTCCGGTCAAGAAGGAAAGCAAGAGTGGTAAGTCGAGTAAGACTAAGTCGAGTAAGACACATGTTGAATGGGGCGGAGCATCTGACAATAGGTGGAATGATCATGGACCAGTATGGAAGGGTAGTGGAAAGGCTGCCAAGGATCATCCTTCCTCTCCTGTAACTTCATCCGATGAGGAAGAAGGATTCTATCTATACACTGCAGATGAACAAGTATGCACCTTCATTCCAGGCGAACTAACGAATATTACCATGGAGGGTGCTGAGACATTTGCTACTAAAGATGAATGTTGTGATAAGTATCCTCAGGGTTGTCAAGACGAAGAAGAGTCTGTTCCAGTTCCTTCACCGGCTGATGGATTAACACCTACTGAAGATTTGAATACCATGCTAACAATGGAACCAACTTCTGCTGTTGTCGGAGGAGGTGAAGGTACGATTGTGGATGTAGCCTCAAGTAATGAAGACTTGTCAACATTGGTTACTGCACTAAAGGCTGCCAACTTAGTTGATGCATTATCAGGTGATGGACCAATCACGGTATTTGCACCAACCAATGAAGCCTTTGAGAATCTACCAGAAGGCACATTAGAAACATTACTAAATCCTGAAAACATTGAAGATTTACAAAGCATACTAACCTATCATGCAGTAAATGGTATGATAATGAGTTCTGACTTGGTTACTACGCCAATTGCAACATTGAATGGTGAAGATGTACAAGTTACCGTGAATGAAGACGGAAGTGTTATGATTAATAATGCCAATGTTGTAACGGCTGATATTATGGGAGGTAATGGTGTTGTACATATTATTGATGCTGTCTTACTTCCACCTAGTAAACCTGAGGATGGTATTGGTGAAGGCGAGTCAGAAGGTGAAGGAGACGCCAAGTATTGGCCATATCAAGATGATGAAGGTGTGAAAACATGTGAATATAATGCAGATTATCCATCGGTGCTTGTAGATGGAGGATTGGTCTTTGATACCTTGGCAGAATGTTGTGCTATTCCTGGTGGTGAAGACATTACCAATTGTAATGAGGTAGAAAGAGCTCCGCCTGCCAACCGTATTGTTGATGACGACGATGATGATGGCAATACCTATCCGACATACTCACCAACTGGTGAACCTGATGACTTCAAGGAACCATTACTATCAGCTCAAGGTGAGGAGATGGTAGCAATGGAACCATTTGGACTACGATTCTTAAAGGTTACTAGCGGATATAATGATGAGACGGCCTTGTCTGTTACTCAGGCACACTTGACACATTCATTCCGCACACAAGGATGGGACTTGGCTCGTATGAGTATGATGGTATTGGAAGAAGATCGTCGTCGTCGTGACCGTCGTGTACTGACAGAAGTAGATCATGAGATTGTCCTTGGCGGCGTATTATACTTTAGCAAGGGTGTTGATGTACCCACAGTTGAGGATATGGAAAGTATCATCAAGGCTAGTTTTGAGAATGAACGATTAGAATACTATATTGATCTACTTGAGGAGGAAGGCATGTATATCGAGAGTGTTGAACTCGATACAACACTGCAGCCAAATGGATACGCCGAGGGTGGTGCTGGAAGTGAAGGTGGATCGTCTAGTTTCAATTGGTCAGGATTGGCTATTGGATTAAGTTGCTCCATTGTTGGGTTGATAATGTTGGTATTTGGATCACGATATGGATACAACAAGTATCGTCTTCGTCAATTGAATATTGACAATCTAGTCTTTGGTGATTTGGAAAAGGGTCGTGGATATCGTGATTATGCCATCCAACTGAAGAAGACGAGTGATGAAATGGATGAAGGCACTGCGGCAGAGACTGCTCTCGACTCGAAGGATCAACTGAGTGTGCCTAGCCTAGTCCAAGCCGCTGAGGATAGGTACGGCACGCCTGGGGGTAATAACTCCTACTCATCCAAGAGTAGTGGAGTCTCCCCACTTGAGAGCCCTCGAGGTACTTCGAGCACTCGATACATTTCCGTCTTTACCGTCAAGAAGGATTGTGGAGGGAAGCCCTTGAATCAAGTTGATCTACGAGCCCTGGCGATTGCCTACCTCTCAAGAATGTTAAAGAAGTTTCCTAATACACACTTGCTGCCGTACGACAAGACGTCTACTTTACCGGCCATCAAGAATATTAGAACTTTACCCGATGATTTAGAAGAGCTTCAACAGTACGTGGGTAATGCTCGTGTTGATGACAAGACTGGCAAGGTACTGTTCAACTTACGAGTTGAAAGTGACGAGCCAGTAAGCAAAATGAAGAGTTCATCCGGTTCGACTAGTAGTCGATCCACAAAGGCTAAGAAGCACACAGCTACCCCGCTTCCAAAGCAGCAGAGTGGAGATCCCTCAAGCCCACGGTCTCCTGGTGTTTTAGAAGATGTTGATCTTTAATGTTTGAGTTGGAATGTATTTAAATTTAGATATTTGTTCGTCAATGCAAGAGAAGATAGTGGTTGGTCTACATAGAGTTTCATATATAATAAAGTTTACTTGTGTGATTTGAGACCTCCTTTATGCTATCCTAGCTCAATAGAATGTAATAGAGTGCGTTATCTGTTCACAAGTGTGACAGTGATGAGTTCAAGAAAGGAGTAGTCCCCTAGTTGCCTAAATTTTTGAGAATTGTGCGAGAAAGCTGATGCGACATCGCCATTAGAGTGAGTAGCCGCTTATCACTTCCCCTTGACGAAGAGTATTGCAATGCCTAGAACAGAGGGGTGAGAGAGCTTATTATAATTATATGGATTAATTCGTGATAATATGATTACAACTGATAATACTAACGATCAACAATATGTCGGTATCAAGGATAAAAATAACTCGAGCAAAAAAGAGTGCACATCATGTGAACAAAATAACGTTGATACCATTACCGAGGGTATTGACAGTGTGACTGTGTTGGATGATACATCTGCGTGTGCCAATTGTGGCAAGGAGGGTAATAGTAATGATATGAATATATGCAACAAATGTAAACAAGTAAAGTATTGCAACGCCGCTTGCAAAAAGAAGCATAGATCAAAACATAAGAAACATTGTGAGAGGTATGTGGCCGAGTTATATGATAAAAAGTTGTTCAAACAACCCCCGCCAGAGGAAGATTGCCCAATTTGTTTTCTGCTTCTACCTTCACTA
>Ga0214479_100891_pt1 | contig 14709 bp, 8 predicted proteins | sample M1_20Mar14CPVII9_5_FD_165054 | JGI IMG/M metagenome (GOLD analysis project Ga0214479, IMG submission 165054) | Marine eukaryotic communities from Monterey Bay, California, United States - M1_20Mar14CPVII9sort6BwellE14 | ecosystem: Environmental > Aquatic > Marine > Unclassified | place: USA...
CATGTGTCCTACACATACCACTATCAGCCGCTTTGAGTTTACACCCCTCTACAGAACACTCTATGCGAGCAGTCTTTGTGACTAATCTATTACTCTCTTCTGCTTCTCTTTTTCTTTTACTGCAATGATTCCTCTTTATTGTGCGGGGGATATTATCCTGAATGGATGCTTTTGTTTGAGTAGTACAGTTTGCTAATGATGGGGGAGAGTTCCGTTGTCTTACAGCTAGTAGTAGTCTTTCCCACCGCTTTTGCATTTCAATGTCAATCCGAGACTTCTCTTCTTTATCCTCCTTCTCTTTCTTTTCTCTTAGTAACTTTGCAGTATGACTAGTTCTATATATAAATTCACCTATTTCCTCATCATCGGATGAGTCGAGTGCCATGATTGATGTTGTGATAAGTATAATCCTCTCGCCTCTTACTCTGTGCTCCACCTACAATACGAAATCGCCACAGAAATGCTGTGGAAGATTATATTATTATTTCTTCTAAAAGATTGTACAGAGATGATATTCTATTGATACAATGTCTGTATGTGTTGCTTAACTATATCTTTTTTGAGGAAGGATACCAAAAAACAACGGGGATCTTTCCCACTTAATATGTAGATTGGTATTATGAAACTACTATCAACGGAAAGAGCATTAAAAATAGACATAGAGTGCTTGGTCTATTGTTTCGATGATGATAGCACCACCATAAAAAGATCGATAGGTAATGCAATGCAAATTGTCAAAAAAGGATACCGGAAGATATTTTTCTCCTCTTCAACTAACCTAGCATAGCGATGTGCTTGCCATATGGTTGGCATCTCTGTATTGCATATGACCCTACGCTTGCTAATGATAATAAGGAAGACTGTTTTTACATTATTCATTGAACTTTGACCCCACAATTCAACCAGCACACTCAGATATATCATTTGACAGTATACATTGTCGTCTATCATGGACAACATTGCAATCATCGTCATTCTATGCTGCTATCTATCAACAATACCAGTATTCATATCATCCTATACACCGCCAATTAACAATGGATTAGAAATACGAGTATGCATGGATAAAGATTGTCAATTAGATGGATCAAAACAGACACTCAAACTCGTGCAATCATTAACACCAACATCAACATCTGATAATGACAATCAGATTGTAGTAGAAAAGTGTGGTTGTTTAGGACCATGCGGCAGTGGACCAACTATAGACTTTCGAAGAGATGGCATACGACTTAAGGATACAAGAGATGGTATGGACAATTACTTTCTATTTCGTAAGATGAATTCCAAACAAGCTATTGTTGATATGCTCCGTATTGGAGACATTGAACCTATCTCAAAAGATACATCTACAGATATTGAAGCAGTTACAAATACAAGACAATGGTATGATATAGATCGTAATCAACGGATTAGAATACAACAGTTACTATATGCAATAACGGGAATACCATTGTTTGTTGCTTATAAAAGTGGAGAATGGAATGAATCATATGCATTTGTGGCGGTTGTGGTATTTGTTGCGTCACAGTTTATGGGTACCTCAAAGACATCAAATGCAGTAGTGGAAGATGAAGAGGACTGATTGATTATTGTGGGAATCTTCAAAAGAGTGCGTATAATCAACGCTTACCAATTGCAAACTCTTTATTACATAAAATATTGCAACTACTGATATGATCTTTGACTTTGATGTATTTCTCTATATTTATAACAGCTAATTGAAAATAGTTTGGCTAATAAGTATACCTAACCATTAGCCTCTTAGTACTACGAGAAGAAACTCAAGCAACCACTCAGTTCTCCCCGCTCGATAGCTTGTAATGTCTAATACAAAATCCTCCCCTTCATGCTTTGTGCACCATGTCTTCCTCGTCCTCTTAACAGCCCCATGCCTCAACAAACTCCTATCCTTCATTGACAACTTGATGTGTACAGCCTTTATGCTTGCAAGTCTTCCGTACTTTCTTGGCCCCATGTCTAATGCAAACCCCTCCCCCAATCATGGCTACATTTCTTTACTTTGGCACCATGCCTTAGACAAACTCCTCCTACCTTTGCTTGATTGGTACAGACTGTATGCAACTAATAGAAAAGAATTTAGCTGATAAGCATATCTTATCATTTAACCTTAGTAGACACTAGGGCTCAACGATTCTTTCTCCTGTTGTACTTCCTCCCGCTGTGTCGATCACACAAACCTCTACTCTGCGCTTTGTTACTGCATCCCTCGTGACTGCATGTCGTTTTTATCTTTTGTTTTGCCCCATGTCTAATACAAACTCCTGCTTTCCCCCTTGCTTTGTTTGTACATCCATCGTAACTGCAGGTCTTATTCTTCTTCACAGCTCCATGCTTGACACAAACTCCTTTATTTATAACTTGGTTTGTACATCCTTCATGGCTGCAGGTATATATCGTCTTCTTGGCTCCATGTCTAATACAAACTCCTCTGTTGATTACACAACTTGTGCATCCATCATATTTGCAAGTCTTCTTCTTCACTACTGCACCATGTTTAACGCAAACCCCTTTATTTTGAACTTGATTTGTACATCCTTCATGGCTGCACGTCTTCACTAATGCACCATGCCCAATACAAACTCCTCCTATTCGACTTGGTTTTGTGCATCCCTCGTGCTTGCATATCTTCACTATTGCACCGTGTCTCATGCATACTCCTCCCTTCTGAGCTTGATTTGTACATCCTTCCTCTTTGCAAAGATTGTATCCATTGTGCTTTGCCTTGCACGTACCGCTATCAGCTGCTTTACCAGTACACCCCTCAACAGAACATGTTACAAAACTAACCTTTTTAACTGTTGCAAACTCTTTATGACTGCGGCATACTCCTCCCTTCCGAGCTCTGCTCATACAACCTTCATGACTGCACAGATTATATCCCTTATGTTTCGCCTGGCACGTGCCACTATCAGCTGCCTTACGGTTACACCCCTGAACAGAACATAACTTATGGGCAGATCCAATGCTCTCTTCTGCTTCGCGTTTCCTTTTCCCGCTATATCTTCTCTTCTTTGTTGTGCATTTAATGTCTCGGGGAGATTTCCGTCGTCTTTCTGGTTTATTCTTTTCACTGCCATAATCATCATCCGTGCTAATATCATCTTCGGTCTTCGCATCAACATTAACATTAGGTACTGTTTCATGTGAATTCGATTTGTTAGTATCTTCATCGTCTAACTCCTCGTCGTCCGTCTCTTCACTCTTCACCGGATCGTATCCCGATGATGAAGACGAGATAAAATACTCTGGACTACGCTCATCATCAGTACTAACATCATTATCTTCAATCTTTATTGATTCTTCCTTCTTTATGTTGATGGGTTGTTTTGATGTGCTGGTGTCATCTCCACATTCCTTTTCATCGTCTGTCTCCTCCTCACTCTTGATTGGATCATATCCCGACGATACACACTCTGGCTTCATCTTCATATTAGCCTTCTTGGTGGCAGGGGTAGGAGCAGGGAAACATCATGCCATAATACAAAGATAAAATCTTCCGGTATCCTTATTGATTGGTAGATGAGTTATATTACCGAGTGATACTCGGTCTTCAAAATGTAATGGGTAGTTGGGAGCAAGATAGAAGCCGTAGTATTGTATCATTCAATTCGAACTACTAACAACAATATGGCAACAACAGCAAATCCACACGCACTTGACACCGCACAAGATGGCGATGAGCAATTCGAACTAATGCAACCTCCCCCATCAACTTTCGATCCATACAAAGATCGTCCAATCTCAACAAATACATATGCTACACGATCACACGTACATGCAAATGGATTGTGGCACTGCTCTGTACATATATGGATAGTCAACCCCTCGACATCAAAGATACTATTGCAAAAGAGGAGCATGTCAAAGGACACCTTCCCAGGACGATGGGATATAAGTTCAGCTGGACATGTCGAAGCAAATACAAGTTTAATACGGACTGTACAATTGGAATTAGCAGAAGAATTGGGTATAGATAATGTTAGTGAAGATGAATTGAAACTATCATTTGTCATACCAGCCGAACAAGCAGAATTAGGTGGATGTAATGCATATGAACATGTTTACTTTTTAATACGAGATAATAAAGATGATAGTATCGATCGATTTAAATTGGGTACTGCCGAGGTTAGTGAAGTTATATGGATGCCTATTAACGATGTATTAGATGCATTAAAAACAGGTGACGATGGATATGCACCACGAACATATCTTTATGTACATGCTATGCAAAGTGAGTTGGATAGAATTCTTCATAAGTGACGATGATATGAAAGCGATGATATATCATATAAACAAGAAAGGTAGGAAGCATTGTCTTTTCTCATCATTAGCAAGCCGGTGCTAGCTCGGGACAAGTATCAGAGCCATACATAAACTACTAGATAGAAGACTCTTGATAGACTTACTTATGTACCAAAGAATCTCAAATTGTGCTTACTCCTCGACAGAGAGGAGAATGGGCGTACACGATCCGACCGACGGGGAAGCAACACAAAGAGCCGAGTTAGTAGAGAGTAAGCTCATCAATGGGGTTTCACCTAGATATAATTAGTGAGATTGCGTGCTTCTTTGTGATTTTCTTTCTGGGTTTTGCCGTTTCTCTGTGATAATGTTGTGTTTTTAGTACGATAATAAAGTTAGTTGTTGACCATTGTTGTAGATTGTTGTGCAGCGGCCTCCTTGGTAAGAAAGAAGATGAAACCAGAGTGTGCTATATCGTCAGGATATAATCCGAAAAGTGAAGAGACAGATGATGAAGGGGGTCTGTGTAGAAATTATACCAACGCATCAAAGTCAAATGTTCAACCCATCAACATTAAAGAAGAATATAATAAGATGAAGGTTAAGGAGGAAGATGATATAAGTACTGACGATGAACAACATAGTCCGGAGCATGTTCTCTCGTCTTCTTCAACATATAATCCGGTGAAGGGTGAAGAGACGGATGACGAGGAGCTGGGCGATAAACGTACCAACAAATCCAGTTCACATGAAAAACTTATCAACAGTGACAGTATAAAGGCTGAGGTGAAGGATTATGATGATATTAGTACTGATGATGAGCGTAGTCCGGAGTATGATATATCATCGGGGTATGATCCAATCAAGAGCGAGGAGACGGATGAAGAGCTAGACGATAAAGATACTGACAAATCAAATTCACCCATCAACATTGAGGAAGTTGATGATGTTAGCGCGGGTGCAGCATCTACTCAGGAAAGTAATATTCAACGCACTAAAAAGAAGAAGAAGAGGAAGTTACCAAACAACACATCTGAAAGGAAAAGACGAAGCAATGGAAGAGGAGGTTATGTGTATTTATGTAATCATGAAGGATGCACAAGCAAAGTCATTAATGGAGGAGTATGTATTAAACATGGTGCCAAAGTGAAGATTTGCGAGCATGATGGTTGCACAACACAAGCTATCCAGGGAGGAGTATGCATTAAGCACGGAGCTGTTAAGAAGGTGAAGAAGACCTGCAAACATGAAGGATGCACAAACCAATCAAAGGTAGGAGGATTTTGCACACGACATGGGGCAACAAGAGAGAAGAAGACTTGCAGTCACGAGGGATGTAGTAACATTGCACAGAATAGAGGATTGTGTGATCGACACGGCAAGAGAAAGAGAGTAGGAAAGACTTGCAGCCATGAGGGATGCAGTAATGTAGTTAAGAAGGGTGGCGTTTGTATAAAACACGGGGCAAAGGTTAATAGATATGCGAGAAAGTCTTGCAGTCATGATGGATGTACAACCCAAGCTGTTCGGGGAGGGGTTTGTGCTAAGCATGGGGCAAAGAGTTATACGAGGAAGACATGCAGCTATGATGGATGCACAAGCTATTCGTTTCAGGGAGGATTTTGTCAGAAGCATGGGGCCAAAAGGTACAAGTACATTTGTAAGCAAGAAGGATGTACCAAACAAGCTGTTCAAGGGGGAGTATGTTCAAGGCATGGAGCGGTAGTGAAGAAGAGGACTTGCAAGCATGAAGGATGTACAAACATTGTTATCAATAGTGGAGTTTGTGTTAGGCATGGTGCAGTAGTAAAGACTTGCAGCCATGAGGGATGCACAAAACATGCTAAGAAAGGAGGAGTTTGTGTTAGGCATGGTGGAAAGGCTTGTAGCCAAAAAGGGTGCAATTTTCGAGCCAAGGAAGGCAGTGATCGTTGTGGTAGGCATACTAGGTCAAATGGGGAAAGTGTGACTGTATAAGCTAAATGATAGGATGTATTTCACCCAAGCCAAGAAAGGAGGACTTTGCACTAAGGCATTTCAAGCAGATCAGCAGCCAATCCAATGAAGAAACATGTAGTGTTGTAGCCGAATAGTTATTCCAGCCCGTATAGAGAGTACTATGCTAATGATATAGAGATACTTATTAGCTAAACCCTTTTCTATTAGCTGTCTTAGTTATAGACTAATAGTAGTATATCAAATGAAATGTGATGGTTCTTATCCCCAACTCAAACAGGAATGTGTATCCAAATCATCCATATTGCAACTACTACTAGCACTACACTCCTCTACCAACATGTCGTCATCATCGTTTGTATAACTAGTAATACCATCACCATACAATCTATTAATCTTCTTCTTCCACTCCTCAGCTTTTAACTTCTCTACCTTTCGTTCTTCTCTCCGTTCTGTTCGGTATGTGCATTTCATTTCATATATTTCATCTTCAGTATAGTATAAGTTTCGTATATCTTTTGTTGATGTTCGTGGTCTACTGTGAGTTGATGATATCTCTTCTATTGAAAAGTTTACACTCTTCTTTGATGAGCTACTGTAATCATTCCTTAGACAACTCTTCACAGGCTGACACTGACGAGTATCTTGTATCAACTCTCCAAGAAGTAGCATATCCTCGTCATTATCTTCTTCAGAAGTAGTGTCATCACTTATTATATTCTCCCAACACTCTTCCTCTTGCTGATGTAGCATTGTATTAATCGAGTAGAAGTATACCGGCGGCCTCTCTTCTCTCTCTTTCTCTCCTTGTCCTTTATTGTTATTGGTATCCTTCTTCTTCTTCTTGGAGAACACATCAAATGGCAACGGTCTAACGTGACCTTTAATATCTTCTGATGATGTAGCTGATATTGGCCAATGTTGTGGTATTGTTTGAGGAGTATTATCGGGTGTTATTCGACGTGTTGGTTGTTGTGATAGCGATGTATTAGATTTCGACGATGACATGAGTTCATTGTCATTATCGTCTAGCCATTTGGTCGCTCGTCGTTTTGATGATTTACATTCTTCTAGTAGCATAGCAGTCGATAAGGTAGTTATGTTGGTGAGTAGATACGACTACTAATAGCTTGGACCTCTCGGAGTCTCTAATATTACTTTTGTTTGTTATCGATGGTCAATTGGCGTAAGAGTATCGATACATTGCAATATAGAATTACAATAATAATATCACTTTAGTAGCCCAATAAGTGCAAGTATTTATGTGTGTCATTTATGATGTAGTTGGTTGTACAAAGTTACTATGGTGTTGTCAGTGAATCATAGCAACGATCGATATGATTGATATAAAAATCTCGGAGAAACTCTATCGACGGACTCAGAGATTGAGATCTGCTCGAAGTTGGCCGACCAAAGCCGTTACTTCTCATTACTCGAAGGCCTAATCTTCACAACTGCACAACACACGCACTTGCTCTCTGGCTCTCAAGATTAATGCGTGAAGTAAATTATTGCATACAGTTTTTCATTAAAAGGCAGTATTGAAGGCAGTAAAGAACACAAAATGAGCAGTGGTTTGATATGACACACATACAAACAACCCCAACTCTTATGTTCTAATGTTGAGTATGCTTGGCTTTTCAATGCCGTATGCAAAGTTCAAACAAAGAGATGGGAGGCAAAGCCATACAAAAGATATGATCTCTCAGTTTACCCTACTACCAGTAGTGGTATAACTCTATCAGGTTTTAATTGTGCGCCGCTTTGGTGACAGTTGCAGGTACCGGGATACCATGTCTGACCGGGACCCAGTGAGAAAGAGGCGAGGACATAACTTTTTGCTGAAGTTGTACTGCCGATCACATAATATCGTAGGTATCTAATAGTAAGAATATTATGTAGCACATTGCTGGTGCATCTCCCACTAGTTGAGGTCTATCACACGTCTCTGCGCTGTATCAATTAACGAAGAATTATCTCACAGTCACAATCATAATAATAATAATAATTTATTGCAATAATTATGTACAAAACAAAAATATGAATATGATTATCCTTCCCTGGTGCCACTGCAATACCCAACCGTGCCTATCCTTGATATTTGAATATTGAAGATCGAAGATATGAGGTAGAAGGCTTAGGAGGCAGTAGGCAATAAGGATTACAAACATCAATCGAAACAGCAGGGGCAGTACTTTTCTACCGCCCATTACAAACATCAAACGAAACGCAGGGGCAGTATTTTTCTCTACCGCCCGCCCATTACAAACATACTTATTATTCATTCATAATAAAAAGCTATACATACAACAATACAAATAATAAACAACCGTCTACTGTTATAGTTTTTCTGTTGAGATTAAAGATGAGATCGGTTCAAAATGCGTAGTGCCTAAGTGCCTTGGTGCCCCATCCAATAAGATCGGTTCAAAATGCATCGTGTATGTGCCCCATCCAACTCATAATTCATATCATAATTAAAGGCTATACACACAACAATAAGAATACGAATAATAATATATAACATAAAATGGAGGAAATGGACGATTCCGATGTGGCAAACGCTTGGGTGATCTCAAGTGAAAAGACAAGGAGAGAAAGGATAGAGGGGGGATATGATCCAACAATAAACAGAAATCATACTCGATCTCAAAAGATTAAGAAGATTTTACTTTGGAAGAGTAATCGCCGCGACTATGCAAAGAAGTATAGACTAAATCTCGAAAAATGGTTAGGAGTAACAGGTGAGTGTGTATATATGATGAGTTTTAATATGTTTATATTTGTATCGTTACCATATAATAATTTATTATTCGTTATTGCAGAGAAGGGTCTTGCAAAAATGAAAGACGATGACATTGAAAAACTCTTTGGGAGTATGAATGAGGAATTTAAACTAATATACCAAACAGAACAAGAGAGGAAGAAAGAGATAGCTGAAAAGAGAAGTATGACATTACTACGGAATGGAATTGCAAAGTATAATGACGTTAGGGAGGAACGGCGTAAAGCTATGGAGGAACGGCGTAATGGCAATAGAGTAAAACTTCCCTCAATTGTATTTCCTGGATGGGTGCATCCAGGGTATGTGGGAGGGGGATGGAAGTACGATCCATTCTTTGGTGGTGAGTTGTATGCTGCACATTATTTGTGTTTACATTGTATCACAAATCACAATACCTAACATGTATCTCCAATTGTATAGATGTCTTAAAGGAGGCACGTTTCATCATTGAAGAAGCAGAGGCTATACTATCAACTTTAGATAGCATGGATGATAAGATGTCTTCAACAGAAATAAAGAACAAAGCAAGACGTGTTGGAAACGCCAAATATCTTGCTCATATAAAAGAGATGAGAGCAAAAAGCGAAGAAAAGAGGAAACAAAAAGAAATGGAAGCAGAAGCTAAAAGAATCGAAGAAGCAAAAGCTAAAAGAATCAAAGAAGAGGAGGAGGCGAGACGTATTGCATTGGAAGATAAATGTAAAGGTAAGTTGTGTAAGTTGTGGCAAATCACATGTGTGTATTCTATCTCATCACCTCCTTGTTTATTATACACACAGCACCATCCAAATCATCAGACGAAAAGGAGGAATCTAAATCGAATGAGCAAGAACGAGGTGAGAGTTCTAACAACGAACAACAAGAGGATGATCAATCAAATAATATATTACATCATTCGTCAATACCAAATCCATCTATAAATACAAATTATTATTACTCTGGTAGTAATCAGGGTCAGTACCAATATTACCATGATTTCGATTTACTACCAGGAAATCATACTCGGGATAACAACAATCAATATCATTCACAAACACCACTACAGTATTATCCTCCCAATAATGTTCCCTCATTCATTGATTACACACAGAACGATATAATACAAAACAATATACCTGGTTCATATTTGCAACCAACACCAAATAATATGACAGTTCATCAGCTAGCTTGCAATTTAGGGTTTGATACATACCAATACCAACCGCACATGACATATATGCGAAATCTACAACAACATAATGTTGCTGCAATGTCAACTGGAAAGCGTAAGTTTGTGCCGGATGAGGCTGTATCGAACGAATATAATACACATAACCAGCCAAAGCACAGAAAGTATAATCAAGATCCAATAGCAGCATCAGCGATTGATTTCATTGGACCTCCAACCAATGTGGATGATATAAATATAACATCCAATCCGATGGTATTTCAGGGCAATGTTGCAGACAAAGCGCAGGGTCAAAGTATATCAAGGATGAAACATCCCAAAGGAAGTATTATGATACCATCTACATTTTCCACGAAGCCCATCACAAACAATGTTCCTTGCCCGCCTCTATGCGGTGCAGTCTTCAGTAGAACTGGTGAATTAGTAACCTTCAACAATGGTCAAGTGAAGCAAATATGGTCATTTCAACAAATCAATGAAGGGGGGTCTTGTAATGTGCAAAAGTTCCCTAAAACCATAGCAGATTTGACAGAAATGAATAGAAGCTTACAAGCTTTGAAGTTGGAACATGCTCTGGAAACCAATGGTTCGAGTTGTGCAAAAGATGATAGTAGTACATCGAGTAACAACAGTGGAGAAGGTGATAGTAATAGTAGTACCAGCAGAACAAAAACTCTCGCCAATGATTCTAGCTGTACAAAAGATAATAGTAGTACATTGTGTACTAACAAAGAAGGTGGAAGTACAAGTAATAACAGTCGTAGTATTGTTGATAAAACCAGAAATTATAGTAGCGGTGATGACACCAGTAGTGATGATGACGAGAGTATCATTAGTAGTAGTAGTAGTAGTAGCAGTAGTAGTAGTAACAACAGTGACTCCAGTAGCGACGAGAGTATAAGTTACTACAAGAGTAAGTGCAGATTCATAATTGCTACTGCACAGTCGGTTCATGAGCCAGATGAAGCAGTCCTTCTGAAGTGTTTGAAGGCAGATATTGCATACTTTAAGAAAGAATATGGTTCTTGGAAGCTTTCAACATGGAAAGAGAGAATGAAAAAGTTCATAAAAATACCAGAATGGACAGGAGCATATGATTATCAATACACCAGAGAATTCAAGGAATCAAAACAGAACATCATCCATCATACGCGATTTGTTGTTGAAGAAGCTGAGAAGATTTTGGCAAATTATAATGACAAGAAGCCAATGACTGTAAATGCAATACAGCGTAAAGCTAAGAGGGACGGCTGGGAGAAATTTGCTGAGTTTGCAAAAGAGCAAAGGAAGAAGTGGAGGAAATACCAAAAGGAATCCGACAAGAAATGGTTTCAACAACAATGTGACACGATTTCAGACCTACTACAAACCCAAGTCCAACTTGAAACAACCACTTCTGTGAGTTATGTTCGTTTGTGCATATGATGTGTACTTTTTTCGTGTGAGGTATCTTTAACTCAAATTCTTTGTACCTCTTCTATTCAGAATCCCGACGCCACTACCCAACACGAAGTTCTTGTACCCCGTGGCATTGTAGAAGCTACAACAACTGATGCTACAGCAACAGCTGAGGCAACAACCACTTCTGTGAGTTTAATTCGTTTGTGAAAGATGTCCTAATGATGTGTACTTTCTTTCGTATGAGGTATCTTTGACTCAAATTCTTACCTCTCTCTTGGAAAGGCGAAAGCAGATAAGATTATAGCAGGAGTCGTTGATAGTCTCCCCTTCCTGTCTCCAACTGTGAAGATAACAAGAGGATTCGATAATAATCGTCTGATAGTGCATAAATCAACCTCTCCACTTGACATGACTAAGAAACAATCAATACAATGGACAGAGAAGATAAGACTGCTGTTGCACCGAGCTGCATCACTACGTACCGGAATGGTCTCACGTCAACATGGATACCTTTCAAACCATCCACAACTGAACGATGAATTTGAATGGCAAGAATCAAAAGCAGATGTTGAATCTATTACAAATATTGTCAAGACCCGAATCAATGTAAAATTGGACAGATCATCACACATTGATTTGAGAGCTGATAGAAATTGTTGCAAACCGATTGTTGACCACATTGACAAGCTAGTGAGAATTTGCATCCACCAACGACTACTACCTCCACCAGTAGAGGATTATGAACGTTATTATAGCGTTGTCAATGGGCGGATTGGTAGGGGGTTTGATTTTGGTCGCCTTGATAAGAATGAGTGGATTAAGGAGTTTCTAGAGTTGGAGGAGAAACTAAAGAATGGATACCCTTACTGTTTTCCAAGAAGAAGCGACCTTCAAGCAAATTACGAAGAACCAGATTCAGATCATCTACTATTACTCAAATTTCACAAGGAGGGTACAAATAAAGTCTGGATACACGATCATAGTGGCTGCTATATGAAACTTTATGACCTTTTTCTCTTGAGATCGCTACTCGTTAGACATGTCCGTCGGTATCACAAGGCATTGGACAAAAAGGTTACAGAGTACGAGAAGTTCCTCGGGAGTGATAGGTATATCGAGATGCATCAGTTGAAGGAGGAATGTATCGAGCATGGCTTGTTAAAGTATACGAACCCAAAGGATACCACAACTCCAATGAATAAGTACATAGGAGCCAATGGAGAAGAGCGGGGCGAAATCATGAGGGTGTTGAGAAGATGTTTAAATCTTTTGGCACGGAAGAAGGCTGAGCACGAAGCTATACGAGACAGAGAAGTGGAAGAGCTCTCTAGAAAAGCCAAACTCGTAGCAATGGGAGTGATTGTAGTCGATGGGGAGTTTGGCGATTTATACATTCCGCCACCAGCTAATCGTACAAGCAATGTCTACAGAAAATCCGAAGCTGCTTGCATCGTTACAGCTCAATCTTTCAAGAGAACGGCAGACAGAAGAGCATTGATTGAGCGTATTGCAGATGAACAATACGTGTCAAGTTCACGTGCATTGTATGATGTCGTGCAGAGGTTTGAAAATGGAGAGTCCATACTAGACGATAAATGGGCCAGAGGAAAGCAATGGAAGATTGAATGCACTGGCGACAAAGAATTCACAAAGCATAATGTTGACATACCAACAAGCTTCGTTCATGTGATGGATATCACTCAATTGATTCCCAAGTCATACAACAACCCAAGTAGTACCAACAACAATAATGTTCATTTCAAGTCTGGCAAGAGATTGGCAAGCATCATTCTCCAGGCCACCCCATTTACTTTCCGTCATAGAGAATGGAGAGACGAAGCCAAAGTTTCAGCCTTTCGACGCAATTTATACCCTGACATTAGTAATCCCAGCGACATTGACATCTTTGATTTCATTGGAAATGTACCAAAAGACTCATGGGGTAATAGATACGACGATAAGATTACCAAGGAAGAAGTCCAGTTCCATAAAGTGCACAAGTTGTACTTTTCAACTACCGAATTTCCTCCTCCAACTCCACCTATTACTCCTGGGGAATTGCTGACGACTGGCTGGAGTGACGGAAGGAATTTATTGGGTGAGTTGGGCGTAGTTACAACTAAACAATACAAAGAATTGAGGGAAGAACAATTACACAAAGCTTCTTTGCCGCCGGAGTGTGATGCTTCAACCTTGACAAAGTTAACAAACTATATCAAATCAAAGTCAATAGAGTGTGGGTCTCCAGTGGTTTGTACAAGATCCAAGAGTCGAGGGCGAATCTTCCAATGCCAGCATTGTTATCGACTTCCTGACCACAAATGCATCTCCTTTGATGTTAGGTGGGACAAATTTGGATTTTATGTACATCTTCTTAAGTCAACTCATCGTGAACGAGCCGTTGGTAACATGTTTCATCATCCTGATTGTATCATACCAGAGGAGATTGCTAAGAGAAGATTTGTAGATATGGATACTGACACTGGCACGATAGACGATCAATTGGAGTGCATCGATGATATAGAGAGTGATGATTCAAGCTTTTCTGCTGGCACCTCGTCATCATTTGAATCGGAGGGCAGCATAGAGGATACCTCAACAGATATGAACGATTCATGTTCATTGGAGAGTTATGATAGCTTCAATGGAGACCCTTATCCGTGCAGATCTTATCCGTGCAGATGAGACTAGAAACAAACCTATTTAAATGTAAGGCGTGTTCTACTTGTATTTGGGTGGTTATATTAGTCTATATCTAGTCTGTATTGCTAGTCGTTGGCTCGTTAGAAACAGAAGGCTCGGATGAGGGACTCACTTATCTCCATTTTTATAACCATTAACCCAACTCGGTCCAATACTACCCCAAACTTACTAACACGTCTAAGCAATCTTAATTCACTATCAACACAATAATACCAGCCCCAACTTTCATACATACTCTAGCACCGATTCCTTCTGAAGTACTCCTTGCCTACTGCTTTATATAATGCCTTCTGAGCAAGTGACAGTTGTTTGTATCTAACAGAGACTTCTTTTTGAAAGCTCTCTAGCCCTTTAGACGCCATTGTCTTCTTGTGTGGCTTTTTATTTACATAGAGTTGTTTTAATTTATCATTTTCTTTGCAGCCATTTT
>Ga0214479_100892_pt1 | contig 14702 bp, 11 predicted proteins | sample M1_20Mar14CPVII9_5_FD_165054 | JGI IMG/M metagenome (GOLD analysis project Ga0214479, IMG submission 165054) | Marine eukaryotic communities from Monterey Bay, California, United States - M1_20Mar14CPVII9sort6BwellE14 | ecosystem: Environmental > Aquatic > Marine > Unclassified | place: USA...
TACTTTGTGAGGACTGCTAACAATTACGTTGTCTTCCGCAATGTAGGGCTTGTACTGCTCGAGCCAATCAGCGCCAGATCCTTCAAACCCTTCTTCAGAGAGTTGATCTGTACGAACGAAGGTGCCTAGACTGTGCATCACTGCTTCTCCCTTACCTTCAAATAACCACCCCATATCATGTGGATAGTAGTAGTGTGGGGAGATAAACACGAGGAAGTCATTATCTTGGGCAGCCTTGAATAGCATTTCAATGTTTTGCACAGTATCATTTTCCTCGGCCGACTCGCTGACGAGTTCTGTGTTGATATAAAGTTGGATAGTGAAGTTGTAGAATATATGAGTATGAACATAAGATATGCATTCTCACATATAGAATAAACAAGCAATCTTATGTATTTTCATATAAATAAACAAGCAATCTCATTCATTCTCATATATATAATAAACAAACAATCTCATAACATGAGTTGACTGCACATACACTTACCCCAAAGCAAGCCATTAGTAGATAAGAAATCATTCTGTGGATCAATGATAACAACTGCAGTATCTGTTGGATCAAAGCATCTGCAGCATATGCAGGCTTGAAAGCAGCATATGAGGAAAGAAGGATAGAGGTAATTGATACAGTCTTCATGTTGTTCGATGAGAAGAGGATTATAACGATGGAGGTTTTATGAATGAGGCGATGAAAAGATATCTTATGGGTGTCATACTGTTCTCATCATGTATCGTGTGTAGGAGTGTTTGCATGCCCATGTATTGTAACTTTGCATGCCCATATCTTGTTGCAATATGGTTGCAATAATGGAGGCCTGAGCTTAAGTTACAGTGCCTGAGCAATTGTCTCTCCATCGACAAGTTGCATGCACATATCTTATGCCTTTTTGCATTGCATTCTCATTTATTGCGAGGTATGGTATCTTGCTGCATCTGTTGGTTGCTCCACCAAATGACAAATGTGCTTCGTATCCGAGATATAATATGATAATCCTGTACATATGGTTAAGTATCAAATCAAAGGAGTTGGATAGATGAGATAATTCATACCATAGATTTCAGTTAAAGAAAGACTCCCAATTAGATTCAGTAGAGAGTAGTACCATAGACCATAAAGCCACAAACACAAAACAAAACATTGAGATATGGCCGATCACGAAGAGGACGCAGTTGATTATGAAGGCGAGGAGGAGGAAGATGATGAGCACAATGTAGTAGGCGAGCAGCCAATTGTGGAGGGTATTAAGGGGGCAGGTGATAGCGAAACAGACGATGATGAGGAGGAAGGTGCATCATCTACCAATAAACAATCTGAGGCTGTTAATAAAAAGGGTGGTGCTGGTGATAGTGAAACTGAATCGGAAGGAGAAGAAGAGGATGGCGAGATTGATAAAGGCAAGGCGTCAACCTCAAAGAAGCCTGCGGTATCAATTATGGATAAACCACTAAGTGCTCCTCGTGAGAAACCTCAAAATAATACAAATACCCAACGTGGTAATGAGGGTGGCAGTACGAGGGGTAATCGTTGGGGTGAAAGGAATACTAACAACGGACGCGGTGCAATGAAACAGCAGCAGTCTGAAAATGTGGGTGTATATATTCCCCCGGCTAAACGTCGTTTATTAGAAGAGCAGCGCAAGGCTCAACTTGAAGCAGAAGCAGCTGCGGAAACCTCAGGAGGCAATAAGTCAACATCCTCACCAACTAAACAAATCACACCATTAAATAAACAACAAGAATCATGGACAAATTTACAACGTACAATAAACGGCACTATCAACCGATTATCACCTGCAACACTTAAACCATTGATACATCAATTATTCTCCGAGGCGAATTTAATCAAGGGTCGTGGTATATTAACAAAGTCGATATTAAATGCAAGTATTGGTAGTATGCAATACACATCAACATATGCTAGTTTAATATCAGTAATTAATAGTAAATTACCCGAAGTTGGTGAACTATTATTAACACGGGCCATCCTTTCTTTTCGTAAAGGATATAAATATCGTAATATGAATACAGTATCAAGCACACTAAGTCTATTGGGACATATGTTTAATCAAAATATTGCACATGAATTATTATCATTACAGATATTAAGTTTATTATTAGATGGGGAACCCACAGATGATTCTGTCGATGTTGCAGTTAGTTATATGTGTATTGTTGGTAAACAATTGAGTGAGGTGTCTCCCAATGGTGTGCATGCAATTATGGAACGGTTCAGGGGATTATTACATGAGGGTACCATTGGTCGTCGGGGTCAATATCGTATTGAAACTTTACTGAAAATTAAAAAGGGTAAGTTTGTGAATTATCCAACGATATTACCGGAATTGGATTTAGTTGAATTAGATGATCAGATTACATTTGATTCGATTGGTTTAGATGATGATGATTTGGAGTATGATGAGAAATTGGATGTATTTCATTATGATGAGGAGTATGATGAGAAGGAGGAAGAGTGGAATGTTATTAAGAAGGAGATATTGGGTGATGATTCTGATAGTAGTAGTGATGATGAAAGTGGTAGTGGAAGTGGCAGTGAGTCATCAGATGATGATGAAGAGGAAGACGTTCCAGATCAACAGCTTATTGAACCTGGATCTAAAAAGACTGTGGTTATTGAAGATTTGACCGAGACTGACTTGGTACATTTACGTCGAACAATCTATTTAACAATCATGTCCTCCGCCACCTTTGAGGAATGTACACACAAATTAGCAAAGATGGATATACCACCCGGTAAAGAATGCGAGTTGATTAATATGATTATCGAATGTTGTTCACAGGAACGTACATTCCTGCGGTATTATGGATTAGTCTCGGGACGATTTTGTTTATTAAATGAAAGATGGCAATTAGCATTCGAGGAAGCATTTGCAACACAATATAATACCATCCATCGATTGGAAACAAACAAATTACGTAATGTGGCCAAGTTATTTGGACATTTGTTACATACTGATTCAGTATCGTGGAGTGTATTGGGATGTATACATTTGAATGAAGACGAGACTACTAGTTCAAGTCGTATCTTTATTAAGATTTTGGTACAGGAGATGGCGGAGGCTATGGGTATGGTAACATTGAAACAACGTTTTGATACGGACAATCCCGAGCCTGATGGTGAGCTTGGTGATAATGAGGGAGGCACTGCAAGTAATGCCCTAGCCGTGTCAAACAACAAAAGACACGGATATGGGCATCAGCAGCATCAACAAGAGGTATCATCACGTGAATGGTTCAAGGGAATGTTCCCCAAGGATAATGCTCGCAATACTCGGTACGCCATCAACTTCTTCACAAGTATCGGTCTTGGTCCGCTAACTGATGGTATGCGTGAGTTCTTGAAGAATGCTCCCAAACTAATTCTTGCACAGGCTAAGGCGGCCGCGGCAAGGGAGGCTGCACAGAAGGAGAAGGATGATGACGAAAGTTCAGTCATTTCTACAAGTTCATCTGACACTAGCAGTGCTAGTTCTAGCTCGAGTAGCTCATCTGGCTCGTATACTTCATCGTCAAGTAGCTCGTACTCATCTGATAGTCGTTATCGTCGTAGTAAAAGGAGCAGCCGTGGTAGGAAGAGGGGGAGAAGCCGCCGCCGTTCTAGATCGTACTCCTCATCATCTTCGTCTTCCTCGGGGTCAAGCTCTTCAGATAGCCGCAGCCGTAAGAAGAGGAAGTATTCATCTAAATCATCCAAACGCCCATCAAGCCGAGATAGCAGGAGAAGTTCTGAGAATGAGAATGATAATGCATCCAAGGCTACTAGTACCGGTAGCAAGAGGAGAAGGAGTATATCCTCATCACCAAAAAGAGGTCATAAGAAAAGAGACAGGTCATCTTCTCGTTCAAATTCACCTTCGGCACGTAAAGAGTCATCAAGGAGCAGTAGAAACAAGGATGATGGCGGAGATAGGAAGCGTAGTCGTAGGGCAAGGTCTGATAGCTGAAGTATGTCCTCCGGCCGTAAATAAACAAGTAATGTAGTGATTGAGGTATAGATGATTGGGGCTCTAAAACTTAGAAACATCTCCTACACACAAGATTCTCCTCCCTAGCCTACACAATTCACACCATGTGAGTACATATTGTCTCTCTCTAGATATTTGCATTTGTAGTTATAGCATACTCACCCCTTGTTGAACTATTGACTATTGACAGTTGTATGTAGGCCACATCCACACCATCAGTATTAGATGACTGGATTCTCTTTTCTCTACCTACCAGGTATCCCCGTTTCGAAGATAATTTTTTCTTCATCCAAGCAAGTACCAAGCTGACATACCTCTAACACACGGAGAGGCGGACGTCTAATCCTTATCAAACAATCTTTACGGGGAATACAGATTATCAATAGAAGGTACGTTTTTATTATTATTGCGGGGGCAGATGTGTGTATATTTATGTGTAATAATATCGGCGGCAGATGAGAGAGTAACGGCTATGTTTTTATTTCAAAGTTCAACCATGGTCTGATATTTTAATACTGCTCTCCGAGTGGCTCTGATTGTATACTATTCACGTTTATCTAGACGTGGCAAATAATATATTCTGGGGGTATACCATATTGTCTCTTTAATCGGCGCACTTGAAAGATATTCTTTTTTATTTGAAGTGATACATTGTACCTTTATTTTTGGGGGGTCTAACTTGGTGGTGTTAAACTGTTTGAGGTATTGTTATATACCGGCTTTTTATATTATGGATTGTTTGTTTCTTATTATCGGAATATATCTTATCTGATGTTTGAATATATTGCTACTCTTCTAGTACATAAATTGAACAGGATATAATCAAACATGGGACGGCAGAGTCCCGCTACTACCACTACCACCACCACCACCAAGGTGGGTAAGAAGAAGAATAAAAAAAGGATATGTAAATACTTTGTTTCTGGTAATTGTAAGTTTGGTGAGAAATGTAGGGATATACATGAGGGTGGTAATACAAAAAATGAAGTACCACCCTCTGCCACAAACAGTCAAGGGGGTCAAGGAAACACTCCACCTCAACCTCCATCTTCAACTCCTACTACCAATATAAATACATGTTTGAAATCTGATCTAAAGGAATTGAAAGATCAAGCCTTGGTAACCCAAAAACATCTATCAGAGATGAACTTGATGATGGCGAAACTTCAAATGTCATATGCCTTAGCTAACTCCACCATGGAAGAAATGCAGACTAAGATATCTGATATGGAAAATAGAATTGAAACTCCGAATGATGAAGGCAGAGATGTGGAGGAAGAAACACATCGGGTGCAGCAGCAAGTTGTGAGTGCCCGTGATAACAATGAAATCCCTCCAGCCGTGACCCCAACGTCAATTACAAGTACAAAGAAATATCCATCCCCGTCCACTAAGCCTCAATCAACCAAATCAACAAATAAGGCAAAAGTAGTACCTGTTCATCAGCAGTCTATCAATCCTCAGCCAGTCAAATCCTTCGACGACAAGCCAGATAACAAAGAGAAAATGAAATTGGGAGTGGAAGAAGATATCAAAGCAAGTGCTACTATTACAAGCACAAGCAATATAAAGACGCCACCATCTCCCCATTCAATCAAATCCACCACCTTCAACAAACCACAAGAAACTGTTGCAAAGTCAAGGGAGCATTTACCAGTCCAACAAGTCGATACGAGTGCAGCACATACAATGCACCCTCAGCCTAAAGGCTGGCCAGCTTTGGGGGACATTAGCAAGGTCGAAGATAAGAAGAAGCCCAAGGCATCCACGACAAGAGAAGAATCGTCTCTTCCACCATCATCACCACCTCCACGGGATGATAACACTCGGTCTATGTTAGATGACATCATAATCAATGCCTCAGGCCCCTACATTGACTCTCCAGATAAGTATATTTCTAATCTTCGGAAAGAGCTAGACTTCAGTACTGCGGAAGAGTTTGTGGAGATTATAAATGAGTGCCTTGATGTATTGGCTTCGATGAAAAGTGGGAATACGTCAAACGAAGACTTACAGTTTCTTCATGCCGTAGTCGGCGGTGTAGAAAAAGGAAAGGAAGATGAGTTTTGTAGAGCATTGCTGTCTGCTGTATCAATCATCACAGAAGTTGACGTCACCTCAACACCAATTGTTGATGCGCCAATTGTTGAAACGCCAAGAGTAGTTGTGGGTGAAATGGAGACAGTCAACGCATCAATTGCAAATCCTTCTCCAGTCGTCAAGAGTACCAAGAGTCGGGCTGTCAAAAAGTCAGTAGTGGTAGAGTTGTCAGGTGGAGCTAGTCTGAAGTCAACAAAGGATAAAAAGGCAAACGTGATACCCCAAGAGCACACAAAGAAGGTAGCCCCAGATAAGAAAGTGGCAAAACCTGATAGAGCGACTAGAAAGGAGGCCAAGAAGGCAAAAGGACAGACCAAACAGGAGGCATTAAGAATGAAAAAGAAAGCAATTAGTGCCATTACTTTAGAGCAGACGGCACAGTGTGAAGTTGTAAGGGAGGAGAAGCTAAAGTCTCAGTATACCTCTGTGTCACCAACTCCTACCGATGAAGTCATCATTTCACCTCGACACTCTGCATCCAAAGTCAAATCTACCAAGCAACGATCAGCTCAAACATCTAAGCCGATCGTCATGCCAACAAACTTTTCTCTATATATCAAGAGAGAAAGATTAAAGAAGAATCAAGTCATTTCTCCTATTTTCAATCTATTACAGAATGAGACAACTCGAGATAAGGTAGACAGCTAATGCGTCTTGAAGCAGATACACGTGCATGCAAGCAAGAACTCTCTCAACTGCACAAACGCAAAGAAGGATTGAGGAATGAAATTAGTCAAGAGAATACCCGGATAGTAAAGTGGAACGAAGAACTCAAACAAATAGAGAAAGAAATGCAAGTTAAATATGCTCTTGATAATTTCTTGAACATGGACAAGCAAGACCTAAACAAGGTTCTTTTTCAAATGTAAGTATTATGTGTGGTGCTTTGTCTCTTATTCCTCGAGTGTAGTTCTCACATATATTTTATTTCATCCACCATGGTGGCAGGGACGAAGATGACGTGGTAGAAGGCAAGGGATTTCGAAGTATAAAGTCAAACCTCGCAACAGATGGCTTGTCGGCTGTGTTTGGTAATAACGATGATCACCCCAAAATATCAATATCAATTGCAAACAATATAGACGGGAGTATACACCTGTTGACTATCAAGACCAATATGACAGTCGAGCAATTGTTTGAGATGTACTCGAAGAAATGTGGCGTGGACATTGAAGATTTAAAGTTTTCCTATCTTGGTGACGTTCTCAAGCCTAAGATGCTTATTCGAATGAAAGTTGAACTTGACGACGGATCTACTCAAATTGAAGACAAAGAAGCAACTCTAGATATGCTTAAAATGGACAATGGCGATTTTATCACTGTTGCCTTTGAAGACGAAAGAAGTATCTCAGAACACAACCACGACACGAGGGTATCATCAAAGCAGTGGCAACACTCAATCTATTCTCATGTAGTTGATGCTGAGACCCGAAGGAAGATGCTTCGACCAACGAAAGATGAGATATGGGAATTGAGAGTGGCAAAAGCAGCTAAGAGCCACAAGCAGCATAAGGCAGAGATGAAGGAAAAGGAGGCAAAGAAAGCTGGAGAGAAGTTTAAAGATAAACGACACAAAGAGTCCAAGAAAGCACACGCAATGGTTGTGAGGATGAAGCAGCAAATCGAGGAGGCTATGCAGCGCATCAAAGACCAAAACATGCCCTTATTTGCTTTGGATACACCGATTAGAGAAAAGAAGGGTGAGCTTAAGGGCTTGCGGAGTATGATTTCAAGCCTCAAGGACGGTTCACAGGAAGACCAAACTTTTCATATTGACGGCACTAGGGATTCACGAGGTCACACGTTCCTTATGGTGGCAACACAGAATCAGGATGTTATCACGGCAGAACTGTGCTTCCAATTACTCGCAGATCCAATGGTGAAGAACTCGGATGGTCATACTGCAGTTGATTATGCCCATTTCTTCTCCTTTGAGGGTATCACTGAACTTATTCTTCAGGTTTGTACCTTATTTACTATTCTCGTCGTTTCTTGCTCTTTGCTCTACACATGACACCTAACTTTCGTATCTACCTCAATCTAGAACGGAGGCATCATACCACAAAAGATGTCTAATGCATGGACCAGTCTCGACTCAAAGTCTCCATTAAATGAGGACTCTTCTAAAGATTGGGTTGATGCCCAAGAGGTAGCGGATGCTGCTGCATTACCTGCAGAAACACTAATTGAATCCCCTCAAGATTGTGAAGAGGATGAGCATAAGAGAATGCACCCCCTAACAGAAGAAGAGAAAAGAAAAGACTTTACATGCTTCGAGTCTCGATTGATTGACCAGGACATCAATACAAATCAAGTCAATAGAGTTGTACTTTTGGAGCAAGCCACATACAACTGGCTGTGTACAGCTGATGCAACATCTACATCAAACTTTATCACCCTAATTGAAGGATTGAAACCTACTAGAAGTCGCCAGACAGGTGTAAGTTCAACCACAATTCGTAGGAGGTCAATTATTGGCACGACCACAACGTTTGAAGTGCTATCAGCTTCTCTATTCATCCTAGATGAAGGTGTCAAGACCGAGAAAGTAGTACTATTCTCACCCTATATTGGAGGCGAGGCTGATGGCATGACTCACATCGGAGTACTTGTTTGGGGTATGGTTAACGATGAAGAGGCTAGTTTATACAAGACTCTCATCTCAAACACCGAATTCATGAGAAACAAGATTCGACTCGATGATAGATTCCTGGAAGTGAAAGATCCAGATGCAATCTTGAAGTTAGGCAGGGATGTAAGTGTTAATGTTTTTTGTTTGTATGTACGACTCTGGCACGTTCGCCTATCTAACCAGATTCATTCAACTTCTCGTCTCTCAAGATGCACTTACTTGGACTGAAATCAACAAGCATATATACTACCTCAACTATGGATTTATACATGTTGAATATCGACGAAGGACATCTAGATTTGCAACACATTCAAAGCCCCCACTTCTCACTCAAACGCCGTATTGTCTACAGTGAAGAGAAGATTAACAAGGCAATTTTCAGAGGTACTGAAACAGAAAATCACGATAATATACTTTCAAGTGAACACCGTGATATGTCGACATTGATTCAGGGTAAGAAGAAATACCACCACTATTGTTAGTTTGTTATTGCAGTTGAACTAACGAGTATTTTCTTTTCTTCACAACCTAGGTGGAGCTGGCACAGGTATGTTTCTATTGTAGTGTGTGCACGCAGCTAGATCATTGATGTTCTTCAGTCTCACCATCAACACTCTACTCTAAACAGGGAAAACACTATTGTTGATCAAAAAGATTGCCAAAGAGGAGCCATCAAAGAAGATATTGGTGGTATCTAGACTATCTCGTTTAGTTAATAAGATCAAAGGAGATGTTGAAAAAGCAAGAGATGACGACAATCTCACTTTCAAAACATATGATGACTTCATGCAATTGCTAGTTGGGAGTGTCGTACCAGCTAGCGAGTCTGAGTCTAACTCATTTATCATATTTGACCGTATTCGATTCGACTGTGAAGATGGTTCGGGTGTTTCATTCAAAACAAAGTTTGTTGACGGGCATCTAAGTAATCTTGAAAGGAAGAAGATGACTGACAACTCAATCCAACCTTTGGTTTTGTGGAATGCAATTCGCTAGGTGCGCAATAACGAAGTGTCCACTGACTCTAGACGAGTATCTATCGCTGCCGCTATCATTCGGCTTACAGACGAACCAGAGGGAGATCTGTTACAACATCTTTCTAAAGTATGAACAGTGGAGAAATCAGGAAACATACTGGGACGAGACAGATAGGTCAATGTATGTGCTAAAGAATGGTCCAAGTGTATTGAAGGAAGACGTATATCTAAGCTGGGTAGAGCGTGTGAAGCGAGGAGAAATGGATTTGTTAAATGAAGAAGGTGATCCACTTGACCCGTTCTTTTTTGATATGGTGAGTACTATACATCAAGTTGCCGTTAAACTTGTGCGGCTGCTAACCATCCACTGTTGCTCACACCACAAACAGGTGGCATGCGATGAAGCTCAAGATTTTTCAGAACTCGATCTAGCTTTGTTTGTCCGGCTTAGCGCAGGGGTTAGGAGTGTGTTCATTTGTGCCGACTCTGCCCAATCTGTTGAGGTTGGCATCAGTATGCGAAAAGGAACTTTCAACGATGTTATGAATTCGCTCATCACTGACAAACGCCGTCAACAAGTTAAAGAGAACATGCAAGAAATTATGTTGCAGACAAATCATCGTACACATCAAGAGAACTTGAGCTTAGCAAAGGCGATACGTAGTGTGTTGGCACGCTCCTTTAAACTTCAAAACTCTGATGAGCATTCTCTCATTCACGGGAAAATACCCCAGTTACTCTCAATCAAAAAGATTAGCGATCTTAGTAATGAAGATATATTCAAAGGAGGCAATATTGTTTTCCTCACACCCGATGAGATTGTTCAGGATCTAAGGACACAATTTCACAACCTAGGAATAAAGAATGACCTGTTTAGTGTGCGAGAAGCCAAGGGATTAGAATTCCAACAAGTTGCTCTTATTGGATTCTGGACATTCATTGAATCAAGAGGAAGCTCTGCTCAATGGCAGAACTGTCTTCGTTGGCTGTCTAGTGAGACTAAGTTCACTGTCACACAAAATACAGGAGAGAGAATTGCTGGTGTAGTGCTAAATGATTGTGATTATAGATTAAGTGCTCCACAGGTGTCAGACGAGGCAATGATGCTTTACACGGCTCTTACTCGAGCGAGGGATCAACTTTACATTATTGAATCAGAGGATTGCAGGAAGATGACTACAAAGAAAGGTGCTGGATTGGTCGCTTTCGCTTTCCGGAGATTTATTGAAAGAAATCTCGCCAAAAAAGTGCAATTTATCGATGAAGGATTTGTCGAGATGACACCCTCACAGCATAAAGCTCGTGGCATAACATTGATGAACACAGGCCTCTCAATGTTACGGAATCATGATTCCATCTCTATAGTCAAAGACAAGATCCTGGAGGCGAAGAAACGATTTCAGCCTTCACGAGGCAACGACATGGAGCTTCTAGACAAATGCGAGAAACACCTTGATTGTATCATGACCAAGTGGACTATTATGCAGTACGCAAAGACGGAATTCTACAAAGAAAAGGTTGGCTACAACTTGGAGAGTAAGTTTTCTGAAGTTGTTAGGTTTGAAGAGATGGTAGCACATTTCTTCTCGAAGTTTGTCTGCGATAGTTTCATGGTCGAGGAAGTGACTGAGGTGAGGCGGTTGATGGAAGAGATATTCATGGGTACGCCCTATGCTGTGCGCTTTCGAGATGTGTGTACTTCTATTGAGAGACTAGAGTTCTTTGTATGAGGTGCAGTAGTACATATAAATTGATCATAAGCTAGCTACTCCTATCAAGCGTGAAGATCGAAGAAACCTAACATGATACAAGTTATGCACCACTAAGTTACTACTAGGCTTGTTAATGCCTGCCTTTAAATGTCTGTTTCTGTTTCCCCATTTTGCCAATGCCCTTCTTCTTTGGGCCTCCCCATCTAGTATTTGGGCCTTTCTTGCCTGGCCCCTTCTTTCTCTGAGGACCATCTTGTGTTTCTGAGCGCTGCTTGCGCTCTATTTGTCTTCGATCACCCTTCTTCATATTCTTTACACGCATATCTTCCTTCTTCTCACGCTCTTTACGAATTGCTATTGCAGTCTTTCTTTCATCATCCCCAGCACTTTTACCGCCTTTAGCTTTTTTGTTCTTGCCAGCTTTGACCTCAGGTGCACTACTTTCTCCATCCTCAACAACATCATCGAATACCCCAGTTCTTCCAATACTCTTATTGGTCTTCTTTTGCCACTTTTCATACAGCTCACCGATATTTGCCTTATCACGCTTGACTAGTTGTCCACTCTCCAGCCTCATCTTCTTACTTTTGGAATCTCCACTTAGCTCTTCACCAACAGTTGTTTGCATATACTTTCGCTTACTCTTATCCCATCTCATCATCCTTTGCTTCTTCACTAAATCAACATTCTCATCACCAACAATATCAAGCATGTCACCTTCAATTCGATAGGCAAGTGCAGCCGAGCCCTTAGCGCTACTTGATGCCGAGGGTTGCATAGCAGCTTCCATCTGGCGACTCCGAGCAGCGGCAGCTGTATCATTTGTGATATCATTATCAATGAAGTGAGTATCATCACGAAAGTCGGCACCACGTTTACCCTTTGACTTCTTCGAAACAGCTTCACTACTGTCTGGCTTGTAGTTTGGATTCTTCTTCATCTTCTTTCTCTCTGCCTTGGAAAGACGACGTTTACCTTCAGAAGACTTTACAGCTGTAGGTTTTGTGTCTACCTCTGATTGTGTTGGAATAGCACTTTCTTCATCTAATCCTTGGTTATCAGCATCATCATTACTCTCAGCATTATACTGTGCATCTTCGAGATCTACCTCATCTCCATTTAATTCACTGGCTGACTTACTACCGGCAATAACAAGTGCACTGCCTTTATCTCTGGCAATCTTCATCTGTCTTCTCATTCTTTTCATTGCAACCAACGCAGCTGCACTCCCGTTCGCACATTTATCCACCTGGGCATTATAAATGAGGTCTTTCTGGCCACCAGTTGCAAAGGCTTCAAAGACTGTTTCTTTAGGACGGAAGTTGGCCATTGCATGTAGAAAGTCTTGTCGTTTCTGGAGATCAGATATCTTCTTCTTTGCCATTTTCTCATTCTCTTGTTTCTGATGCTTAGACAAATCACTGCCACCACTTGACTGCTCTAAAGAGGCTGTAATCTTATCAATCTCGACTCTTCTCAGCAACGGATGAGAAGGTATACCTCCATGAGAGTTGAGCACTCGTCTACCAGTACCCGTCTCTTTTTCACCTTCAAGGAGAGCTTTAGCACGCCTTACTCCGTTCCTACTCGCTTCCGGTCTTGATCTTCTGTACTGTTTCATGGCTAGATGCAGTGCAGTAGTCTAATGTGAGATACGAACAGTATACATTCATCAATATTGTGCACAACTACTTACCGTTGTTGCATACTTTTGTCATGTTCCGAAGCGTCTCTGCATCATGTGATCCGGCAAGCTCAGATTGAGCAATTCTTCGAACATTTTCTACTTCTTCAACAAGCACAGACTCCGGTACAGATCCATAATGTACCATATCTGGTGTCATATCATTTAATGAATAAGTAACTTCCTCTTCTTCATTCTCCGTCGTCTCCTCTTTCTTTGTATTATTGTCAGTAGAATCTTCTTTCTCTTTGTCTGTCTCTTCAGATTCCTCATCATCCTCATTATTCTTTTCAATTTGTCCAGTACTCATCTTCCTTCCAAGGAATAAGTGTAAGTCAACCATATATGGAAGTTCTTCCGGATCAACAATTCCCCAACAATAACCAATTCTGCCTGCTCGAGCCGCCCTTCCTGATCTATGAATAAATAACTTGGCCGATGGTGGAAAAGCATAATGTATCACATGATCAATCAATGGTATATCAATTCCTCTAGCAGCAACATCGGTAACTACCAGAATAGGACTTTCACCACTTTGAAACTCCCTGAGATTATGCTGCCTAGCTTGGTTGTCCATATTACCATAAATCTGTGTCGCTTTCAAACCGGAGCATGTTAGCAATAATGTCAAGTATTCCACATGATGTCTAGTAGCTGCAAAGATGAGTGTTAATCCACGCTTGGAGTTTTTACCAACATGCTTTTCTCTCTTTATCTTCTTCTTTTTCTTCTTCTTTTTGGAATCATCTTCTTCATTATTATCTTCCTGATTATCTTCATCTTCTTCTACATCAGTACTCTTCATCAATGGTAATACATCCCTAACCAAGTGCAATAATACTGCATCCTTCTCGGCACTTCGACATGTAATGAAACCAATACGTAATTCCTCACTAACCTGTACTTCTGAATCTAACCGTACCACTTGCGGATCATGCATCATACCAGTCTTTGTAAATTCAACCAATGCCTTGGGCATCGTCGCTGAGAATAACATCGTCTGTCGATGCTCCGGCATGGTATTACAAATCTGACGCAACTGCAATGCAAATCCCATTTCAAATAACCGATCGGCTTCATCAAAGACACAAACCTCACATTGACGTAAATGAAAGTCGGGTATCTCACTTAAATGATGTGCCAATCGACCAGGCGTGGCGACAATAATATCGGGATTGGAACTTAGTAATGCAAATTGTTTCTCCATCGATTCGCCACCATTAATCCCTATAAAGTTAAAATTGTAATTCTGTATACAGTAATGACCGAGGTTGTTTAATACACGTAATGTTTGTAGAGACAACTCACGAGTTGGGGAGAGTATCACTGCGTAGGCGGATCTACTACCGCTTGATGATGATGATGTATTGTTTTCTCCACGAGCAGCTACCAAGCGTTCTAAAACCGGTGCTAAAAATGCAACAGTCTTTCCGCCTATTGGTTGTATGATATAAGAAAGAACACATGATGTGATCAAATAGGATACAAAAAAGTGAGCATATGATATGTGCAAACATTGCAAACAAGTCATCAAACAATACCAACATCAAAAACAACAACAATAATATATAATATATACTCACTTCCAGTCCTTGCCATAACAACAGCATCACT
>Ga0214479_100900_pt1 | contig 14476 bp, 10 predicted proteins | sample M1_20Mar14CPVII9_5_FD_165054 | JGI IMG/M metagenome (GOLD analysis project Ga0214479, IMG submission 165054) | Marine eukaryotic communities from Monterey Bay, California, United States - M1_20Mar14CPVII9sort6BwellE14 | ecosystem: Environmental > Aquatic > Marine > Unclassified | place: USA...
ATGTTGCAATATACGTTGGAAAAATTGCAATTTCACGGCTACGTATATTTTAGGCTACGAATTCCTATGTAGAAAGTGGTAAAATGCACGGGTAATATTACTAGAGTAACATTTCAACGATAAGATGCGAGTACATTGATTTGCAATCCTCAGCCAGCGCCACAAGGTCACTCACAACGTTATTACAATGAGAAGATCATAATTGGATGCAATTGTAATGGATAGTGTAGTGCCTTCCTTAATCTTCCGATCAATTTAATCAATTTCAATTGGTGGTGGTTCGCAGTATCTTCGATGCCCATTTCGAACGCAATTTAGATAGCATCGAGCATAGCCGGCCAGAAGCGGCTTTGTATTGATATATAGCGCATACTTCCTTGGGGGATCAGTTCTAGCGAATCAGATTGTTAAGAATAAGATGAATACCTCCTTAGAAACAAAGAGTGAACTACCAACTTTATCGATATCTCATGGTACCACATCATGTACAAAGGATAAGCAGCATCAAACAAAGAATCTTGAAGTAAATGAACAACAATCAGAACAACTTACTACAGATATATTGAATCGATTAGATAGAGCCAATATACTCGCAAAGGATGATAAAATCTTACTAGCTGCACATGTTTTGCAGGGCATTAAAGATGTGCATTTACAACCTGTACATCATAATATATTGAAAGAAGCAGCAATCCTAAAACGATTGTTAAAAGATAATACAACCAATATTGATGAAAGTGATAATAATAATAGTGATTGGATAAAACAGGGAAATCATCAAAAACATAATTTCTCAATCTATTACAAGCTACTCAACAATAATCCCGAGGGACAGGAACTTAGTTGTCGTCTGGATACGATTATACCACATACACTTCTTGTACCAATTTTATCAGTCTTGAATGAAAGTGAGCTATACCAAACATGGCTACCGTGTTGGACGATACCAAAGCTAAAGGTTGTGAAATCTGAAAAGCTTAGACAATCGGGAAGATGTTCACAGGTTGTAAATGTAGAGACCGAGGTGCCGTGGCCTTTATCCTCACGACAAGTTATACTAAAGGCAGTAGCTTGTGATAATATAGACAGCTATTCAGAAGAAGATGATGAAGCTATTAGTGCCAACAAAACTGAATGCTTAGGTAAGGATGGCGGTCGAATTATCATTAGATTACAGAGTTTAGATTGCGATGATAATATCCAAGAGGGTTTAGATATACCTCCTGTTAAGACAGGAACTGTTCGGATGAGAGTAGCTGGCGGTTTCACAATAGAAAAGTGTCCAGAAACTCACCCATCACTGGAAGATGCAGCTGAATCATCTGAAGAAGATCTAGTACTAATTACCTTCACCTTTACGGTTGATCCACAACTGGCAATAATACCAAAGCAATTCATAAATTTCTTTTTGAGAACAGCGATTGGTACGATGTGGAATATGTTCTTGAACATCGCTGAGGGAGTTAAAGATGGTAAACATCCTGCACACAGTAAAGCAATCAAGGAGAAGCGAGAATTATATGAGTGGATTGAAGAACGGACTTTGGTCATGTTGGGACAGTCATCTAAAAATACGCCTATTTGAAAGCATCTAGAAGTTAACAACCTTCCTCTTCTTTGGGCTCTTCTTGCTCTTTGCCTTTTCTTCAACCACACGTTCGTCGTCGAGATATTTATCAATTGTAACATCCTTTTCAGCATCTTCATTAGTTTGCTTCTTCCCTTTCTTCTTTCTCTCTGGACAATCTGCAACATAATGATCGACCGATCCGCATTCTCTACACCCTCCGCCAGTTGGATAGCAACCCTTCTTTCCCTCGGGACAATAACTTGACAAGTGTCCTTTCTTGTTACATACATAACACATTGCAAATGGCAATTCACCAACATTTGCATAGTCAATCCCCTTCTTATCTCTACCTGGTTTAAGAAGATACTTTTGAATAGCTGGACAAGCCTGTATTCTGTGTTCTGTACTACCACACTTATAACATATATTCTTTTTCCTTTGTATTGGCATGTTGTTGCTATTTCCATTTGATGTGGATACATTCTTGCAGTTTGCTGCTGAATGTCCCGTCTTTCGGCATAAGTAGCATATCAATTGTTTATCTCGTGCACGTGTCATGTTTGTTTCGCGTCGATTGCGTGCTATGTTGGTATACTTCTCACGTCGTTGTTCTTTTGTCATTTTGGGTTTGTTATGTTTACTTTTTGGTCGTCCTTTGAGGCGTTGCTTCTTGTTGTTGCCGCTGCTGCTGGACATTGTCTGTGAACTGCTTGTGTTATCCATGATATGTGTATAATACTATGTTAATCTCTGGTATTGTATTGCTTAAGGTGATCTTCCCCTTGCCTATGATCAATGATCAAACACTAAATTACTTATACAACTACTCTACTAACTCATCAACTCAATTTAAATTTGTGGTGAGTGGTGAGTGAAGCTGCTAAAATTGCAAAGGATACCACCCTATGCTACTCAAATTTAGTATGTACAATATAGTTTATGTATGTACTCATTATACTAAATTATCTCTCTTCTACTTTATATAGACTTCTATAACATATTGATATACAGGGGGCATTTACTATATTCCCATCATATCTACAAACAAATCCGGTATTATATTGATATTTGTAATACACAACAAACAGAGAGTATGATGGCATCAAGATTATTATCTTGCAATAAATTATATTATTGCAAATCACTTTCCAAACTTGCATCAAATAATAGAATTGTATCATCATCGGTATGCAATTTCTCTACAACAACTGAAGCTCATGGCAGTGGTAGTGGAGGAGATAATACACCCCCACCACAACCAAAGAAGAAACATCCACAATCATTCGTCCAGCCTGATATTAATCTCGAATTAGGCGAACTTGAAACAGAACTACCACCCAATTGGTATACCGATAGTGGTAAAGGACGAGGAAAGTATAGACATGATAATGATGGTCGATCATCATACTGGCGTCCACCCTTTAAGAATGCACGTGCTGAAATTATTAGTGCAGAAGACTTTGCCAAACGACCTCGTGTTACATTCTCGGAAAGTTTTCTAAGTATGAATGATGCCATGGTTGTTGAAACTTGGATGAGTCAACAGGAGAAGGATCAAATGTATGAATTGTATGTTAACATGATGACAAGTATTGCTGCCCAGCAACAAAATAATACTAAACCCTCAACAGAAGACAAAGATGATTTTACAGATAAAAATTGGAATGTACTATCAACCAATACATCACATGAATATGTTATTCGGGTAGTCGCTCAGAATCATAATGTAACAACATCACGTGCCGCGGGTGTTATTCAACTTCAGCATAATGAAGAACAATTGAAGAAGGATCCAAATTTTAAAGTTAATTATGCACTGCAGGAACATATGGATCAAAAGATTAAGGAGCATATTCGTGAGACGTATCAATCATATGGGGAAACTGATCCATTAACATTTACGGAGGAACCAATTGCAGCAACCGGTAAAATTGGTAGGGAAGATACAGGATCGGATAATGTTGTTACCGCGTCGGAATTGACTGATGTTGATGCCCTCTTAAAAAAGACAAAGTTGCAAGAAGTTGAAAATGCAGCGGTACGGATTGCAAATCATGTGTATGTTGAGGATATAGATGAACGTACACGAAAGGTACAAATTGATAAGGAAGCGAGACGTTTAATGAAGTCAAAGGAAGAATTTAAGAAAGAGTCTGTGAAACAGGAGGAGGAGAAGAAGAAGAATAAACACATGCTCAAAATACCCAAGGGTGCAACCCCCTTCCCTAATAATAATCGGGGGCATAATGAAACACCTGATACTCGACGACCGCGTTGGAAGTTTGCTGCCCAGATTATTAATGAGCACATGTTGGAAAATCCAACAAACTCATCTAGAAGAGGCAAAAAGGTGGCCGCCCGTGCCAAGGCGCGTCGTCATGGCAGGATTGTAGAGGGTAATACCATCATTGAACAGGATGGAAATATACGTGCGGCAAGTGTAGCCGAGTTAGAACAAACTTCGTGGAAGCATGTGAGGAATGAAAGTGAGTTCATGTTCAAGGGGGTAAAAGATGCATGGATGAGAAGGCAACTAGAAGGAGAGGTTGGTGGATGGGGTGTACAAGAGGAAGTTTTCAAGGTTGAAGAAATAGAGGCTAAAGAGGAGGCAAAGGATGGTGAAGATGGAGATGGAGAAGAGGCTGCCGAGGGAGAAGAGACGACCACTGAGGACAAATAGCGACTAAAGATTACCCATCTCTAACTTGTCTTAGCTGCCATGCCCTCTTGCATTCCTGCCACAATAGTGATAATCTTAACCTGAACTCTCTGTAATGATTCCTAAGAGTCAGAAAGGTTCTGACTGAGTCCATTTCCTGTTCAAGTGTTGTCTTTTTTTCTTGCAGTAATGAAACCTGATCTTTTGCTTTGGTCAGTTGTTGCTCTGTGTACATATTCTCGCGCTGCAATAGCTTTATATCTTGCTTGAGGTTTTCAATACAATTACTTTTCTCTTGTTGCAACCTTAATATCCACAAGATACTGTTTGCGTCGCTATGGATTGCAGCAGGTAGGGTCGATAGCAATGCTTGGTTGTTGTTTGACACATCCAACTGTTTCAGCTCAAGTGCAGACAAAGATAATGGCAACCGCTTTAAGTCATTATTCTGAAGCAACACTGTTTGTAGGCTCGAGCAACCAGCAATTTCTTGTGGAATAGACGTCAACAAGTTCTCAGAAAGGTTTATTGTCTCCAATTTCTTTAGTTGTCCCAGTGATTGAGGCAGATTACAAAGTTGGTTGCCATTTGCCTTTAGTATTCTCAGCCAACTTAGTGATGAGAGTTCGCTTGGTAGCGACTGCAACTTATTGCAGGAAATATCAAGCTCTGTCAGTATTGCGAGACTAGAAATCTCTCGGGGTATACTTGGCAATTGATTGAACGATATATCGAGGCAGAGCAACCTATTTGCGAACTGCAGAACTTTTGGCTCAAGGGAACTCCAGCCGAGGTATCTCAATTCTAATGAGCCTTCATTATCCGGCTCGTAATCTTCGTAGTCTTCCATCTTGACAGTAATATTATCATTAGAGAACTGTCGTCTGTAGTCTTTTTTTTTATTGCATGGTACTCCAGCACACTGTAGGCACTCGCTTATGGCAATATAATAAAGGCTTTTGATGAAGTGATTAAGCGAAAACCAGCCCATCCGAGTGGCAAGAATAATTGCCCTAGCGATCCTAGTTTGATCTTCATTTTCCGCCCTATCAACTCCCACAGAGGAAAGAGGACGACATGAACATCACCACACACATGGTATAAGACGCTTTCTATGTTGTGGATATGCTTCTCTAAAATTGTTAATATACCATTGATGATTTCTATTAGCTGAAATAGATAGGTTTGTTGTTACCCAGAGAAGTAATATCCAATGCTTATACATGTGTAGCGTAGCGATTGCATCTCCAAACATAATTGATTGAGTATCATTCCATTGTTCAGTTAGATCCGTAGTATTTCCATGCACTAGTAATGAAAACACTACATATATCATAATCTCTGAAAAGTAATGAGGACATGATATATGTTCAAACCATCCTCCAACAGGTATTAAGTATGATAATTTGGTTTCAGTCTTCTTTGTTTTTCTGCGGAGATTGGCGAGAAGTACATGATGTCTATACTGTTGATACTGAAAGTATAGACATCCAATGATACTAAAGATTTCAAGTAATGTAGATTGTTGAATATCAAATGGCTTTGCCCCATTACTATCTTTATACTCATCGTCATTTGTGCAAATCAATAATGTATGATGTGGTATCAATATAAAAGGTAAACAGATATAATGCAGAATACCCAGTAGATATCCTGCCAAATGCATACATGATGTTGAACTTGTCGATTTCTGCACCCATTTGCATTCACAATATCGACGAAATAAATGTATCAATAACAGTATAGGTACTACCAATTGTTGTTTGTTTACAATATAAGTTATATCCGTATCATAATAATATGTAATTGTTGTGTGAGCAAGTCTTGATGTAGTCGTGATGATTCCAATAGTATAGAAGTCTATAAATCTACATTTGTTTATAGTCAATCTAGGACTTGACAATACAAAGTACAGTAGTCTCTGGTGGATGAACTTCTTGTGTTCATGTTGTGTGTTGTTAATTGTTCTCGTCAATGTTCGAGTTTTCCCGTGAGATGATATAGATTGCAATACAGGAGATATAATAGAGAGTAATGCCGCCAATGTAAGTATCAAATAGATAATAGTAGCGATAACAGCGGCGGATATCATGCTCATGCAACCGATTGGCACAACTCTAGAGAGCGACCAATACCTTTGACTTACAAATTTTCAAAGGTTAAATTTATGGAAGGAGTTTTCAACTACTACCCTACATGAAAACTGAGTTGCTTTGCTATTTTAATAATTTATTGCTTGCTGCGCTTACCAAGTTACACATCTAACTGACCTATCTAAGGCAGTACGATAGTATTAGATAATTATTATGATGCAGTGTATGTTAGTGTTGATAGTATTGGAAATTATAATAGTATCTTGTTCGGGTATGCGCCGATTGCCGAATGATGATATAATTGGTAGACATGAACATGAAAATGAAAGTCGTAGACTTAATGAAGATGCACAACAATCAACACGGATTACATCGGATGATCCCAATCCTGATTCACATCTAGTAACTTCCATGCCATTATTACCAGATGGAGTATTAAAGACTAGACATTGGGCTGGTCATCTACCAGCTAAAGGTGATGGATCGGATAAGAAACTGTTCTATTGGTTATTTGAACCAGGAGAAGGCGCAGCTAACATATCAGATAATGATATCCCATTAATACTATGGATCAATGGTGGACCAGGTTGTAGCTCAATGGATGGTCTATGGCTCGAGAATGGTCCATTAAGATTGCAATCCGATGGAGAGAAGTGGACGATCAATGTTAATGAATATAGCTGGCATAATGCACCAGCATGGACTTTGTATGTTGATCAGCCTGTGGGTACTGGCTTAAGTTTCTCCAAAGATAAGAATTACTGCAAGAATGATTTCGAGGTTAGTCTTTGCATGTGTATTATATTGATTATTGAACTCTATTTTTATATGCTCACATCTTATGCTCATTTTGTATACATAGGTAAACAGAGACTTTCATTACTTTCTAGAACAGTTCTTTCTATTCCATCGTGATAAGTTTCTGAGCAATACCAATGAGAATAATCCATTGAAAGAACAATGGACTGTTAATCGACCATTCTATTTCTCTGGCGAATCACATGCGGGGCACTATATACCCTCTATGATGGACTTTATATTACAACGAAATGATGGTAAGATAGTACCAACTGCTTCTAATGGGTTGATTGATCTTCGAGTAAACATACCATTATCTGGTGCAGCAATCGGAGTAAGTTTTATATAGAGAGAGTTTATAATATTCATCTCATTTCATACTCATATCACTACTTTTTATCGTTTTTTAGAATGGCTGGGTAGATCCTTTTCATCAATATGCGGCTGCCGAAGCTGCATACGGAGCAGGAATTATTGGGACAGCACAACGGGCATCCTTTGCAGATCGAGAAAGACAGTGTCAATCACAACTAAAATCGGGTAACTACAGATCATCTGTTTGCTTTGCATTGCTTGACGACATTATAGATCAATCGGGAGGAAAGAGTGGTCATTCTAAAGTAAGTCAATATGATACTCGACTTTGGGAGAAGAAGGGAGTTGCTCGAAGCTTTCCTCTTGGACACAAAGATGTCGAGACTTACTTGGGAGGGAAATCACATTCACAAAGTCCACCGATCGGAGTAAATTATCATGATGTTCTCGAAGCTATACATGCCACGGAATCAATCGAGGCAAACCAAAAGTATCTCGAGTGTACAGATCCTCCATATGTAGCATTACAGCATCAAGATGGGCTTGGAGTCGTTGATGAATTAGTTCGCGTTCTTGATCATAAATCAAAGCCTCATATGTTATTATTCAACGGCATCAATGATTTGATATGTAACCATGTCGGCAATGAACAGCTCCTTGATGTACTACCATGGAGTAAGACATCTCAGTACATACAACAACCTAGACATGCATGGGAATCGGGAGTTGACGCATCACTCAAGAACAATTATACACCTGGAAGACCTGACGGATATATTAAGCAGTATGAAAACTTATCATACCTCAAAGTTATTGAGAGTGGACACATGGTTCCAATGGATCAACCAGCAGTATCATTGAGAATGATGAAGACGTTAGTATATGAAACTGGTGGTCAGAAAAGTGGGTTTCTGAGCTCTTTGCAAGATTTGGAACGAGCAAATACTGATGAAGATGCTAGAATGTGTAAACTGGATCAATGTCCAGATTGTTTACCTTCTAATACTGGAGACGAATCAATATTCGCATCATCAGATGCTGTGGTTTCATCCATTACTCTAAGCAACATTGGTGTTTTGTTTGCTACATTTACAATGGGCATTATTGTAACCATATTATGCCAACGAAGGCAGAGATTAGCCGGAGAGAAGAGAGTGTTGGCAAGTATAGACGAGGACCTGGAATTGACTGATCAAGACAGTATATATCGCGATACAGTCGAGGATGGCCAGTATACATGATTAAGGCGTAGATATTAATGCAAAGTCAGCCACTAAGTTTATAACAAAGTTGTACAGATAGCTTTGTTTTAATAACAGATTATTGTTGTCATGCTTTCCCCTGATCATCATATTCCCGAGATGACGAACTTATGATAGTACCCCTTTTCCTCTCCTCCTACCCGATCTTCCCCTCCGAGTCTTTTCCTCAACTTGTGGCGTATCATCTTCCGCCATATTTGCAGGTTGATTCTCTGCCCCATCCTCGAATTCCATATCATCCACTTCTTCAGGTTCCGATTCCTCTGGTTCTGATTCCTCCTCCCATTCCTTCTTCCTTTGAACTCGTTTGGCTGCCCTTTTCTTGGCTCTCTGTGCTTTGTTACTGGCCTTGACATTCTCCATACCCGCAGCAGCAGTGTCATTTAGTTTGTTCTCGAGCTCTTCGATAACATCCTTTGTATCAAGCTTGGTATTCTTTTTAGCCTTTGATACCACTGACATGAAGTTTTTGAGCACATCCTCGTCAAATAGTGCATCCTTATACAGCTTGAACGTGTCGTTGAGGCACTTGATACACTTATCATTCACCTTCAACTGAGCAATACAATAGGCAAGGTCTGCCTTTTGATTGATGGAGGTACATTTGGGGAAACGCTGAATCAACTTCTCCATTAACATTTCATTCTGACGGTCCTTCTTGATGAAGCTAAGTAGGAACAACATAATCTCTCGGAATACTTCTTGTTTGAGATTAAGTTGGCTCAATTGACTTACAATGTCAGGAAGGAGGTTGTAGATTGGACTGTTCGTACGTTTACTGAGCTCGTGGAAAAGAAGACGAGCCATATCACGAATGCCCGTCTCTTTGTCTTGTAGACAGAGTGCAATCTCACAGACATTTCCCTTTACCTTCACCATATCATTTAGAATCAAGTGAGTGAGTACCATCAGTGTGTGTCTACGAACACGAGTTGATTTATCACGGAGGCAGGCGTAAATCTTGGGTGTGTACGGTTCCACTTCGTTGGGAAAGCGGAAGGCAAGATCTCCAAGTGCAATAACAATATTAGCCCGAAGGTCCTGATCGTCATTAGGTGCCTTGGCAAGTACCGAGAATAGTAATGTGAGATGCTTCTCACAGAATGACTTGGAGATGCACATACACTTGCACAAAGCAAGGGTGGCACTTTTCATCAACACAGATGATGAGTAGGTTCCTCCTTCATTTGCAACAACACGCAAAAGCATGGGAGTGAAGAGACTAATCATTCCTCGACCAACAATCTCATTCTCGGAGATCTCAGCAACCTTGCGTTCCGTCTCGGCCTCGGCTTGTGCGGCAATTCCAAGCTCAGCTTCAATCGCATCATCCTCTTCCTCGTCACTGCCTTCCTTTGATGTTGCATCAGAATCCTTGCCTGAAGCCGATTCTTGCTTCTTAACAGTCTTGGCAGAGTTTGCACGACGCACTGAGCTACTCAAGACCTCAGTATAGATGAGAAGCTTGAGTGCAATATGTCCAAGCACAAAGAAGAATCGTGAAAGACGGAGGGAGTGTGCAGCATTAGATGGCTCCTCTAGTGATCCAAAGATTCCTTCCTGATGGCCAAGTAGGATTTCCATTGCAACCTTTTCAGGAGCAGGACTGATGGTAAAGATGGCATTAATTGCCTGCTCAGCCGCACAGAACCACGCGTTCGTATCTTCCTCGTTATCATCATCGCACCAATCTCCACGAGCAACTGCAACGAGACGTTCAGTGATTAGATCCAATATAATATACTTGGCACTAGATGGATCAACCTTTGCCCTTGCCACACGTTGAAGGGCACATGCTGCCGAACGTGCAGTCTTCCAATCACGGTGTTCTTCTGTGTAATCACCAAGACCTGCATCGTAGAGATTCTGTAGACGGTAGGCACTGTCGACAATTTTAGGATCGGCACCTGCAGCCATTGAGATGACTAACATGGCGCTTGCACGAAGTTGACCCTCCGCCTGAGAGGCAATTGTCCAAAGAATCGAAAACACATCAGGAGGAATAATCTCCTTCTTTACCAAACGCCCAAGAGCTTCTTCAATCGATGCCAGTTCACTAACGGTCGCCTCGCCTGCCAAATCCAAGAAGTTTTGAGCAATTTGATTCTCAGGCAAGAGTTCCTTCCCATCCGTGCCTGGTTCGGCAACAAACACTTCAACAAAAGCCTTTAGAACCTCCTCTTGGATGTTAGTCTCGTTAGACCACATTAGAGCTAGTGCACGCTTCATACCTGTCACGGCACATGGCAAACCAAAGTGCTTAGCCTTGACAAAGAATCGTAATGCCTCTGTAACATCACTAGGATTGCAAGACATGAGCATCGACTGGAATGAAACATTGGCACTTTCGAACACCTCAATGAAGGATAGTGCTGAAGATGCAAACTTCAACCCACGAACCTTGGCGAGGAACTCACTCTCAGCCTCAGACAAGTCCTCATTCGACTCTTGCTTTTCCTCTGCATCAGCAATAGCAGCAGCCAAAGCAGCTGCTTCAATCTTTTCAATCTCCAATTCATTATTGTTATCATCGTCTTTTTCGTCACCTTTTTCTTCTGCCTCCTCTTCCTTTTCCTTCTTGGCCGCTTCAATTGCTTCATCACGGGCCTTCAAAATCTCTTCAGGAACGTTGCTCTTTAAATAGGTCTCGAGTTCAAGAATCTTTGCCCGATAAAGCTCGGGGTTGAGAATACCCATGAAGGGATTGTTCTCAAGTAGAGTTGTTAGAAGCTGTGAACAGGATATAGTATTTGTAATGAGTATCGAAATAATTATTGAGTACAATCTAAACACAAACAAATACAACTCACCTGCATGGCATATCTACGAACCATGACAGTCTTATCCTGTAACCTATCAATAGCAATGGCAGTCACAGGCATGATACGATCTAATGGCAATGATTGCTTCTCGGTCAAATCAATAAGAACCTTGAGTGATGCCGCCCTTGTGAAACTTGTAATATCATGTGTACGATCACATAAAATATCAAAGAGGGAGGTACGAGTCTTGGCCATATTAACAATTTGCCTCTCTTCCTTACTTTCGTCTCCACTTTCATCTCCCGAATCACTGTCCTTATCAACCTTGGTCTCAATTAATGTCTGGTCTTCACGAACAAGAATATGCCCAATAGAATTGACAATTGCTGAACGCAAGACGTATGGTTCAGAATCCAAGTGGGGTAACAACAAACTGATATTCGACAATACAACCCTAGGCCTAACCGCTGCCAATTCACTAATGAAGGGTGCCACATTCTTGATTCCACTAGCCTTATTCCCCGCGGCACTATCCACATATCCACTAGTGTCTAATCGACCAATCTCACGTAACAATTCGGTAGCCAATACGTTGGTAGGGTTTTCATTAACAATTGTACACAATTCGGCTACGAGGGGTGCCATGTGATCATATGTATGTAACAAATCCACCAAGGCTGCAACAACAGTATTAAGTAAACAGGGTGCCGAATCAACAGTGGCAGCAATCATCTTTAATGCCTGATCACCCGAGGATGCCTTACGTGCCAAAACTCCCGTTGCAGATTCAAGCATTTGATAAGCAATACGACAAGGCAACCCAACCACTGCCTCGTCAGGTACGGAACGTTTCCACAATTTTGATTTATTTGTAGACATGGTAATAGATGCAACATACATTGCCTCGGCACACATGGATCGAGAAGCAGCCAAATCTTCGCCCTTATCAGAATGATTTTTTTTCGATTTAGATGCACCCTTCTTGGATTTGCCTGAGGTGGTGGACGTACCGAGTGATTTACCCAACTTCTCCTTAGATTCTGTTAAAAACATGAGGGTAAATAACATGTAAATATGACATGCCAGGGCATCACGAAAACTCTGTGGAACAACATAATTTGATGGTCCACCCTCCTCTCCTCCTTGAGACTGTCCACCTACACCCCCTGAACTACCACCACCACTTTCCAACGCCTCACATAATCCATGCACGGCATTACATAATATCTTAACCAACCGGCCCCGAGATGCGGGTGCTAACGAATCACTCTTCCTAACTAAAGTATACAACGCTTGAATACGTTCAGTATCATTCCAAACATCATAATCTTCCTCCTCTTCATCTTCAACATCAAATAATCCCAATCCTGAACTTAATAGTGTACGATTACCACCCTCTAATAGTCTTATTAATTTAGAGAAAGATTCAGCACGTGCAGCCTCGTCATCATCATCAAAGTCGGAGGGGTATGGTAAAAGGTTGTAAGGTGAACTTTCAAGTTCTTGAAGTGATGATGGAATTGGGAACGTAGATTTGGTACCACCGCCCCCACTCATATTATTATTGAATTAAATTTAAAACTACTGTGAAATTGTATGATGGTAGTATTATATTTATATGCCGCTATTACTGTGTGTTGTTTGTTGTAGTTGTTGTTTCAAAAGTGTAACTGACAAGTTTTCACCGGTATCTTGGGTCGAAATAATAAAGAAACTTCATAATAGCCACAAAAGAACTTTCAAGATAAAATCCATATAGATAGCTTCGATGAACAAGAAAGAACATACTTGATGCCACCCCAAACTTCACACCACATAAGTTTTTGGCACTAAATCCACTGTAGTACCTTCAATATTTGGATCTAGGAGATGACTCAACATTCAAATGTGATCTCCTTTACATCAATAATCTATTTCTAATGACAAACTTGACTGATACTATCCAAATGAATCATGAATAAACAAGAAAGCACCAAAAAAACGCCCATATTTGGCACATATCAGAAGAATGGAGATGTACAAGTGTTGTAATCACGCTAAATCATATAAAATAATCATTCAATATTGTTTAGGTACATAACAAGATGATAAATACTCAAAACACATTTGAAAGACATGCTAACCTGCTTTTGTTGCCACTTGTGGCACATCATTGTGAAAAAAAACTCAAAACCCAGCAACATTTGGCTGTATATTGACAGTATGCAATCATGAAAGAGCTTGGCTATAATTCATTTCTCATTTCATATATATACAACAGGCTGATAAACACTTATGAAATGTTTTTAGGGATCTGACTCCCAATACTGCAGCCACTTAATGATGTTTGCACAACCAGCGCCAGCATGGGGGCTGGGGATGAAACATTGTATGAAGAAAGTGTAGTTGTCACAAAACTCTCTTTATTGTATACTGGTGTTTTGTATTTAAAAGAATAATGAAACACCAGCATCCATGTAGGGCCCTCCATCTTCCTTTTGTACTTCTGAGGCTACACCTCAAAGACAAGAGAATCCCGACTTTTCGAGGGGGAAACCAAGCCATTCGATTCGTACGTTTGGGTGTCAACCACTACCTTGTTGTGCTCTATTTTCCTGCCAGTGCTTGTCAAAGCCATCCCATGTATAGGTAAGGACTTGGGAATGTGTACTATAGAATATGTATCACTCATGGTGGAGTTATGACAAGACGGCTACACCTCGAAGACAAGAGAATCCCGACTTTTCGAGGGAAATCAAGCTGATCGATTTGTATGTTTGGGTGTTGAGAGTTACCTTGTTGTCCTCTATTTTCCTGCCAGTGCTTGTCAAAGCCATCCCATGTATAGGTAAGGACTTGGGAATGTGTACTATAGAATATGCATCACTCATGGTGGAGTTAAAACATGAGCCTACAACTCGAAGACGAGAGAATCCCGACTTTTCGAGGGAAATCGAGCTGATCGATTTGTATGTTTGGGTGCCAAGCACTACCTTGTTGTGCTCTATTTTCCTGCCAGTGCTTGTCAAAGCCATCCC
>Ga0214479_100901_pt1 | contig 14461 bp, 13 predicted proteins | sample M1_20Mar14CPVII9_5_FD_165054 | JGI IMG/M metagenome (GOLD analysis project Ga0214479, IMG submission 165054) | Marine eukaryotic communities from Monterey Bay, California, United States - M1_20Mar14CPVII9sort6BwellE14 | ecosystem: Environmental > Aquatic > Marine > Unclassified | place: USA...
TTTGCCACTGCAATTAGATATAACTATAATAGACAACGATCTATACAGTGCAATATGGCTTAAATATATATGTAGAGTAAATATGTGGAGGCTGATCATTGCAATAGTGAAGTTGCAATTTCACATATTGGTGGTCCCATAACAGTAGATTTATGCAATAATACTTGTTCCTACGTATATTTTTATTGCAAATGGATATCACCAATCGATTCAGCAGCTAATTTTGGTATATATAGGCTTTGTCCAACTTTGTTCTCACAATTTTAGGCCAGCAAATATTGGAGGCCATTGTATTGCAATTTTGGTGACCTGCTGGCGAAATTTGGTCGGTATCCTGACAAATTTTTGACTGAAAGTCTAAGCGCTCATGACCACATGCGGAAGCTCTTTCCATTCCTCCTTGTTAAGGTAGGCTAGGCCATTCTTGAAATCTAGTGGAATAGCATATCCGTCGGTGGTGGTCAATGACTGGTGTCCCTGGTTGATAGACTTGTTATCCTCCAATTGAAGTGACGAGTGGATGGATTTACCTTGACCGTGGAAGGCATACTGATTGAATATTAGGATTGCTGGACCTCGTTGTTGTGTGCGCACAACCCCACCGCAGGAACATAGTTTGAGTTGTGGAAGCTCATGATTGTCAATACCCTGCACATCAATGGTCCTCCCCGTGTATGATTATGATATGAGAGTCATATTGTCACCACATATACCACCATTGGCTCCCCTATCCACAAGTGATAAGAATTCATGCAGATGTTCCATGCTACTGATGAAGTATGTGCACGTGCTCCATGTTGCTAATGAAGTATGTACTATCTCCCCTAAGTACCTCCCCGTAGCATTCCGCCAATATGGCCATATTTATGTTACGTTGAGCATTGTCAGATGATGTATGGGCCCTGTCTCTGTGGTGTTGGTGGTAGTACCTTAAGGCTTCTACCGCGATAGGGTCTGCATCAGACGCCCAATGTAGGAATTCATCACCTCCTATCAACCCTGGGCTCTTTATAAAGAACAAGAGCTTATTAAGACCGGTGCCGTTACCAGCTCGGAGTAGTAAGTCAATTGGGTTGTTGATAGTGCCATCGGGGAGATCTTCCATTGTGAGGTTGAAGTACCCTTTGTCATTATCAGTTTCACGTATTTCATTATTATTATTACTCGCCATCATGGTTATTGTCGACGATTGTTGTACCACGTTAATTAATTACACCTGAATTACAAAGTCTGATCCCTTTTTGGCAAATCTTCCTTCTCAAAGTATGCAATAATTAATTGACTGTAATATTGCCACAGCGCGAAGCCTATTCCACAATATACACTAAATAGTTCTGGCAACCTATGGTTGGATAGGCAAAGTCATAGACTACTTAATCTGTTGACGACAGTGGATTATCGTCCATTACCCAACATAGTATGCAGCGTGGAGCTTGTCTAGACTACGGTTGACAGTTGTATATCCCTAGATTGACATTCGTGTATTACTTTAACAGTATTACTTGGTTCACAATTATTCCTACTATGAGAGGTGTTACATTCCTCAACAAAATAGCAATTCATTCTTACTTAAACTGAGAGTAAGATCCACTTCAACAGAGTATCTTCAAGGATACTGATATAACAATAAATGGGTGTCCGTGTCTAAGTCTAAGTGGGATGATCAGAATGGCACTGTTAGGCACTGTTGTTGTCAACAACATTTGGTTGTATCTTGTGGACAGCCTTGTGGTACAGGCTTCCAGATCCAGTGGTATGCCTGGTGATGTCAAGTCGGATAATCTTGACTTGTCTTCTCTTGGCCTTGAACATCACGAGGAAGTCCGGATCTGTTGCATTCCTACATTCATCAGCGGCAGCAATCTTGGTTGTAATATCATCCTCAGCACCACTAATATTTGTATCAGAACTTTCCAAACCACTATCACCGCTACGAATGTCAGGATCACTCCTACCCCCTCCAAGCAATTTAACCTCCTCTCCCTCGCTGCCTACGACATTAATCCTCCCTTCCATGGCCTCCCCATAATAAATAATCCTATTGGTTGCTGGATTAATGACTATATCTTCCCATGCTGTTGATATTCCACCACCACTACCCTCCCCTCCATTCGTACTATTTAATCCACCATTACTATTATCCTCCCCCTTGTCCTTAACTGTTACCATCTTGTCCTATTCCACTACGGTATTGTTGTTGAGATATTAATGCTGCATCTTCATTGTATAGAATGGGTGCATAAACTTTGAATCCACCTTCTGTAATAAAGTGCTCAAATTGCAAACTGGTTGTTGTAAAGATATCGAATAAACCATCAGCAATCGGACCATGTCTGCTACAGAAAGAAGGGATAAAGTGCAAGGAGATCTTCATATACTTCCTCCTCTATCTTCTCCTTACCATGTCCTTATCCTTCCACCTTAATTCAACAATTAATCCTGGGGTTCGGATCAGGTTTAGTAATCTCTCAAGTGCATATGCATGTTGTTCTAGTGCATGGCCAATCTGGGTATTATTTGTGGTGTTGAGTAATACGTTTGTTATGTGCAGGTACATTGATTTATTTTGACTTTTATTGTTTTCTCGTGTAAAAGGGCTATGCCCCAATCCTCCTTTGTCGTTCTGCACTTCCAATGGCGTAAGGTTCGTGAGGTTGGTGCCTCGTTCATTGCTCACAGGAACATGGGTGATCATAGCGTTGAGTGGGAGTTTTGTTAATGTATCTGAGACCGGTGTATCAGATGCCATGGTTGATGTTGGATAGATGCTACTCTCGTTTCACGGATTTGTTATTAATACTTGTAATCTTTTCTACAAAGTACACCACGATAATGTACTACACCTGAATTATAAATTCATGATCCGCAATTTCCAATCTTTCCTTCTCAAAGTATGTAATAATTAATTGACTGTAATATTGCCCCAACGCGTAGCATACACCAATATACACTAAATAGTTCTGGTAACCTATGGTTGGATAGGCAAAGTCCGAGACTACTTAATCTATCAACGACAGTGGATTTATCGTACCCGACATAGTATGTAGCATATAGCGCGGAGCTTGTCTAGACTACGGTGTATATCCCTAGATTGATATACGCGTATTACTTTACAGTAGTAGTAGTAGATAAACTAATGTTTTACTTTACATTCTAAGTGGCCGCATCAGTTAAGGTTGCGACACAAATGGAATTGCAAGACCGGTGTGTGCCAATGCTCGGATCTCTCTGATTGGCCTACGAGTTCTGCGTTGGGTTGTCCGTATATTATGGACAGCGGTTAATACAATGGGGATGAGGACTGGCGGTAAGATCCTCCATTCCAGTCCTCATTGTATATCCGGGACGTCAGCGGGCACTCCGTCATTGCTGCATCCCAAGGGCAGGATCCAAATGGATTGTTAGTTAGATGTGAGGCAGACTAAAGGGTTTTGGCGTTTCTCCGACACTGTCGTGAGATACCCCTTAGCAATACGAGCATCCAATCCCTCGATATATCCAAAAGGAATATACTCCGTGATGGATGTGCGAGAAGCACTAACTCATGTTATTAGAGTAGTCTTCATCGGTTTAATGTAGCTGTTTTATCTCCACTAAAAAGAAAAATAGAATATTCTAATGTACATTATTGTTGACATTGCCGATTGGCTTGTTTTGTTGGTTTGGCTGTAGTATCAGGGTTGGTTTGCGGATGCGGTTCTGGTGCGATATAATATTGATAGAAGGCATTTGTTGTTACACTTCGAGTGGCTCTGTTTGAGATTTATTTTGGTGTTGAATTTTCCTGATATTAGGTTTATTGGTGGTTGGTAAATAATTTTGGCATTGTTAATACCACTCGGATGGAATGTCGAGATTAAATTAATTTATGTTATTATTGATGGTATTTGCTGGTTGTGCTTCTACTGAGATGGTTATCAGTAGAGGTTATTGTTATGCTATTTGCTTTATTCGTTGGTGTTGAATAATTGGACAATTATTTAATAGGCTGTTGTGCCCATTAGCGTTGCCAAGGATTAAATTAACCAATTTGGTGTTGTTACGTGCTAATCCCGAAATAGCTGGCGGGTGGTATTATTCTAATAGTGCTTTGTTTCAATTGTAGAATATATTAAGATCATGTTGTGCTAGTTACTGTTGTTGCAATAACTGGTAGTGATGGTGTGGTACGTCGAAGCCGTCATCCATATGACGCCACTCCTCGCACCTACCCTTCCTCCATACCAATCCTCCCTTCACCTTAACCATTGAGGATGGCCTCTCAAACAATGAGAGTGTACTAATCGGTTTGTATGATATATCCCACCACATGAGCTAACAAAAAACTGTAAACAGCTAATTGGAGATCATGAGCGAAAATACGATAAATCATATGCCGCTATTTGCAGGCTGGAAAGTATTGGCCGCCTAGTTGGCCTATACGAATAGGGTCTAATAGAGGCATGGTTGGTTAGTGGCGAACCGGGGCCTCCCCGAAAAGTACGCGTATTACTTTCAGTATTTACTTGGTTCTTTATCAATTATCCTAATAAGAGAGTTACATTCCTTGAAAACAGCGATTCATTCTTACTTCAACGGGTAAGGATCTCAATACAATAAACGGGGGTCCATATTCTAGTTGGGATGATCAGAATGACACTGTCGTTGTCACACAACGAGATTTAGCACGGAAGCTTGAGAGCTCCGACATATCGTAGTACAGCTATATCAAATCGGCCCAGTTGGACTACCCATTGAATTCAACCAATAAGAGATTGGTAAATTCGGGTTTCATTCTTATCTAGAAAGTCCGGTCGTCAAGCTCAGGATGATCATTCTCCTCGAGAGGGGTCACATATAATGTTTCGGCTTTACGCCAAAGAGAAATTTTAGATAGTTCTTGGGGGAATAGCAAAGGCGACCATCACGTCATGAAAGTAATTACAACCAAGAAGAACATAAATTTCACCAGTACCCTTAAGCTTGAAGTTGTTCGGTTTTGCTTCGAGTGCGTCAATAATGGCTTGAGGATTCTTTAATGCGATGGTCAAATCATCGACATAGGTAGCAAATACTCGTAGTGGTCTCCTTTATCTCTCATCCAGATATCAGGCTCAGCATGACTAGGAACGAACTTCATACTACGTAATACTTGAGAAAACCTTTCATGCCAACGTATAGAACTAGTCTTCAAACCATACAAAGCCTTCCTGATAACAAAGATGTGTCCTTCAAGCTCACCAAATTCTGGTCCAGCGATGACGTATACCTTCTCATTTGTATATGCCTCAAGATAAGCATTGCCAATGTCTGTTTGCCACACATCGAGACCATTCAGTTCAGCAATGAAAGTTACAATCTACCACGTAGGCTCACAACACCGGAGTAAATACTTTCCAGAGGCGTCTCAGTGAGATGGCCACCTGCAACAACACGGGCTTTGACTCGGCCATCATGCTCTTGACGTAGTAGACAAAGTGTAGGTTGATCTTCTTGCAACCACTAGGGGCGGCGGATGAAGATTTGTGGCCATGATCATCAAACCTCTCATACTCAAATAGCTGTTCTTTTCAAGCTTTTCAGCATCCGCCCACTTGGTGTTGCCATTGATTCGATCCAAGTCCATAGCTTGTTGATGGCATGTTACGAGGTACTTTATGTCCATTCTTATATACTGTGGGTGGTTCTGAACGACTTTAGCTTGGCTTGCCTAATCATCCTGAGGAGCGTCTTGCTGTTCTTTGCTGCTGCTCTTATTTTCATTCTAGGACTTTCCCATTTGTCAAGTAAACCATGATCTTGAGCATATTCAGCAAGCATGTACTTATCTCCGGCATAGATGTTGTTAATAGGTTCCCACGAACGCTCCCCAGATTCCCATTCAATTAGTACTTTCCATTAGTGCCAACATCATATTCTTTCTGCTCATCAATGAGTTCCATGAGATTGTTGTATTCAATAAGTTCTTCGAAGTTGCTCCCACCAATCTTTGCCTTGAACTTAACACACCATGGGTCAGAGCTGACCTTATTCCTCTACCACCGCAGTGATTTGCGCACATGGCGACTTCCATCTGTCTCATCTTGTAGCAAAAAGGTTCGATTTAGCATTTTCTTGATCCCATGGGAATTGGGCTTGGTTCTCCTCGTTCAGGGTTTCCACCTGACTTGATCAGTTCAGTGGGTACATCATCTGGCTCCCCACTTGGGCGCGACGGATATGGTTCCACTCCATACTTTTCATATAGGCGTTCACCGAGGCGGAATAGTAATGCTCTGCTAAGGGTCTGACAGTAGCTTCATTGTATACTTTATAACATCCTGCATTTCCAACCGAGTCTGAAAAACCAACGAAGCGCACAAGTATCTTGGTAGAAGTAGAAGGGAATGTGGTGAGATGATTGTGGAATAACACTGGCTCCCATAATTGGAACTGAGTCATGACACTGATGTCGGGCGTTTGTCCATATAGCTTCTCATAAGGTGTGCGATATTGAGTACACTGCGAGCAGTGCGGTTCATGATGTAAGTGACATGATAATGAATGATGAGCACCCAAGATTCAAGAGGATCACCGCAGTATCCTAGTCGTATAGTTGGCATAGCGCTTGATATCTTGGGTGGAACGTTCAACAGGATTCTGCTGTTGCTGATAGGCTCTGATTGATGCGCATCAATCATGTATTTTCTCAATATATCTTCTACTCTCTTGCTAATCTCAGCCTTGGCCATATCAGTCAAAATTCGATTTGGGGCACCATGAAAACGGATTTCATCCTCAAGGATCCTCGCAAACTCCTTATCTGTTCAACATTCGTATCCATGGATATAGTGCGAGTCAGTACCAACAAAAACTTGCATACAAGTGGCACCTCCATGTCCGCATAATTTCTAATTTCCATATCCCTAGCAAATTCCTTACCTACATTTTTTTCGCAGGTAACCGTAGAAATAAGCCGATTATCTAGTGAGACCCTTACCTGCACTTTTTTCGCAGGTAGTGGCCTCGCGCATTTACTAAGTAAATTATTTTTTACTGTGACATTACCTGAGGCCTATAGTAAAAGTTTCGCTGAAATGGCTTTTTTGGATATGAAAGTGGCAGTTGGTAAGAAACCTATAGGGACATTTTTATCTTATGGCCAAAAATATATGTACGATAGTGTTTTGGAAAGCTGACGTTAAGACGATTTCAATGATATGTTTATAAATATATATAGTTGAGCACTTCATTTTTTATTATCGAGTTAATGCCAAACCTTACCTGCACTTTTTTCGCAGGTAGCGATTCGGGGCGATTTTTAGCGATTCCTTACCTACGAAAAAACTGCAGGTAAGGATTGCTAGGGATATATATGTACCATGTAGCCGAGAGGTAAGGTATCTCCAACTTTTGAAGGAGGAAACCGTTTCTTGCATTTTGAAGAAACAATGGAAATAATAGTAAAATATTAATATGACAACTGCAACAAAGCCACCACCCAAAAACATAGACAAGAACAAACTAATCCCCCTTCGTAAATGGATAGAGGGCGAGGCCTCTGCCCAATTAGTTGCAGGGTTTGGTGAGAAAGAACGACAGAATGTATTGATCTTACGTAAAACAACCATAGCATATGGCATTACAGAACTATTACGACATGATCGATCCCACCCCTCAGTCTTATCACCGATATCTATTCAAGATCAATGTAGTATTGATAACTTTATTGTTAGGATTTCGGGTGACAAGGAGGCTATGGCTTCTAATCCTTATGCATGGAATGATATTGTAGGTGAGAGTAAAAGACGATCTAGCTTGCAATTTGTTATTGTATATTGTTTGTACATGTTTATACATTCTTTTCTAATCCGTACTAATATTTTATTCGCTGTGAAATGTTGTCGCATTATTATCCCCCTTTGAAAGGAGTGGATATGATAACACCAAAACTATCAGTAAATATTTATGAACCATCGTTCTTATTCAGTGGGTATTATGATAATGGTGGGGGTAATAGTCAACCAGTTGGACGATATCTTGAGGCAGAATTCCCCAATAAAGGGGGTAAAATAGCCTCTGGTACATCATTTGCAGTTAGTCAGATTGAAGAAGATGCACGATGTTTACGATTTGGTATATTATTATATGAAGTATTCTCTCATCTTTCGATATCACCGTCGAAGAATGAAAGAAGCATAAGTCAAGAACTACCCACGAAAAAGAAGGTAAGGAAATCTCCAAGTGTAGCTGACTTTCCAAGTTCGGCACAGCGGGTTGTGGGGAATACGACGTATGTCCCGTTGGTAGATTTGGGTTTCCCATCATCTTTGTGCATGATAGTTCAGGTAAGATATAATCTCTTTTGGATCTTTGTGCAAGCTGTGTTTTTACACTTAGCCCAAGAAAATTAATACTAAGTGCAACTTTGGCATTCAGAACCTGCTAGAATGTGGGGAAGACGATCGTCCTGATTTTGCATATGACTCTCTAGATACCGTGATCAAGGACTTGCATCTGTTGTTACTTGACCCAGCACGTTTCCTTTACGAGCCTGATCGTCCAACATCAGAGGATGGTAAAAGTGTCGGGCTTCTATTTAGAGAGCATAAATTATATGGGAGGGAGAGAGAAGTAACTTTGATAACTGATGCCTTCTGTAGAGTATCAGAGGGAAGATCTGAAGCTTTCTTCATCAACGGCTTCTCGGGTTGTGGCAAGAGTCGACTCGTTGATAGTTTATCGGCAAGAATTGACATGTGTGAGGGTTATGTCATCACATACAAGTTTGATGAAGTGTCAAATGAGCGATCTCTTTTGGAAATTATATCTGTATTCAACGATCTTTGCTTCTTGATATGTAAGAAAAGCTCCCCCCAGTCTTTACTCCTCACCATTAACAACCTTGTGACTGAATTCGGAAATGATTTATCTGTGCTAGCTCATTTGCTACCAAATGTCAAAGCCTTTTCACCTCAATTTTATGCAACACAGTCAAATGAAGTGCAAGGAAATAATGATCAAGTTAACTTGCAGTCTATTTGCTTCACCCTTCAACGTTTCATGAGAGTTGTTTCTTCTTCGAAGAATCCAGTAATGCTCTTCCTGGATGATCTTCAGTGGTGCGATTGTCAAGCACTTAAGTTGATAGAAAGCATTCTTTGTGACCCATTTGGATCTAGCTGTCTCTTCTTTGTTGGAAGTTACCGGTCCAATGAGGTACATCCTAGTCATGAAGTGTTCCGTCTCATACGAACGCTGAAGGAATTCGACCTGCCTGTTACTGCTCTTAGGTTGGAGGGCCTCGATCCAGAGGATATTAATACCCTGGTATCTGATGCTTTGTGTCTATTCCCCCGAATATGTGAACCCCTCTCTAATATTGTGTATCAAAAGACAAAAGGCAATGTGCGTTTGTTTTTCTCTCAAGTATGCCCACAAAGTTGAATCTAAGCTCACATCCTTTCCTACCCTATGATCTACTACGCACCACTCAGCCATTCTTTGTACTTGCCTTTTTGAAATCATTGGTAGAGGATGGTCTACTGAAATACAACACTAGTAAAAGGACATGGCAGTGGGAAGAGGACAGTATTAGCGCAAAAGATGTCAGTGGTAATGTGCTCTATCTCTTGTCTTCCAAGATGACTGAGTTTCCACAGAATGTACAGACTGCCCTGAAAGTTGCAGCATGTTTTGGTATAATGATCAAGGAGTCTGTTGTATCTTACCTTAGCCAAACTTTAGACTATCCCAACATCCGTAATGATTTAAAGCAGGTTGTTGCAGAGGACTGCATGGTCAAGATTGGAACTACAGGTTTTAAGTTTGTACACGACAAGGTTAGGGAGGCGGCATACTCTCTCATACCCAGTGACAGTAAGAACAAGGTCAGTGTTATTGAAGTAAACGGAAATTGTTTGAAATATCAAATATGACCCACTCAATTACTATTCTCTTCCCCATCAGTATCATTACAGTATCGGGATGTCATTATACTCAATAGCTAAGGGAAAGTCTGATCTGGATGACATCATCTTCTTTGTCGCTGATCAAATCAATAAGGGTGTCGATGACTCATGGGATCAAAGCTCTCCCAATTTACGCCTTGATCTAATTGATATCAATGAAATGGCTGGTGTAAAGGCATTTAACAGCTCTGATTACTCATCTGCAAGCTCATACCTGGGCAGTGCAATGTCTTTGCTGCCAGACGATCATTGTGAGTGTCATTACGAGAGGAGTCTTAGAATATCGTTTCTCTTATCAAAATCTGCATACTCATGTGGAGACGTCGAGAAGGCACGCTCCATCTCACAAGAAAAAATGAAAAGATGTCGATGTATCGAAGACAAATTAAGCTTTCACCTTCTTCTTGGTACGATTCAACAAGATCGTGGAGAAGTTAGTGCTACCTATAATACTTGTCGAGAGGTCTTGTCCCAGCTTGGTGAGGCAGTTCCACAATCAATGAGCCCTAAACAAACTTCTGAGATGATTAGATCCACATTGTCTATGGTTAAGGGCATATCAGATTCTCACTTATTAGCAATGAGAGAATGTGATGAGAAGACGAGAAATTGCCTCAAGTTCTACACTCTAATGACTTCTGTTGCTCATAATGCAAAGCCAGAGATGTTTCCTTTCATCTGTTGTAGAATGATCCAGCTCACTATGTCTGGACAAATCTGTACGTATTCGATAAGTGGTACGTGCTGGTGTGTCTTTGATAACTTTGTTACCAATCAAAGCAGTTTTGTCTCATTATTTCTTTACTGCTTCACTGCACATAGGACTAATCGCATTTGCTGCCATGATATGCAATAAGGCTATTGACATTCCTGGCGGCAGCCAGATAGGGAGAGCTGCCATGTCATGCTCTATGAAGCGATATCACACGTCAGATCAACTCCCATATCTTTGTAAGTTACTGGGAAACCTCTTTGTTGCCGCTGTTTCTTTGTTTATACGTTTCACTGTAACTAACACTGTTTACAGATATGACTTACTATGGCTTTGTGGCATTTAATAGCGAACCGTTACAACTCTGTGGTGACATGCTTAGACAAGGGTTCGATCTGGGAATGAGTATTGGTACAACATCCATTGCCTTTCTTAGTATGATCCAACATATGAAAACCATGATCATTTCCGGAGAGAAGCTCTCCGTTCTGCTTGGTAAAGTAGACTACTATTGGGGACTTGCTACTACGCATCAAAACGTCTTTGCAAAGACGTATCTATCTATCTTTCGTGAGACTATATCGATACTGATCGACAAGGGTGCAACGACTAGTTCACAAATTCATTCGAATAGTAATGCAGTGCAAAGTCAAAACATCTCAGAGGCTATCTTTTTTCACAAGGCTATTCAAGCATATTGGCAAGGGCACAACGAGCGATGCCACCATTACGTTGGCAAAATAAGTAAGATGAGGGTTGATAATGGAAAGCTTAGTAGTATGATAATTACGTTTATTCATGGAATAAATACATTTCAGATGCTCAAGAGACAGAATACTGCCAAGTTAAGATTAATCCCAAATGCCGCTATTAGCACTCTGAAAACTGCAACAGCATATTCTCGTTGGAACTTTCGAAACAAAGTACATTTATTGGAAGCAGAGAACTTCTCATTTCACAACAATCATGAGGAAGCCAAGGCTTCATATGCTGCTGCAATTACAAGTGCTCGATGTTCAAGATTTATTCACGAGCAAGCTTTAGGTAAGCAGAACCTATGGTTATACTCTGATAGTGAAACCAAGTTTTATATGTGAAATTGTGTATTTGTTGAATGTGTTGTATCGCATGATTGTTTAGCACTTTTACTAACAAACTGTGTATTGCATGGAAAATTAGCATGTGAGCTAGCAGGCAACCACTACAAGAAGATTGGTGATAATAAGAGTGCACTCGGCTTCTTTAATCAAGCGAAACAATGTTACACTGAGTGGGGTTCTCAGATGAAAGTGGAAGTGATAAACAAGCAGCTTCTCCTTCTCCAGAGCCCTGATTGTAAGGGATGCCCTTCCATTGAAGGTATCACTCTTAACAGAAGATAACTATCCAGTTGAAATTATTTGCTATTGTTTCAATCTGCTGATGAGAAGTTTCTTCACTTGTCCTTTTTTTACCACTTCACTGAACATTCCTATGATGCTTCATTGGTGGAGAAAGGGTAAAGGACTAGCAGATGTGTTGTAATTTTGATAAGGGAAAGCACTGCAGGAGAATTTATTGTCAGAATAAAATGACAGAATGCAGTCAAGGCAACAAAAGAGAAAGTAAAATAATAGCGGCCAACTTTTCTAGCCGCGGCTAAGTTTTGAAATGATTAGCTGCTACTCGAGATATATCATAGCAAAGTAACAGATTGATCGTATCATATACCTCTTAGTATATGCTCTTCGATGGCATTGCAATGTTAGCCGCTGGTGAGATTGTGAACGCATGCACTGGAGGACTAAGAAGATACCGCTACCTTGGTGTTTTGGCTCAACGCATAATAGGCTAGAGGGGCCTAGGCAACATATCCAAAAAGACACGGAAGAAACACTAACATATGTCTCCTTGCTAACATATCCGGCCAAAAACCGTTAACGCTAAACAAGTCACGAGAATGTTTGATATCTTATTTGGTGCTGAATGGAAACAAAGACAAGGTAGAGGTTGCACGACAGAAGATTCTACAAACTCACTTCTCCGAGGATGCCACCTCAAAGACCAAGAGTTGCTTGACATGGAATTGCAGATGATGCCTAGTGTTATTTCTTGGATTGGTAGACTGGCTCATGACAACTTGAAAGGAACGAATGTATCTGGGTTGTCAACTATGTACAATCTAATAATCTAACAAGGAGACTTCCAGTTTTGTTAAATTCGAGTGCTTCTCAAAAGAGTCCAAAAAGTAAGAGTGTTGATTCTAACTAACTTGTATCAGAATGATCTCCATTGTACACGTATATTGACTATTGACTTATACTTACACTTATTTAGTTACAAACTTTTACTCTCAAGATGAATACATAAGAGGTTGCTACCTCCCCAAAATAGATACTCAATATTGACCAATCAAAGGACCAACATTTGTGACCACGCTAATACCAGTTACCAGAATACTTAGTAGACGGAGCAATATCAGTTTACCCTAGGTAACTCCTACACAATTTAATTGTCCTCCTCCTCTGTCACACTTTAAAAATCATTTGGCGATAATAATAGTGCTTGAGGAATTTTAGGCGAGAGGATACCGAAACCAAGAATGTGCGAGGATACCGGATGGAATAACCGGATATAATTTTGGCGAGTAAAGCCGTTGATCGCCAAACTGACAGAGCTGTCAAAAAATTTCATAGCATTAACCAACAGCGTTGACAGGACAGCTTGACAAAACAACAACCCTACCTATCTTCAGTTTACCTAGCCTAGGTAACTCCAAACCGATGAAATTGTGTTCCTTCCGTGTGTCACTGGCCGATTAAGAATAAAAATTATTGCAGTAAGCGGAAGAGCAGCGAAGCAGCAGGTCCGTTACATCGCCAAAGTTTGCCGTTTCGGCTTTGAGCTCATTCTTTTGCCAAAGCCGTCCATTGCTGAGTGTTGTTAGTAGGGTCAGTTTATCGCCAAATAGATACCAAAAAAATTTAGCCAATATTTAAGACAGTGTAGATAAAACCTACCATAAAGATACAATGAAGACAGTACAAATTTAAGCATACCAAATTTAAGCATACCAAATTTAAGCATACCAAATTTAAGCATCGCAAATTTGCAAACATGGACTGTATACACATCACAAATTTACAAACATGTAGACTTTATACAGCTAAAGCTTGTACTGATTGCCTTATAAATTATTTGTTCCTTGTACAGGCATTGAAACGGTATTCCTATTAATACCAATACCTGTCTGTCTGCACTTGGGGCAATTCGGTAATTTATTTCCCACACATGTTGCTTTAAGCACCCCTCATAAAAAAAGACACCAAAAAATTGTGGAAGATGGAAGAAAGATTTTCTGGCTTTGTAAATCATAAGCATCCTGTATACATGGAAGATTTTTGCTTTCCAAGAGCTATGTATAAAGAGGACCTATGAAGAAAGAATTCAAGAGTAGTAGATTATTACCTGTATCTTAGATATGAGATGGAAGAAATAATTTAACCCAGATTATTTTGCAAACAAAATAAGATACAATAGGGCATCTAATTCTAAAAGATATACATATGAGTATTTCATTACTAAAATTAAAAGCTGACAAAATAGATGCCATATATGGTTTAATAGACATTGCAAAATGCAAAAACGTCAAAGAGATATGCACCACTACCAATAATACTACCACTAAGATCAAAATTATGAAGCCAATAAAAAGAAAATGAAAATATATTCCAAAGATGAAGTGTGTAGTTGAGGGTTGTAAAGCATTGAGCAGAGGCAATGGAGTTGGCAAAAATGGTGAATATTGTCTTCGTCATGGAGGGAGAAGATATCCTAGGAA
>Ga0214479_100902_pt1 | contig 14446 bp, 6 predicted proteins | sample M1_20Mar14CPVII9_5_FD_165054 | JGI IMG/M metagenome (GOLD analysis project Ga0214479, IMG submission 165054) | Marine eukaryotic communities from Monterey Bay, California, United States - M1_20Mar14CPVII9sort6BwellE14 | ecosystem: Environmental > Aquatic > Marine > Unclassified | place: USA...
AACTTAATTGATGATAACAAATCACAAAAGTTGACACAATCATGTGTATCAAAATTACAATCAACTTCCGACGGGTCAGCAATCGTCGCCGCAATGATATCAAATTCATCAACCTTTGGTTCTAAAACTGCCTTCAGTCAAGCCAAGTATGTCAAACGTAAACAAATGAAGTATCAACCACGATGTCGTATAGTACGTATAACGCCATCAACATTATGTTCCGCGTTGCATTTAAAAGATCCAAGAAAGATTAGTAATTTACGTGATGACACACTAGGTCAGTTATTAAGTAATGCCAATATATGTGGTGGTAGTAGAGTATTAATATTTGATAATGCCGTACAGGGATTAATAACGACGAGTTGTACACGACGGATGGGCGGGTATGGTAGTGTCTTTAGTTTGTATTCGGGACAACAACCGAGTTATTTAGATCATGTTGTAATGAAGATGAATTTTACAATTGGTGAGAAACAATCCTTAAAGTGGGTTAACTTGGGTGAAGTATTTGGTGACTATGATGAGAAGGCAATACAGACCAAATCATTATGTGATCCAAACACTGGTGAATTGATAGATGTCGAGAAACGTGACCGTGAAAGTATGGTATGGCCAACACCATTACAACCACATACACTTGATTATGTCAAGACAGATTTGATGAATGATGAACGTAAGGTGAATGATTTCTTGGCACGGAGATGTGCTAGGTTTACACGAAAGTTAACTAGGCATAGTATGTTGGAAATACGAGAGATGATTGATGAATGTCTTGATAAGAGTGAGATATTAGACAATACAAAGAAGGTTGAGGAAGATGCCAAGATGGATGAATCAACGAGTACCCATGTACCACGTCAATGTGATTCACTCATTATTGCAACCAAGTATGATCCAACAGCCACGCTATTCCGGCTGCTACCATATCTTGCACCGTCATGTCCATTTGTCATCTATCATGAGTTCTTGGAACCACTACTTGAAACATTCCATACTTTACAAAACTACTATATTAATGATGAAGATGCTGATGATGACAATAACAAGGCATTGAATGGTATATCCAAGAAGAAGGCACCCATGATGCAACAGCGTAATATTGCAATCAATCTTCGTTTAACTGATACATGGTTCCGTGAGTATCAAGTATTAGAAGGACGTACCCATCCAAACATGGCCATGACACAAAGTGGTGGATATATATTAATGGGGACTAAGCTTTGTCCACGAACTGGTACTAATGAACTTACAGAAGATCAAGTCAAGGCTATCCGATCCAAGGTTGGTGGTAAACGGAAGCAGATGAGAGGGAATAAGAGGAAGCAATTTGAGAATAATGATGACAAGGCTAGTACAACTAGTAGTAAAAAGAACAAGGCTGTCTAGGTAGATAGATATCTGAACCAAAACGAATGTCGTTTCTATTGAGGTCAAATTTCTCTAGTGCCGATCCTCTAATCTAAGCAGGTATTTTCATCATGGATAGATTTGCTTGGCCTTCTTCCTATGATCACTCTTCATTTCATCGTGTCGCTTTTGGTAGGCTCGTAGAGTATTTGCATACACATCTTTAGTAACCATCCCATCTTTATACCCCTCTGTGACGAAATCTAAAGATTTCGTATCCCCTGCCCTTGCTCCAAGTAAAAAGTGCTCATTTGCTCGATCATTATTGCCAACTTTTGCTTCTATGTTACCAATAACAGATCGTGTACATATACTCCCGTTGATGACAGCTAACTCATAGTAGTATTTGGCTTTCTTTTCGTCTCTTTCAACACCTATTCCATGTTCGTATAAAGCTCCTAGATTATGACAAGACTTCTCACATCCAAGCTTGCTTCCCTTGACCAATAGCTCATTAACCTTACTTAAATCTTGTGACAGTCCTATTGAAGGATCATACTTAGTATAATATCCCGAAAGCTCAAAACATGCATCCGAATTGCCGTTTTCAATGAGTTTCTGTAATTGTTTGACCCCTTCTTCACCTTTATTGAATATCGTCCTACAGAAAGGACAAACTTCAGATTCTTCTTCTTTCTTACCTTTTGATATACTTTCCATAATCAACCCATAAATACAACCCCAACAAACACGTTTGCCACAACAGGGATAGAAACAAGACATTTCAATCTCAAGTGGTAGAGGCAGCATACAGATTGGGCAATCTTCATTCGGTGTGTGTTCTTTGAATAAAGCCTCTTCGTGTAATTCAGCAGCACGTTTCTTACAATCCCTTTTATGCATAGGACGATGAACCTTTTGACATTCTGCACTACAATATTTTACTAACTTACATGCACCGCAATATTTGAGATTGATGCTCTCTTCCTCTCCCTTGCCACAATTGGCACACGATAATATATTATCATCGTTATTACTCATGTTTTATATTATTGTAATATGTTGGTTTATTTACTATAACGGGCTAGGGTGAACCATTCGGGTTATAAAACTTTAACATTATAATAAATACTTAAAGAAACAGGGTATTTACCTTGTCAAAATAGGTATAATGCCTGTGTATATCATTGGCATATGGGATACTTATGATGCTTCTTCAATATCGATCACAGCCCACAGCACGATATCGATCAAACCCAATCAGGCACATGCACATGGCGCAATGCACAAGAAAATTTCTTAGTATTTCTAGCCACAGCGCTGGCGCACATGCCCGTAATTATGAGGATACCTATTGACAATTACTAATGGTAGGTATCCTTTAATTTGGGGTCGAAAATGCGCTTGTGATAACATGCGCCCAAACTTGCGCACTTTTGACATGACATAAAATCACTTGCACTGAATGATAGCCGTGCTGTAGTATTAATTTATTGGACGCCATATAATATAAACATATCAGTAATACAACATTAAACAACAATGCCATCACCAATTTATCCACCGGAAGAACGCAAAGTAGCCGCTGCGGCAGAGAGCAGTTCACCACAATCAACAGAAGATGACAACTCAGAGAATGTTTTATTATCTCAATCACCTAATACATCTGGAAAACCTGTACCCACTAGTAATAATACATCAGCCGTAGCAGATACTACTAACAATAATATGAATACTACAAACATTTGTGAAAAGAGTTCAGCTACATTACGATTAGATTTTGATAATAGACGTACAACCAATACTACCTTTTCATCAAACATGGCTGATTGTAATAGTGTTGCTCTTAGACCACCACGACAGGATGTTAATAATAATAATAATAATAAGAGTGATAATAATGACGTAGGCGATACGAATGCTGCTGCTCGTGGGGGTATGCGGCTGTATAACAAGGATAAGAATTATGGCAATAAAAGTGGTGCATGCACCAACAATTTGAAGAATGAGAATGGTGCACCCACTAATTTGAAGGATGATATATCACCACCCGTCCAACAACAAGTTGATTCCGCAGATAAAACATCACCAGATACCTTGAAAAATAATAATCCTGATATTACATCAAACTTGAAGGATGATACAGCACCACCAGTCCAACAACAGGCCGAAGTTGACAATAATACTAAAAAGTCACCAATAGCCGGTAATAAGAAGAAGTTAACAAAGTTAGAAAAGAAGTTTGCCAAAGTTAGGAAACAAAGTTTGATGGCCGCCGAGGAAGAGGCTAAGAAGAATGCTAATGAATCACCTGAACTACCACCTTCTTCTCCTAAACTTACTAAATCACCAGCTAATAATAATTCATCACCACAAAACTCGGATGATTCATCTAAAACTGAACCATTAAAGGAAGATCAACCCAATAATAATATGGATGGTGTAGGGTTAGATAATGCAGAAGATAAATCAAGTATTTCACGTGAAGAAATTAACGTACTACCTCCAACAAATGATAATGCTGATTACAAAAACGAACAAGAGGTGGAAGTACCAACTAATAACAACAACGATGAACCTAACAACAATAATGATAAAGAACCTACAGTACCATCTGAATTGGAGGTAGACGAGGATGATAGTTATCAGGAAGTTAATGAATATAGTCAATTAACACAGACACAGGCTGTGCCTAGTAATTGGGGATTGGGGCAGACTCAAAAAGAGGAACCGGGTGGTACTACTACTCAAGAAGAAGACAGTGAAGATGGGGATGACAGTGAAGAGGAGGAGGATGGCAAGGATGAAAAAGGCAAGGAAGATGAGGTTAATGACGGAGAAGATATTCAATTTGAGGGTGGTAATGATGTTAGTCAGGATAATAAATCACTTAATCCGTTTGATGAAATAGAAAATATGATGAATGAGGTTCAGAAAGATGTAGATAAGGTTGGAGGTTCCAATAGTAAGCAGCCAGAAGAACCAAAGTTTAGTTGTGGAAGCACAATTCAACTGCAAGATTCTCAACGTCCATCGGTTACCGGGCAGGATCAGGTGCCAGATGAGGAACAATTAAAGCCACCTCCAGAGAAGAAGGGGGATGTTAGCGAGAAGCCGACAGAGTCAGCACAAGCAAAGGGTGGTGGATTACGAGTTTCGGATTATAAAAGGGTTTTTCAAGGCGTGGACGAGGATGGAGATCAGGATGAGCGGAAGCCACCAGCCAAACAACGTACAGCCTTTAATAATCCCTCTGCAGCTAGGCGAGCTATGAATGCCAGTAAGAAACCTCCTCCCGCTAATGCTGCCATGGCCAAGAAGAAGAAGAAGGGCAGGGGTAATAAAGGAGGAGCACTTGCTATGGCCCTGGCAGCAGAGGACGAGGAACCTGAACCCATCGTGGCTCCTATGAATAATAGTAATGATGATGATCAAAAGAAGAAGAGGGGGAAGAAACAACGAAAGGCAGACGCCACAATGAAAGCACTAGACAACTATGCACAAAACGGAGAAGTCGATTCATACATGGGAGAGAGCAGGAAAGAAGAGAGGAAAAGAGGATTGCTGGCATGGAAGGAAGATACTGTTGAGGAACCTGATGATGAAGATCAAGGTCATACTTCATTCAATTGTGACGATGATGATGAGATGCCTGGAACGGAATTACAATCCCAACCATTGCTCGGAGAGACAGAGAAGCAGTCTCAGCCTCTACTTGAGGAGACGGAGAAACAGTCTCAACCTCTACTTGGAATTGAGAAGGAATCGGAGCCTTTACTTTCATCATCGGAACTTGAAGAACAAGTGGCGGCGCCACCTGTTGATTCAGCTACATCATTAGCAAAGAGAAAAGAGTTTCTTCATAAACTCGGCGTTACGGCACCGCCAGATGATATGATCAAAGTCCGTGATGAAATTATCTTCGCCATTCGAAATGAACTCGACCAGGTCAAAGAATCGCTCAAGTGTGCAATATGTTTGAAAACAATGACTGATACAAGATATTTTACCTGTGGGCATACAATGTGTGGTTCATGTCACACAGACTACTTCAATCCCAAGCCACAGCCAAAGAAACGAGGTGAGAAGCAATCACCTCCAAGGAAGGTGCCCAATGAATGTCCTCTGTGTAGAACCGACTTGGGTAAACGAAACTATGTCAATTCAAAGCAATTGGATGCACTTGGCAATGGTTACAAAACGTTGGAAAAGGTCTTCTTCTTTGCTTCGTCTAAATATGGTTCTAAAGTTCTCATGACACAATTTGAACCTGAATCTACTCAAGAAACAGAAGATGACGATGACGACATCAAGATGCCGGCAAATAAAAAGAGGATTGTTGATTATGAGCAGCACTTAGAGCATCTTCAAGGAGCAAAGGCAGTTCTGGACGCATTCAGTGCACGACAAGATCAGAAATCTCAGGCAATAGCAAAGGAACAAGAGGCTGTGGTACAGCGTGACCTGGAGATAGTTCAACAGGATGAGAGATATCAGGCATTGGCAAAGGAACAAGAGGCTGTGGTACAGCGTGACCTTGAGATGGCGAGCAATGAGAGGGAGACACTGAGCATGCGCAAGTCATATGACATAGATACTAATACCAAGAAGAGGTTGGGAAAGCAGATGCTTGCTGCTGAGACTGCCAAGGCAGTAACAGAATTCACTTCTGAGGTGGCTAAGATGAAGAGTAATAGTACTGATGCCAATGATGATAGTAGCACAACAGAAGAGAAACAGACTGCCGCCGTGATGGAAAGTGCAGGTGCGGAAACGATGGATACTGCCAAAGCTGGGAACAATATCCCATCTACTACCACAAACAATAATAATGCCGACCCATTTCCTTGTGACGAATCAGCAATTGGTAGTGGTGTTGGTGGCGCTATACAAAGTAACTTGGAGATAGAGCAAGAAGATGGATCGACTGTAAATACCAAGGAATTCTTGACTGCAAACTCCAAGTTAGAGTCGTCTCAACAAGAGGCCGCATCTTACTCTACCGCCCAAACGACGGCACCGATTCATGACGGCAACACTGCCAAGAAAGCAGCACAGCCAGAGCCATTAAAGTGTACCTTGCGTGAAGGTACTAACGTTCATGACTTGGAGAGGAGCCCGGAGTCAAGAGCTCGTGAGTCTATGGCAACTGTCGCCACCGCTAGTAGTAGTCCTATTGTTCTTCATGACGGTAAAACTGTCAAGAAAGCTGCCAAACTACCACAGCCCGAATCGGAGGATAAAGATCCTACTCCTCGACGATCTGGCAATATCAATTCGTTACCTGCTGCAGGTGTGGCTGTGCAGCAACAAGCCGAAGACGAGAAGGAGGACGAAGATGTTGACTTTAGCAGTAATGCAGATGGCGGAAATGATCGTGGTGATGACATGCCCGCACCTCGATTGGCAGCTCCTTCTGAGGCTGCTGCCACATCCTCTGCTACCACTTCAACTCATCAGACTACTGAAAAGAAGGAGGAGAAGATAGGCCAGGGAGACATCGTCAATGTTCAATCACGTACTTGGCCTGGTATAAATAAACCTGGAGGCGTTGCTCGTGTAACAAAGGTGCACGAAGGCGGTAATTCTATCAAGTATGACGTCTCCTATGTTCTTGGTGGCAGAGAAAAGCAAGTAGACGAAGCATTTGTTACATTGAAAGATGATAACAATCTGTCAACAATTCAAGAGGATCCAGATGAATCAATGTTGTCAACTGGTACAAGATCAGCCGAGAAGAAACGACCTATGAGACAGAGAAGAGCTGCTACAAAGCCTGAATCATCAGCTGCCGTTCCTATTTACAATGATGAAGAGTTGAAGAATGCCAACATTCCAGAAGATGTATTGCAATGGGCCGGACTGCCTCAACCAAAGAAGGGAAAGAAAGGTAAAGCACCCGGCACCCCTGCTGCCAAAAAGGAGACTAAACGTGGTAAGAAGCGTGCCCTAAAAGACTCCAATATCAAACCCAAAGCAAAGTCTGCTACCAAGAAAAAGAAGAAAGCTTCAAAGAAGACTGACACGACTTTAGAGAAAGATGATCAATCAAACAACACTGTGGAAGGTTTGAATGATGTGCTCAGTCCATTGTCTACTGAAGAGATTGTAAGCTTAGCCGATGCGAGATACTCTTCACTTCTTTCACTCGATGAGAAACAATCGTCTGATACTCAAACTCTGTATTACGTGACATCGAGCTTGACTGACAAAGACTCCAAGATGTTAGAATCTCTGTGCAAGCTATTGAAAGGAAAGTCTATCATTCTCAAGATTAACAAGGACTTCAACGCCAATAAGACGCAGATTTGCTTTACACCTGGCGGTTCATCTTCCACTGCTACCAAACGAAGTGGTGACCCCACAAATGTCATCTCAAAGGCTAGGACACTAAAAGTAATGCGGTCAGCTCTAGCTGGTCTTCCCATTCTCACTCCTCAGTGGATCGAGGCTTGTTTGAAGGAAGGTAACCTGGTTGCTCCCACTGGAGCACATTGCATTCGTACTCTTCCAAGAAAACAAACAACAGATTCTGATGAGGAAGATTTTGGCGTTGCCAGGTATGCAGCTGCATACCAAAAGACGACTATTTCTAGTTCCAATCATTTCTTGAGTGGAGTATCGGTTATGCTATGTGGTACTACAGACGATGGTAGAACGATCAAAGATTCGAAAGTGCTCCTTGAGCAGGCAGGAGCATCCATCATTAGCTCTGTTTCAATGGCAAACCGCCACCTCACAGATATGGCCAATGGCGAGTCGGAGTCAGATCGATTTGTATTCCTATGTGATGATTCTACAACGAATAAGAAATGCGGTATTTCGGATGCCTTATTCAAACAAGCAAAGAAGGTTATTGAAGATTCAGAAGACGATGAAGAGGCAGCAATACAATGTGTATCTAGGAACTGGTTGTTTGATTCAATTAGTTGTGTTATGCCATTGGAGTCATCAGCTGTGTATGAACCGTCGGCGCCTACAACAAAGGCTCTATTTGATTTGACGACGAGTGAACCACAAAGAAAAAAGGGAAGTAGAAGTAGATATGAATCTCAGATATATTGAGTTGAGACAACGTGTAGAAGTAGAAGGTTGGCAAGTTATAGTGTCATAATACCACTGCCAAATAAAGTCTAAGTTGCTTGTTACATTTACAATACTCTCTCAATCTATAATACTACACACCCCTTCTCAGCAAATTAAGGCCCAGTTGCAGACTAATACCACAGATGATACCAATCTTTTGTTTATGTGGCACTGTCGGCATCCATACCCAGAACAACATTATGAATCCAACAAAAAAGCCCAAGATGAATCCCCAAATGAAATCTTTATCAGTGCCAGCTGACGGCAGTGGACCAAGAAATGGATGAAATGAACCATTAGCTCCTCCACCGTTACGGATAAATGTGCCCGTACTTGTGAATGCTCCCAACATTTCCTCATCGTCATCTTCCCCTAATGAAGGAGATGGTCTATTACGGAAGAAAAGTCCCCCCGGAGTGGTGGTGGGCATGGTGCTGCCGGGTAGTACACCCGTGGCACCTCCACCGGAAATGGCCGCCAATAAAAGTGGATTACTTGTATTGAGATTCATTCTAAATTCCGAGTATGGGCCCTGTGTGGACATCCACTCGTCTTCCATCCGTAAACGATCATTTAATATCTCTTCTCCTTCACCCGGTGTTGTTGTAGTGCTCTGATTGCTTTCTGCATTGGCTGTGGCATTCTCATCCCCATTAATAGTGTTGCTGTTATCATCAGCAGCAGTGGCGGTATCATTAGTTTCGCCACTCTCGGCATTATCATTCGATTCCTCTGATTCAGTAGCAGTATCCAATAAGGAATTGGTAGATCCTGATCTTGTTGGTGACGATGGCGGTGAAGGAGTGGTATCTGAAGAAGTGGAAGCAGCATTCCGTAACCGTTGTGATGCACGGATCATCACACGTCGTCGTTCAATATATCGATCTACAGACCGGGCAAAGTAGAGACGTATGGCGGTAACTTCGTCACGTGTCATACCAGTCTGTGTGAAGGAGGAGAGAAATATTGAGAAGGATAAAGGTCAGGGATATACATATGTGGACACCATGAACAATTCTATCCCCACACAAAATCCCTGTAACAACAATAAAAACACATCAAACTTACCGCTCTTAATCTATCAAATCCTCGTCGTTCTCTACGTCTCCTCCCTCTCCTTTGTGATGGCTGTTGATTAGCCTCTAAATCAATCTCACCATGGGCATCCTCAAAATCACTATCCTCACTTTCAAATTCATCACTATCATCTAACTCGTTATTATTATCTGAACTACGTGATAATACCACACCATTTGAATCTATACCTATTCTTCTCCATAGTGATTGTCGTGCGTTTAAAGTAGTGTTTGAATTCGGTGCAACATTATTAGAATTAGAAGAAACACCACTTGAAGGAGAGGTAATACCATTCATTCTTCTTAACATCCTCGCCTGTTGTCCACCCTTCACATTCTCTTTAGCTAATACTGCATGTATAACATCATTGGTAACAATGTTAAACTTATCTAGGGTGGATGTATCAGGTGCCATCATCCTACCACGGATTATTAATCTTAGATAACGATTATTGGTATTAGTTGTTGAGGTGGAAGTAGATGAGGTGGAAGTAAAGTGTTTGATTAATATAGCCTCTTTTAACTTTGAAACATTAACTAATTGAGAAATACTATCTAATGTATAATCGATTGTTGAACTGCCATTGTTTAACTTGATACGTAATGTGAATGAATCACTATTTGTAGAATTGTTATTGTTATTGTTAGATGTAGTTGGAGAATCAAGTAATAATGGTGTTAATTGAACTATTTCAGAATTATCATCATTATCACTATTATGATCCTTTTCATCGGAGGATGTTGTATTACTACGACGTGTCAAAGAGGAGAAGAGAGTCATTCTATTGTTTATTTCTGAGTATAATCAGTTGTCAGGTTTTTTTGCAATGGTTTGTATTTCAATTTGATGTAACAACGCTCACATGCACCAAATAATAATTATTATGTAATTGTTAATACTACACTCCTCTGCCCAACCTTTCTATCTACAGATAACTGCCATCCTCTGCTACTATTGGCAATCGTTTCTAGGTACCAATACCAACGCTGTTCCATTACTTTATATACTTTAGACACGCTTCCAACTTAACCACATCTTTCTCAAAAGGTATAACATGATAACATGTGGGAAGAAGAAGAGTATACAAAACGATATAAACATGATTGTATTGGCCACATACTCTCGTAACATAGAGGGTTTTCCTCGATGCGGTATGCATATCCATTTATCGTCTAAGTTCTCTATATTCATAGACAAGTAGTCCTGAAGATACTGTACAGTGTTTCCCTTCACATGAGCATTGCCTGAAAGCTCATCAAATGTCCAACTCATTTCTAATTTGGGTACTGCATCTTCTTCTTTGCCAAAGATACGTGTTGTAACTGTCCCTCCTCCCTTCCCTTTATCTTCAGTTTGAAAGTCAAACTCGAATTCTGCAAAGTTGAGACCAAGATAGTATTGCAATCCTAACTTGCCTCTTCCTGACTCTTTGTTTGTATTCTGTATCAGTATATCATTCCATCCACACACCCAGTGACAAATCGTCATGAAAGTTCTTGATACAAAGTATGAATATGGTTTCAATGGCAGCCGATGATGTTTAGGTTGTGAGCTAAACGATGTTCCCCATGAATGAGTCATCCCAGATGTAGTAATCTCAACAAGTGGTCGTACCTGAGGGTTTGGTCTTGAGCTTCTACTTTGAACAAGATTAGATGCTTTTACACAATCCTTCCTCATGAATTGAGCCATGTGTACATCTCCACTAACTATCATTGGACTTTTCACTCCACTGTTTAGTATCGTATTATATAGTAGCTGTCGAGCTTCAGGAAACTTACTCCACTCTTCTACAACATTGCCATCGTTCGGAAAACGTTCTGGAATAAGGATGAGAGAGAAGTGATTGCAACAAATGTTAGTACATGCGGCTTGCAAAGGCAATCACATAAAGGCAAACTAAGTTCAAACAACACAGACTCGGACTTTCCTGGATGAACTTGAAGTCCAGACACGATGATGTTAACAGTAGCATGAGAATTGTTTAAAGCTTGTTCAAACCAAAGCCATTGCTGTTCTCCGAGAAAGTCTAGTATAGGTATATTATTGGATGATGAACTGTTGGTATCTTGTATTGTACTTTCAGTGTGTATTTGCTTTCCTTTAGGCCATGGAGTCTTATTGCTCCTGACATCTAATGCAAAGATGGCAACTGAGTGAGTTGTTGAATAGCCTGGTGTTTCACTACTGCTGATATTATCACTTGTAATAACGTCAGGATCAATCTGAGCAACACTCTCTGGAACCCAATACCCATCGCCCCATAGTATATGGTTGTTCTTATTTGATGTATGATCATTCTTTGTTTTGGAAAAGTCAAATAGTTGTACACCATACACTCCTTTACCCTTAAGGGCACGTTGATACATTGGGTCATTAGCCTTTTGTCTATCATATGACCCATTTTTACTCGCTTGTTGTTGACTTGTTGATTCTTCACAAACATTATCATTGTGCACATCTTGTGCAACACATTCATTCGGGTGTTGATCATTTGCAACTCTCGAGTATAAAAAGTTTACAAATTCAATATTTGATTCCTTCTTGTATTGATATGTATAATCTCCATTGTTCTGTCCATAGTCATGGTCGTCCACCGTGCCAAACAGTAAAGGCTTCATAATATTATTATGTGATTGTGATGTATTATTAATATGATGCTTATCTTCATACCATCCTTCAACAAATGACCGATAGTCTTCTACACCCCATTGCTTTTCATACCAACCATTAATAATAGCTGGAGTTGCATCCGTGTGTATACTTGGCGGTGGAAATGTTAGTCTCCAACTACTACTTGTGTTATTTTGAGTTTGGTCATCATTAATTCTCTCCCAACCAACGGCTGTCCAATTAAGACCTGCATATTTATCGGCATATATTGCATCGCCACCCCAAACAAATGCGGTTGGATGTCGACTTTTTATAATCTTCCATAGTGGCTGTGGTAGAGACGGATGGGAACAGCTACCGAATGCAATACGGTGTGGCATATCTTTAGTTGATGGCTGAAAGATGTCTGGGTAGCATACTAATCTCTACTTAATTTCCTATGTTGTATTGTATTGAAAGTAATGTAGTTAGTTGTTGATTGATATGTGTTTGTTTTAGAGGACTGACCGTCTTGAAACTACAGAGTACCTTCCATGCTACTACTAATGATGCTTATTCTACCCTCTTCTTGAGTAGATCACCTTATAACAGTCCATATGGTACACTCAATCGGCACCGCATAGTTGATCATCTCCAACAATTACAATCTAATTTCCCATTTAGTTGTCAAAGACTCCCATCCTTGTGAGTCACTGAGCCACTACAAACCAAATATTGTTATCCATAACACTGGTCAGTCAAAAGAGAGAATCTACAGCTACTGGAAACCGATAACATAGGAGATAAAAGATTGATAATCGTCCAATGTGGGTGGACGGCGACTGAGTGTACCTGTTGTGATTATTTCTCTTAGACATTTTCAACTTGATAACTTTATTAATTAAAGTGCTAGCTATCTTATTAATCCAATCAACTGATTTACACATGCGGTTTAATATCCCAGTTCTATATCCGCCGTTTGCAATAGATTGGTATTCACTGCAAGCATTGCGATAAACACTGCCAAGAAATTTTATTCATAAATCAGAACACAAAACCAATCTATTGCCCTCAAAGTTGTTCTCAATATTATTCAATCAACATACATAGTGAAGGGGTATATATCATATAGTAGATATGGAGTTTCTAGCAGAAAGTATTGGTCTATTAGATATAGACGAGAGCTACCGGGCAACCGTGGGCTCAGTTCAACCACAGAATGAAGAAGAACCTAGCAATGAACCTCAAGAAAGTGATAGTACTGTAGAGGTATCAAATGTAGATGGTTCCTCTGCAACCGATGTAATTAATGAGCGTAAAAAGATATATGCACAAAAACATATGATAAGCAGTGGTAACTATACAAAAAGTAGTGAAGGTGAATCATCCTTTGACCAAGAAGGAGAAGAGGAAGACGAACTTGAAGTATCAAATGTATCACTGTTATCATCATTAACTCCAGCATCACCTTTAACAATGAGCTGCTCATCGTTAAACTTAATGTCATCAACCAATCTACATTCGTCATCATTTCAAATCAAAAGTCAATCTTTTACGGCGGATGATTTGGATACGGCATTTCAAGATGGATTGAATAGAAGTACACCTCTTAATACTCCTCGAAATCTCAATGGAAGCTCGTCAGATGTAAATGAAAAAGAACACACTCCTCTTCGGATATGTACAGCACATGCAGCACCGAAACGACGAACTTCAGTTGATAGTGATGCACTGACAAAGCATGTCACGCAACGAATAGATGCACGTACCAACTTCGACTGTTTTACAGGAAGTGTTGATGCTGTAACTGGCAATATCATTCATGGAACTATGCTCTATAGACAAACTGGAACTGTGTATGAAGGCCCGTTCATCACAAAGTACATTCATCCTGAGAGAAGAAAAAGTATTGATAATATCACATCTCCAATAAAGTCTGAAGAGGGCGATACGCCTAGTACCTGTGATACAATACCGTTGCGGCATGGATTAAATGCCAAGTGTCAATGGTCAAACGGTGTAGTATTTCAAGGTTCATGGGAATATGATTACCCAAAATATGGTGTTTATACAGGTGAGGATTGGTCATTTGAAGGTTCTTTGTTGGTTGTCAAGAAAGAAGATGACCAGACACTTCAAAAGAACGAGATACCCCCAGCGCCTTCATCAGGAAATAGCGAGACAAGTAACATTGCAAGATGTATTGGTATTTCTACTCCACTCCCAGGATCAGTTGTTTTTCATGGCAAGGGAAGATTCACTAGATATGATGGTCTAGTTTACAATGGCGAGTTCATCAACGGACTAGCGAATGGTGTCGGGAAAGAGACGTTAACAAAAGTAG
>Ga0214479_100906_pt1 | contig 14363 bp, 12 predicted proteins | sample M1_20Mar14CPVII9_5_FD_165054 | JGI IMG/M metagenome (GOLD analysis project Ga0214479, IMG submission 165054) | Marine eukaryotic communities from Monterey Bay, California, United States - M1_20Mar14CPVII9sort6BwellE14 | ecosystem: Environmental > Aquatic > Marine > Unclassified | place: USA...
AAAAAGATACCGGATCTTACAAGCTTAATACAAGCGTTCATTTTTTCTTAAATCCGGCAGTCGACGGCAACATAACACCAATACTACTACTAATACCTCAATTATTAATAACGGATACGACCGTGAAAAGTCTACTATGAATGCCCATAATGAATAGGCGAATACAATTGCAATTGCCAAGAACCAACCATATCCTCTTGTTTTATTGTGTATGAACTTAAGATATGGAGGTTGTTCTTTCTCATCAAAGTCATCGTCATCATCTATATCACCACCTGTTTGTTGTTCTTCAACCACTGAATCTTTTACATATGATTCTTCTTTGTCATTATCTACATCATCATCATTATTAGATTCGGACTGCTCCTCAACATCTAAATTGTTGTAAATGTCGTCTTCATTTGTTATTGTTGTTGGTACCTTGGATGAAGATGTATCGTTGATCATACTACCATTATTGATCATCTCTAATCTATACTGATGATATTGTAGAGTTCAGGAACTATCTACCTCGTTAATATATGATATTGATATGATGTTGATAGGTATATTGCATTGTTGTCGTTACTTTGTGATTCGTAAATCGTGACCAGCCAGGATACCTGAAAAGGATACCAATGCCACTATGCCCTGCCTGGGTCACTAAGTAGGTACTTTTCTGTTCTAACGCGCTTACTCATTTATATTGCTATTTGAACCTTCTTATCCTTGATCAAACTATGCCATGCCGTCAGGAAGAGGACTTTCATTAGACATCGGTGCCCAGCTATCTCCATGCTTTGTTTGCATTATATATTCGTCAATCAAGGAATGGTCATATTCTCTACTATTCCATTGGTCATGTATTGTCTCTCCGTCTCCAGGCGCTGCCATACTTTTGAAGATTGCATTTTGTATCAAGTCAGAATTCCAATAAGTATGATAAGATACATTGTCTGTCTTGAACCGCGGGTCGTGATATGTTGCTGTGCATACTACCTTTTGAAGCATATTCCACTCCCCATCAGTTTCTATTTGGTATAAAGGTGAAGCTTCATCAATTACATGTGCAATGCCAAACTGATGATAGACAACATTTTTTGAATGCAGTAATTGCAATGGCTCTATGAACGTGCCGATTGGTACTCGTTTATCAGTATCAATTCTTAATATGTATGCTACTGCCTCAACATTGAAGGATGTTAATTGATATGTAGCTTCACTTGCACAACGAAGACATAGTGCTTTCAAATTGCCATTGTTATTAGCATTCTTAGAATGATTTATCTGCTGTTCAGTTTTATCAGTACTACTGATGGTTCTCAAAGAAGCGCCTTCGTAGATACGGTTACTAATGTTATTGATACCATAGTTGTAACTCTCCAAGAATTCAGTGTATAAGCTTCGTTTCCAATTCGTTAATAATATATTCTTCGACCATCTAACCATTGGCGGTGGCGATAATAGATTAACAATAAGTACGCCCGATATTGTAGCTCCCACAATCAACGATATGTACCATTCTAGAGTGACTAATATATTCGTATGCCAACATCTAACATATATACCACCATATCCTACTGTCGTGAAAGTTTGAGCAGAGAGGGCGAACATCTTCTGGAAATTTATAGATTCATGCCCACCTTTACTGATACCTGCAAAGTTGTATCCAACCACATAGCATTTTTGATCAATAGACCAATAGATCAATGCAAATATAGTCACGCATGCAAGACTTAGGACGAAACCGAGGAATATAATTGTGGGTATATTCAAGTTGAGTATCGTCGAGAGGATGGGACTACCATATCTCCATTGACGATTGATATGTCTGACGTATGGTTCTTCAATCTTGTGTCGATGTTTTGGTTGGAATAATGTCTTTATCGTATTAACCATATTATATGAGTAGCATATATTTATATCCTGGTAAACTGAGTAAATTAGATCTCAACGACTTTGATAGATATCGATTGCAATGTATCTTAATGACAGCATTGATATCGACTATGAAATATCGATTGTTGTTGGAGATTTAGGTACTTAATAGAAGAGGCAGGCAATAGCTTTAATCTATCCCCCACTAACTTTGCAATTTGCATGCAAATAAAGTTGCAAAAGATCCAAAAAGATACCGGATCTTACAAGCTTAATACAAGCGTTCATTTTTTCTTAAATCCGGCAGTCGACGGCAACATAACATCATCTTTAGCCCCTACTATTGCTTACAATATAATTCATTTAGTCAATATGACAATCGAAACTGCTCAAGTTGTTTATGTGGTGGGATCTTCAGGGACTGGCAAGGTAAGAACATGTAGATATTGATACAAATGATTATATTTTGTGCATATGATATGTAGTATCATTACAAGCATGCCCCTAATTATTGTGTACGTATATATATATATACATATAGTCATTTACTGGTGATTATCTTCAGGTAGTACATGGGTATAAGCATGTCGATGGAGATTTCCCACTGAAGAATTGTGCCGTAGATCCTAAATACCGAGAGATGGTTATTGGTATGTTCACTTCAAATAACAAGAAGGAGTTATTGGCACCCTACTTTGAAGAGATTGCAAAGCAAGCAGTCGATGCAGCCAAAGATAATGATAAAGTTGTATTAAGCCATGCTACATACCAACAGGTGCCACGTGATATAGTTATTGAAACAATTGTGAAGGGAGGTGTACCTCGGGAGCATATTACCTTGGTTGAACTAACGATCGACACTGAAGTTAAACTGCGATTCCTGTATCATCGTACTAAACGCCAAGCGGAGCAGCAAGGTATTACAATCGAACAAAGTTGTGAAGGCTTAGAGTATGAAGGAGATGAGTTGACGGAAGATCTTTTTGTCAAGGCAATGATGAAGACATATGCCGAATCTGGTGGAGATTGTTTTGGTACATTTGAACCTTGCCCAAGTGATTGGAAGAAGGTAGATGTATCTGGACGAGATATTAGTCACTGTGATAATCTCGACAAGGCACTAGGATTAACTCGTTCACCGGATTGGACATATGAAAGCATTTGTGACAAGGTCTTACCCCTGGATAAGGCAAGGGATGCAGAGTCGACGGCCAATGGTAGCATGGAAGAAATCGGGAAGATCTTTGCAGAGCTCGCTGCAAATCCAGCACTTAAAGATGATGATAAGGATACAGAGGAAGTCAAAGAGATCAAGCAGAAACGCCGATCCACTCTTATTCAAGCAAAGTCATGGAAAGAATTGGTGGACTTTTCAAAGATTGATTTGGAAGATGACAAATAAGAACTGATGCAGTGAAGGGTTGACAACAAACATGTACAGTGGGAGCATCATACTATTCGAACTTGTTCCATGTTTAAGGAATAGAGATATAGAGAGTTTGCCATGCACAAAGATAAAGGACCGCTTGTTTTTCTTAGCTCTTAGCCTATTCTCTTTGGCTTATTAGACTCAAAGAACTCCTTCTCTTTCTCTTCTACATGCGCTTGATATTGAACGGCCCAATCTTCCTCTTTACTTTCTCCCTTTGCTTCCCTCTTTTCTTCATTTATATCATTTTCACTTTTAAGCTCTTGCTCTTCTAAATAGGCTTGGTATTGGACACCCCAGTCCTCCTCATTATCTTCTACATTATTTGCAATTTCCACTACTTGAGAAATTTCCGGATAGGGAGGCATCTTTTGTCGGTTGTACAATTGACACAAAAAGGTATTAGATAAATGCAAGATTTTATAATTCCATCACTTGAGATACTCCGGTATAATCTGGCATCTACACACATAATAAAGTAATTAGATATATAAACCCAACTACCCAACACTGACAGAATAAAACCAAAAGCACTTACTCTGATGTTATACTTCTCGGCAATAGCTGGAGGTAAAAATCTACCACCAACGAAATGTCTACCCTTGAACTTCTTGGCTGATAATTTGGGAGCTGTCAGACTAATTAATACATCTGGACTAAAGCTAGTGCCCGTCAAGTCACCACCATCGACATTCCATCCCGACGGTACATCTACACTAACCAATAATTTCTTTTCATCTTTCTGTAACTCTACCATATTAGAGATTGCAGACGAAAATGGTTCTCTAGGAGCAGTACCACGAAATGAAAAGCCAAATATAGCATCCACAATTATATCATATCTTTGCTGACAATGAACATTATTAATCTCATCTAGTATTGGTATCCCCATATCTTCACATTGTTTAACTAGGTTGATGAAATGAGTTTTAGTTGATCGTTTTGGATAGACTATTGTTGCATCAAAACCAAAGTGTACCAAGTGTCGAGCAGCTACTAATCCATCACCGCCATTGTTTCCAGGACTAGCAGAGAAGAAGATAAAAATGAGCACATGATATGAGCATACCCATATATACAATGAAAACACCTACAAACTCACCCACAAACTAAAAGTACATGTTTCTTCTTTCTATCACCGGTATCAATATCTTTGGCTACATCATACACCGCCTCTGCCACAGACAGCCCGGCCAACTCCATTAGTTGTTCTGTGTAAAAATTGCAAAGATACATCATAGTGAGCAGGGATATATACACAGAGATTGAAGGTGCAAGGTACTAAAGCTTACCTAAACTAAAGCCCGGTGTAGACATTAATTCAGCATCCAAATCAGCAGCATCCTTTGCATTTAAATATCCCGTATCTATTAATGACATGGTCAATGATGTATCAGTACATTTATTATTGTATCTTGACGGTGCCGCTATTGCAGATGAGGTAAAAGGAGATGCAGTGACGACTAATGAAGCAAATGTAGATGAGGATAGGATGAGGTTACGACGTGTGGATATAGCTAGGAGAGTGGTAGCACTGCGTCTAATCGATGATATCATCATCTCTTGTTACCTTTTTGTGTGTGAGATCAGAGATCTCATCCCTAAAATCTTTACCCCTCAATCCCTGAAGGGGGCGATCATTTATGTATGATCCATATTTAAGCACAAGTAAGTAAAAAATTTTATAGATCACCCCACATAGGTACCAAATATTTTACCCCTGGACAAAAGAGTTGTCAAGGGGGGGAGGTGAATCATGGGATAAGGTATCAAAAGCAAAGCAACATGAAATCAATTGCAGTGTCATCATAAGACCCTCTTTAGTACAGTGGTCAGCCAATAAGATTAGCTGTAGTAAGGATGCAGCAACAGCCGGAAGCTCGCTACAAAACGCTAGGAAGAATTTGAAGAAAGCCAAGAGGAGTATTGTCAATGATTCCATCTAAAAGAGAAAAGTGTCTATCTAATCTATCTAAAGTATCGGATAAGATGAAAGAAGTTAATGAACAAGTTATTGCAATGAGTGAAGATTGTGCTGGTGTGAGTTTGTAGTTGTACTGTTTCATGATACATGCTATTTGTTTTGTTTTTGTGCATATGACGTTTAATATGTCTCACAATTACGTCATCTCTTTGTAGGAAGGTTATCTTTCATCATGTTCTACTAACGTAGCCGAGTTAGAAAAACAAATACAATCAACAGTAGGTGAAGTCAAAGAAGCTATTGATACGTGTCCAGACAGTGCAGCTAGTTGTACAAGGGCTGTGACAAAGACATCGGCATATATTGCAAAGGATATTTATGGACTAAGTAAAGCTATCGAAGAATGTAATCCATCTGCTTTTGAAGAGAAGAAGATATTTACAACATATCTAAGGTGACTATAGAGTATAGTGTATAATACATTACATGTTCAAAGTGAAAGTATGCGAGCGGGGATCTTGTGGGAAATGAAAGGATTATGAAAGGTTATTATTAGTATTAAATGAATGCTTATCTAGATAAACTTAGGCATTCATTATATTCATGTACTGTAGTTACATTACATCATAATATCAAGATACACGCTATCTTGAAGACATCATCTCTTTCTCTCCAAAAACTATATACAAAGTGTACTTCTTTCACATGGCTGAATAGACCTCTCATTCAAAGTAGCAATATTCGTCATCATCACCATGCCAAATACAGCTCATTGGGTCCACTTTCCCTTCATTCAGTTCATCAAAGAATGCATCAGATGTAACCTCCAAACAACGACTTACATAATCAGTCAGTTCTCTGACATCAGCCTCCAACCCAGGAACTTCTAATCCAACACCCGCAGTCAACGCTGATCCTCCTCCCTCACGTAACATCTTCAATGTAAGCTCAGGTGATGGCCTACAGGGTGTCAAGAGGTGCAAGTGTTAGATATAATGTATGTTATTGTAATAGAGAAAAGACAAAAAGAAAATACATACCGACCAAAGAATATTTGATGTTCAAGTGGTACCCAAGCAAATGAGAAGTAATTCCCTTCACCAATAACAACTAATTGACCTTCCATGAATTGATGATTTATAAATCCCGGTTCAGCTGCATGTCCCTGTCCTGGGAAACGGGGTAGTCGTTTCGTACCCCATTTCTTGGCAGATGCCTCTGATAGTTGTATAGGTTCTAAACTCGTTGGACCGTGTGGTAGGTTAGGGTTATTGGGTGATAAGTCAGCTGTGAAACTAATTTCACCTCGGGGTATATTGGCGTCTCCAGTAACTTTGTAGGCGACTAATGTATCTCCGGAGTAGGTTACATTGATCATTTCAAAGCCATGCGCTCCATATCTAATGGTGAAATGATGATTAATAAGAATAGAAAGAGTTAGATTGGTCAAAAGATGGAAGATACCAAGATGTATGTGCGCAAGAGATACTCACTTTCCAACCCACAGCCCTTCAAGATTGAACTGTGGCAACATCTTCCTTGCCCTTAACGATTCCTCCATGTATCGACGACTTTCATCAACTCTTCCCATCTTTCCTGCACTCCATGCCGCTCCCTGTGTCAACTTGTATACTGTCATAAGAGATAATGATGAGAGTATAAGAGGAGTGTCAGAAGATGAATTGCAAAGATAGATCATACAATCATGCCTCTCTCTAGAACATCAAACTATATTCAAAGATACATAGAACATCGAACTACACAAGATACACGTAAAGATTATCTAGAGAACTTACCATGCTGTGGATCACGACTCTGTGCCTTTCTCAACATATCTCGAATAGCATTCACGGCATTTTCACTAACACCAACATTCAACGCCGTTGCTAAATCACTTTCCAATTGTGCAATCTCATCCTTCAATTCCCAATAGTGATCAGAACCCGATGTTGTATAAATGTTCATAGACTTAGCCTCCATTTCAAGACGTGACATACGTGTTGGTGATTGTGATAGTGGTTCTAGGTTGTGAAATTCGGAGGAGCGTGGTTCATTATTGTTATTAGTGTTATCGTTTAAGAAGGAGGAGGGGTCTGTTGATTCAGAAGAGTGAGAGGAGTATGATGGAAACTCCATGTCACTTAATTGTTCTTCTTGTGACGATGAAGATTGTGGTGATGAAGAGAGTCCGTCTCGTAAACGTTGACGACGCCAGTCTCTCTCCTCCTCTGGTGACGGTGTCGAATACAGTGGTGGTGTTGTTGTTACAGTAGCATAACGATTATTACTTGACGAGGTTGTAAATGCCAAGGATGTTGGTATTGCAATAAGTGCTGCCAATGCAATGCATTTGATCATTGATATCTTTGTCATTTTGTTCTTTAGAAAGTAGAAAAGGGGAGAAATGAGAATTGCAAAAGGGGGAGACGGGTCTGCTTATGAACTGGATATGATGATAATGATGAGGTTGGCAATTAATTCATCGGCACTAGAAGAATTATGACCATATCATGGCAAGCTCATGCTCATCCAAAAAGAATAAAGTATCAACAAAAATTGACACCAAGATGAAAAGTAGCTGAGTATGTGGCGAGTAAAATCGACGTTGGCTAATGAGAATGTTTTCCCACATTGAAGTAAAGCAAAATACTTATTGGTCTTGACTAGAGACATGTCGTAGGTGTTGGTATCTTACCTTCTTTGGTATCCTTTTGTTGTGTATGTAGTGCTAGAACTAGACTAGCTAGAATGGGGGAGATACTTATTATGATTTCTCTCTCTAGAGGCTACAAATCATTCACATTATTGGTTAACTAACACATATCTTCATACTTTTATAGATACAGACACTACACAAACTAATTGTTACAACAGATACCAAGACATCAGCAAATTCTCTATCCCTCATTCTCCCCCTCCTCCCCTTCGCCTTCTTCCTCTTCACTCAGGCCAATTACAGCTCCGAAGCTATCAAACAATGTACCAACAGGTATACTGTATATCGCTATACCAGCAATACAAAGCATCATACATACAATCTTGCCTTGCCAAGTAAAATCTACAGCTCCCCACTCGCCACCCAAGAAAACAGCCACATAATACATTGTATTCGGCATATTAGTAAACATGACTTGAGTACACATGTCAGGATAATAGTCATTACATTCTGCTGTAGACTTGAAATCAAAGCAACCCGGCTCTTTCTCATTACCGACAAGAGGTAGTGAATCATCACATGATCTAAAGTTTGGGTTGTTTTCCTCGAATATAAAGAATAGAGCTGAACTACCAACCCAGATGATAGTGGCCATTAATCCTGTAGCCTTTAATACATCCTTTGAGGCTCTAAAGACATTATCCAATTTACTAAAGGCCACCAAGAAGTCTTCCAATTGAAGTACACGGAAGATTCGGAAGATTCTAAAGATCTTCGCCTCATCACCATTCAGATGGCCAGCCTTAGCTAGTACAATCTGAACATACCACGGGAGAACAGATACAAGATCAACAATCCCAAAGAATGTTGTAGCATATACCCAAGGTGAATACAGTGCCTCCCGGCTCTTTCTTGCAGAGAACAGTCGAAGGGCGTAATCTGGCAGTGGCAAGTGAGTAAGAGGAGTATCATAAGAAGAGGATGGGTGAGTAAGTATGCGATGGCGGATCAGATCTCAGACATGTGACATGTACTTGGCTTACCAATAGTAAAGAAGAACACGCTAACAGCTTCAAATACATCAAAGAAGTTCCCAGGTGCGTTGCCGACTGCCCTGTCAATTTCTGGTACTGATTCAAGCACAACAGCTACCACATTTGATATGATAAGTGAAAAGAATAACACTCTGCCGACTTTTGAGAAGTGTGTTCTTATACATTCTCCACTTGTTTCATCGACCTTGCCATCCAGGTATTCTTTAACCTTGACTTGAAGTGCATCTATATCAGGCCCAAAATGTGACGGAAGCGGTGCTTGTCCTTCCAGCTTGCGATACTGTATATCATACCAATCGTCGCCTTGATTGTTCTCGTCCGCATCTCTTGTCTTGCTATGAACAAGTTCTGCAAAGCCAGACGCAACTACTCCCGAGGGGATGGATACTACCCCGACAGCAGCGATGACAATTAAGAACAAGATGCATCTTCCGATACCTCCATATTCAATCAAAGGAAAGTCCCCAGTTAAATGTATACCTGTTAACGGTACAGCGCTGAAGAAGTTCTTGTATCGGTCTGACATGTAACAGTTTTCAACACATCCATACAAAGGTAGAGGATCTATCTCAATCTCCTCGTCTTCTCTTTCCGCAATATACATTGCAGCCGAGAAAAGGAACAAAAGTGTTGTAGCAGCATATCCAGCCACATATAGAACTTTCCATTTCAACCTGACCACATCATCAATCAATGAGATAGATGGTACATACTTGTCAAGCTTGAGCAATCTCAATATTCGGAGCATTCTAAAGTACTCATCATGAGCATCGACCCAGCCAAGTGGCATTGCATATGCATAATAGAATGGTACAATGGCTAATAAATCAATGATCGAATAGAACGAGAAGACATACTTGACTCTGGTCATAATGTTGGATGAGTCAGTACAGAATTCAGGATCGACGCCTGCCCCGATGAAGCGTATAATGTATTCAATTGTGAAGATGATGACTGCCACCCACTCAACTCGTTCACCAAAGTGCTCCCATCCTTGAACGGTTTGTAAGATGCCAACACTAACAGTTGTCAAAATTAAGATGTATATTGAAAGTTCAAATCTAGTGGCCGCTTTGCTTCCGATGCCATTGACAAAGTTATAACATTTCATTTGAAACCCAACTGGTCTATGTGTTCTAGATGAGCTCATACCAACGTCTTCTTCCTCATCTGGAGTATCCTCGTATTTATTTGTTACATGCTCCTCGAAGCCAGCCCCGAGAAGTCCAATTGGTATTCCGAAGACTGCAGTCGCAAATAAACCAATAATGCCAACTATAACCTTTCCTGCACTCGAGTAGTGGGCGAGGGGACTCTCTCCAGATAAATTTAGAAGGGTTATCCACATACTGTTTGGTATGGTATTGTAATATGTCTTCATTTCCTCATCAGGTGAATCTCGTTCTGTATAGTATAAGATTGAACTAAAGAATATCCATAAAAGTACTGCACTGAAGCCAGTGACCGTCAGGACACCTTTGTGCTCTTTGATTACATTGCCAAAGGTAGCAAATGCTTTGTTCGTACTACCAACGTGAAAGATTTTAAAAAGTAGGAAGAGTGAATAACCAGCTCCGACCTCACTCAGTGTCACAAGTCCTACCGAATATGGGAAGATCGATAAGGCATCAATGAGTAGAATGGTTTGTTTAGCATACCTTCCTAGGCCACTTCCTTTATACTTTGGATTATCTCCTGCAGAATACAAGCGTAACATATATTCTCCAGCAAAGACTAGAAATGAAAAGAACTGAAACCACACTAGAAGATGGTGCACTGCTCCACTGCTACGTCCAGCGACTGAATCAAATATGAATGAAATCGCCACTGCAATGATTAGCATGTCAGTAAAAGTCTTTCGAAGCTTGGCTTTTGGAGATCTCTCTTGGTGAAACAAATTGTATACTCGACCACGAAAGGTTGTTACATCTCCAACAAACTCCTCCTCGACTTCAATATCTTCTACCTCTTGTACATCTAAAGCTAATTGTTCTCTTCTCTTGGCAATTTGATCTTCAAAGCCACTAGCAATAACGCCGACTGGAAGGGCAAATACAGCCACTGCAAACACTGCCGTGAATGTTGCAAGTATCTTTCCCCAGAAACCGTGTTCTTCAATAAGTGGAAACTCTCCAAACAAGTTTGTGAGTGTCCAAAAAGAAGCATCAACAATTGAACGATAAAGATTCCAGCAAACTTCAGTACCATCATCTAAATTCTCACATCCTGCTGCACTGCAATCAGCAATACCCCACTCATCAACAGTACAAAGACTTGTATCTAAATCAGCAGCACAACCATATTTCTCAGCACCGCCACAATAGATCATATAAACATTCTTCCTTTCTGCCAAGTAGAAGAATGAACTTAATACTCCCCATACAGTCATTCCAACAAATAAGGCAGTACCTAAAACACCTCGTTGGGCGTAGAAAACATCGTCAATCAACCCCAATGCCAAGTCAAACCTTCCTTCAACTTTCATCATTCTCAATAGTCTAAACATTCGCAGAAAGTTTGACGCTGCAATATCAGTATTCGGTAACAGGAAAGCATCTACATAAAACGGTACCGTACTAGCCAAATCAACCAATGAAAAGAATGTAGGTATATATCGTAATCTTCCAATAAATCCACTATACTTTGGACTGATTAAATCAGCTGTATATATACGTAGTATATAATCAATACTAAATACCAATACAATAAATATCTCAGTAATAGATGTAGCACCAATATTCAAGAATGATAGAGCATTATTGGGATAGTTACCAAAGAATAGAGCATCACATATACTTCCATCTTGTCCTCCACACTTTGTTGCAATTGTTGATTCGGTATTGTATTGAGGTAAAAATAAACTTGATAAAATGAATGTTAGTACTGATATTAATATTAGTATGATTGTGAAGGACTCATACTTTAAACCGGCTGGTGTTTTTGCCTCAAGGAAGAGGAAGAGTGATATTCGTTTATCATTATTGTTTGTCTTATCATTATTGTTTGTGTTACTTGGTTCGATATCAGAAGTTGTTGCGAAAAGGGGTGTGCTTTCAGATACCATGTTATGTTTGTGTCAAGATCCGCTCCGCCGATACACTACTTTGATATATTGCTTCTTAATGTGTCCACAGCTGATTATATTATGTTGATGGCTCTATGAAGCTTGAATTAATTGCATAGCCATGCCATGCCTATTTGTATCTCCCCTCAAAATCAGATTTTTTTTTTCAAGATACGGTATCCTAACCAGTATCTTAATAAACACGGCATTGAAGAGTTTATATCAAAGAATCAATGTAAAAAGATAGTTATGAGATATACCAATGTTAACTTATCAAGCTTCTTCGAGATGTCAGCTGTTGAACTTTAGCGGTGGCTCCCCACTTCGAGTAGCATTCTATTGCCTGTTTCAACAAGTAGTCGCTATGGCTTCGTTTATTTCGAGAATCAAAGTACTCACTTGCCAATTCGTTTGACAAAGCCTCATCTTGGATTAACTGGTTCTTTGAAGCTATATCGATTGCAGACTTATAACAATCTTCTACTGTCTTCTCACTCTTGCCGTTCAACACAGCAAGTTCAGCTTCCAACAGATGCAGACAGTGTATGATGTTTACGTTTCCTAACTTCATCCAACGGCGGATAAACTTCATTGATTTGAGTGCTCTTCGTTTCCATTTCCAACTGTCCATCACCCCCACTGATGATTGGGCTGCTTTAATGCATATAAGCCCTTCGAAGAATGTGTATCGTACCACCGGATAAACAGATTTAAGAACAGTGCGTACATCAGAAGTTGTTAGCAGAAGACTTTTTGCTTCTTCCCAATTCCCAAAGAATGCATACAATTCGAGTTGCATGGTCTCAACATAACACTTCATCGGAAGGTTATTGAAATTCTCATTCGATGTTTCTATTATGCCGTCAAAGTCCTTTTCATTCTCCTCAAGCTCGATATTACACAGTTTCGTCTTTATCGCCAGAAGATATATTTGAAGAAACAACTCCGTGTAGATATCTGCGTGGAGAAAGTTGATATGGAGATTGATTGCTTCAGCGAATACGTCATCATTGAGAGAAATACCAGCATGAAACGTATGTACTACTCTAAATCCTAGACATAGCTTGGCACTCTCAAAGTCACCAATATCACGCCCGTGTTGATACCCCTCAGTCAATGGAGTTAGAGTCTCCCGGAGGAGCATGGTCCAATGATTAATAAATCCTTGAATACCAAAAGTCGATCGAGATTTCATCCGAGTTGCAAATGGCTTGGCAAATATGAGCTCAGCTGCCTTTGCCATTACTCGACCTTGTTGTGGTTTGCCAAAGGGACCACTTAGGAGAATACCAAAGGTAGTAAAGGCATCACAAGATGATGCATTGATACCGAATTCAAGTGTGATATTTGTTATTTCAAAGATAGGCAGAGGAAACAATGTTGGTTGGACTTGATAACATGAAGTTAACAATAACTCCAGCGTCCTCTGTCCCATGATAATACGCTCATCCTGTAAGTCTGGTAAATTTGCAAGTTCTTCTGCTGTACGGTTTCCCAATTTACGAGTTGTTTCCATATATTTCCATAGTATCATCATAGTTGATATTATCTTGTTATTCGTTGCCCAGTTGTAAGATGGTGTTGACAAGCCTAGCTGTTTCCGTACGTCCAATCCAAGTGATAATGATTCTTGATAATTCCCCGCGGCCTGTTCCATCATCATCTTCATCTCATACACTCGAAATTTCTCTTGTATTGTATTTCCATGATGAAGTACCTCATCAATAAGCTCATTCGTTATATCATGATCACCATTTATATAACATGTGTGTGCCCCCTCACTACATAATTCAAGGAGTATTGGACGTACTTCGTCATCATCCCAATGAGTTATATCATTTAATTGTTTCCTACCTGCCTTGAAGTAATCCGCGGCTGTATCAAAATCTGACTTTTCTAATGCACTTTTACCAGCCTGTAGATTGTATTTAGCGGATGCTATTAATTTAGTCTTTGAGGTAGAAGAAGAAGAAGATGTCGTTACTGTTGTCGACGAGGCATTATTATCATTCTTATTCTTATTCGTTGATTTTGAGTTCTTAGAATAATAAGCTCCTACAGTGCCTGTGCTATTGCTCGGTGTCGATCCCGATCGAGTGCTATTACAAATATCAACAACAACTTGTTCATTTACAGAAGGCATAATTTTGATATAATTAACGGAAAAAACTCAGGTTTCCCTGAGCACAATATAACATAAACAAATGCAACTTATTCCCCATGAAGGTGAGCCAACTCCCACTGCTCTCTCCATGATTTCTCTTCGGCAATGGCCTCCTCGTCTCCTTCTTCGGTCCCCTCCTCATCTTGTCCCTCCTCATTCCCTTCCTTCCATGAGCACCCCCGCAAATCCCCGTGGTTCTCATCCCCAATACCTA
>Ga0214479_100909_pt1 | contig 14335 bp, 17 predicted proteins | sample M1_20Mar14CPVII9_5_FD_165054 | JGI IMG/M metagenome (GOLD analysis project Ga0214479, IMG submission 165054) | Marine eukaryotic communities from Monterey Bay, California, United States - M1_20Mar14CPVII9sort6BwellE14 | ecosystem: Environmental > Aquatic > Marine > Unclassified | place: USA...
CTCCTTTGACTTTGAAAGATAGCGGTCTCAGATACTGTCGTTTATCCCTTGATCAATGCTTAGAAAAGGGATTGGTAAGTACAACAATAGCTTATATCTTTGATCTTTGTGTTCAAATGAAACATTTGACTCATCAGACTATACATGCTTTATGTTGTTATTAGTTCTTTTGTAGTGCTGGAGTTGAGCAAGATGATGCCTCCAGTCTTCCGACGAAGCTTCTTCTCTTTGGATTCGGTTTCTTCATTCTCATTGCCGTCAGTGCATATGTAGCCAACCTTGCTGCATTCCTCACACTGTCTGGGACATCAGATGCTGTGAAGTCAATTGATCAGGCAGTTGCAGCGGGATATAGGATATGTGCCCATCCTGCTCTCAAGAAGGAGTATCAGATTGCCTACCCGAATGCTAACTTCTACTTTCACGAGGATGGGAATGAATTTGCTGGGGTAATGGACGACTACCTGAATGGTAAATGTAAGGTACTCGCTATTGGATATGAGGATACATCGATGGATACGAGCTTTTTGGAGAAGATGTGTACGAATGAACTAGTGTATACTACCTCGGTTGTTGCTGAGGTACCGATGGCATTCCCACTGAGACAAGGTATATCATCAGGAGTTTCATACTGGATGTATCGAGGTGAACGTCTTGGTGTGACACTTCAGACCTCGAAAGATGAGTTTTCAACTCAGGTAGGATGTGATGTGCATCTATCAGATGAAGTTGAGGGTGACGAGATGGACGAGATTACAGTCAAGAACTTCTTCTTGCCCATTATCTTCTTCCTTGTGTTTGCTGCAATCGCAGTCATGATTCAGATTAGACACATTCGTAAAGTCAAACGCGGCAAACGTTCAATGCTTGGTAGGAGATCTTCTTTCGATCTTATGGCTGGTATTGACGACTCTGAACGTGGTACAAGGAATGGATTGGCAACACTAAGGAGACAACATCAAGCGCCAAAAGAAGACGAGCCTTCTTCTGAGGAATCATCTAGTTCATATTGGGACAAACTAAATGAAGGTAAGGACACTATAATGAAGGAAAGAAGGATAACAATGGAGACTCAAGATACCCGGGGAAGTGTGAGTAGTATTAGGTCGCTAATGACTGGGGATCTGCCAGAAGAACGCGGGGATACTTCTTCTGATGAAGATCAGAAACGCCATGTATCATTTGGCGTAGCTTGTCATGAAGAAGTCGGAGATGATGAGCAGGATGGATAAGTGTATGTGGATGAAAGTGCTGAATGTATAGAAGTGTTTTAGATGAGCGGTATATATCAGAAAGAGATCAAATCAAGAAAATAGTTGGTATATATGCTGTATAATATAATTAACAAACATTCGCGGAAGCTGGCATTTTTATTGATGGCTCGATGAACCGCCACCACTACTAGCACGCCAACCTCTTATTTGAGCCATAATCAACAAGTCCTCTTTCTGAATTCGGTTTCATCTAAACTTTCAAACAAGTCCTTCAATTCATTCATCAATTCCATATCAACTTTCTGCATCTTACTCAACATGAAGGAATTCTTCAATTCATTCATCAATTCCATATCAACTTTCTGCATCTTACTCAACATGAAGGAAACGAATTCAAAAAGATCCACCTCCCCGCTATTATTAGTATCCATTTCATATAAATCTTCCAATGTCATTCTACGACTCAGAAATTCCTTTTCTGCCTTGATTGTATCACGTCTTATAAAGTATCCAGCTATACGACTTAGTATCTCACCTAAACTAATAACTGCCAATGGTATGAATAATAGTGACAGTAATCTGGTGTGTTGAAATGTAGGTGACATATCACCATAGCCTACGGTACTAGCCGTGGCCATTGCATAGTATATACTTGTTATTATTGACCACCCTTCCTGTCGACCAATGTATAATGCCAATGATATGAAGGGCACAAAGATATAGTAGCAATCAGTGAAGGTATCAAATACAGTTCGTAAAAGTGACTTGCTTTTGTCTGGTCGTATTCGTATAGCAAAGAGCCGAGAATATATGCTTTGTAGTATACCAACGTTTCGATTCTGTTGTATTATATGAAGTAACTTCTCTCTTCTCGTACGTTTCCAATTTGCCTTGCCTTTCTTCTTTAACGTCTTCTTCGATGGATCAAATAAACTTAGCAACTTTGTCCTTGCCAAGCTACGAGTTTTTTGTATTGCCTTCTTCTCAGCATCAATAATGTTAACCCCTACCACTCCTAACAACGCCCCGACTATTGAGATACCAGCAAAGGCGTAGAATATCGCAAATATTCTTCCTTTATCTGTTGTTGGTATCAAGTCTCCGTATCTTATGATTTGTTGAAGTGTAATAGATGGTATGAGACAGTATGAGATGTGCTTTCCAAAGAGACAAACCAACCAAACCTTACACATCATCAAAACTACTCACCCAACCGTTGTAAAGGTAACAACACTAAAGTATAATGAATCCACAATTGGCCACTTTTCAAATATGAATGAATAGGATAAAACACCACAACTCATATAAAGTAATATTGCAAATAAACATTTGATTAATATACGATGTTTATGTTTGGTAGTATCAAATTGGAAGGAGAATGATATGTTATCATCTGTTAGTGTTTTATTCTTCTTGGTATTAGATGCAGCAGTAGTAGATTTTGTAGATGCATATAGTTGTGGATTATAGTAGTTGAATTGTATTGGAGTTTGTAGTATGTTGTTATTGATAGGTATTTTAGTAAAATGAAGTGATGGTATCTTCGATATAAATGCATGTACTTTAGCTTGATTGATTATAAGAGGTGACAGTAATAGTAAAAGAATATATCGCTCCTTTATTAAACAATGTAGACCCATCTTTGCTTGATTACTCCTCCGCTTACTCCTCTTATTGTTAGTTTTGAGTAGTTCAATAAATTTCAAAAGATACCGTGAGTATATCCTCTCATTCCCTCCCCTTACATAGGCCAACACTACCAGACTGCTACCATTCGAAAGAGCTAATTCTGATTAACTATGTTGTCGAGTTACTAAATGACGAGAGTTGACAAAGATCCAATCGAAGAGACTTGCAATCAGGTGGATTGTGATGAATCAATTGATGTGATATGGAGGAGAATTTGGCGATACAAAGACTCAAACGGCTAAATGAAAAATTGCTAGCCTACATTCTACTTGATAAACGACTTGTTGCCGCTACTCCCTTGCCGTTTATCTATCTGTTTTGTGACTCCTTCATATCATCTATACATAACTTGATAAAGCTGCTATTATAGGTAGGCACTAGTAGAGATTGGCATTTATTATCAATCCTATTGCAATACAAACTTGAGCATATCATATGAGCAAAATCTGAGTAGACGCGACTCGACGGACGATACTTATAACTGGAAAATATATATAACTAAGTATGAAGTTGCTACCAATAGTATTACTCGCTATAACAACAGTAACTACTGCTCAACAACAAATAGGCAGCGGTACAATCAATATTAATAATGATGGAAATATAAATCAATTATCACACAAATTGCAACAACGAAAAAAATCACACCAACACAAACTCAATAACAATGCCGCCCAAGTCGTAACAACAAGGACACTCCAAAACACAAACTCAATATGCAGTTGTTCACCCCAAACATTTAATATACGTATCAATCTCTCTTCAAATTGTGAAGTTGATACAATGAAAGATAATTCAGGTATAGCGGGTACTTTATGTCTATTGGGTGATGCTCCCTCGAATGTTTTACCACCCAGTAACGGAGGAGATAGCCCGCCAAGTGATGGGGACAACAATGAGACACCAGATGATCCATTCTTACCACCTCGTCCTCCTCAACCAAATCCAACATCACAACCAATCGAGGCAGCGACACGTCAACCGGCATCTACTCCAGATGTTGCAATGCCAACTTGGTGGCCAACATTTAGTCCAACGACATTGGATTGGGCTGCGGGTGGTGAAATGCCCACTGCTCAAAATGAAGGACAGGGAGGAAATGTACCAGCAAATGCAGGAGAGACATACAGTCCTACAGTGCCTTGGCCGACGTATGCCCCTACAAGTGGCCAAGACGAAGATCAACAACGAGAAGGAAATGGAAGTGAGGTTAATCCAGCCGATTCAATGAGAGATATCAACATTCAACCAGAAGAAGGATTAACCAAACAAGAACTTAAAAAGATTAAAACACAAGTTAGAGAATCAGGTGGATCTGTATCAGATATGAAACAGATACGTGAGGATGGGTTAAAGTCTAACTTATTATCACAACATGGATTGAGTGTAGAGGAGTATGAAACAATGAATAAGAAGGATCGTAAAGATATTAAGAAACAGGTTCGTATGTTTGATAATATGGAAAGTATGATGGGCCAACTAGGTGGTGTAAGTGGCGGAGGGGATGGTGAAAGTGAGCAGCATTCAGTGGCATATAATGTTGCACATTTATATGGTACACATTCATCTGATACAGATCTTAAGTCGAGACCGACGTATTATCCAACTAGTTCAACATTGTACCCTACTGATGATGGTACATATTCACCAACAACTGATGGAGGACGTCGGAAACTGGAAGGAGAAGGCTTGGAGTCGTCTGAACCAACTTCTATTTCACACTTAAGGAATTTGGAATTACATTCAAGTTCAAGTGGATTAGGTCAATGGAAATCATTATTACCAAATGATGAATTCTTTAACAAGTTTCCAGAGTTTAAAGATCGTCAAGAGGAGATATATAGGATGAGAAGTAGGAGTCATCGTGTACATGAAGATACTTCTATCAATATTGAGTCTACTACTGATGGTGATATCAACAGTGGTCATCGTCAATTACAATTCACACCAAGTCAATTACTCTCAGCACAATTCTTAGAAATGGATACATCCGAAAACATGAACATTATCAATCAAGATGATCAATATCTAAGTAACAGTGACATTCCTCTTCCTGAAGTATTATCATTTACATCAATAAGTTCCACATTAGACCCATCATTATCAATCGAGGAACAGATTGATATAGTACCGGGAGGTGTTATACTTATATTGGTGGGTATGACTGAGAGTGGTGAGATTATGAGGAATCGAGTAATGTGGACTTATAGTATGAGTTGTGGTGATGATGATTGGATGACTGTTGGGAATGGTGATGAGTATGCTTGGGCAATGTTTGTAAGTACCGAGTGTCTCTCTGTCTTTAACTGTATCTCGTCTAGCATGTTGAATATGCACAATCTCACACATCTCTCTTTTTGTCGTCCTACTCAACTGCTTATAGCAACAACCTCAACCGGCAAATGAAGTGTTCTGTCCAGCCTTGGAGGGACAGACCTCGTCACCGACGCTACCTCCAGTTGATATTACAGTACCGACTCCTCCGCCATCTGTCTCGGCTCCAACATCACCTGACGGTACGCCAACGTTGCCTCCTGTGCCGATTCTGCCTGATACACCAAGCCCTACCAAGAGACCAACAAGTAAGAAACCATCGTCTGCAATATCAGGAAGTGGAAGTAATGATTACGATGTTGATCCTGAGAGTATCGGCCATGGTGCCAAGGCAGGGAAGCCATATAAACCCGACGGAGGACTATCCATGCCAGGCAATGGTCTCATTATGGATCATTTCGATTTAAGTACCTCAAGATCTGGTAAGCGTAGACAATTGAATTCTAATGAGAATCGTCGTAATGCTACTCAGGGTAGTAGATTTATGTTGAAGAAGAGAGATCGTCGACAACAAGATACGGATGAGGAAGCATTTGGTACTCATAGAAGAATAGCCAAGCATAGAGAGGAAACAGCTAATAGAAGACGAGATGTATTGTTTGTTGACGACGAGAATGTGGAGGAGGAGTCAATCGTCATGACGAAAGTAGATTCTAGAAGATTGAGAAGGAATTGATGATAAGTATTGTATGAAACGAAACAACAGTCTCTTGCATACTTCTTCATTCTCGGTCTAGATAGATAATCATTCATGTATAGTTAAAAGTATTAGTTGATATTAGTAGGAGAACATATCATGTGCTTTCGTAGTCTGATTTACATTTTACTTTACTCTAGAATACCCTTAGGATACATATCGGACTATCTCTTCTATTTCTATGCGGCTCTAGCGCCTACTGAATTCTTACTTTGATGACAACCAATTCGGAAGGCACGTCGTGTGCTCCATAAACTCTTGAGCTTAGCAACATTAGCTAGCTTCTCAACATCGTACACCCCCGCTTTGCTTTGTCTTTTGTATTCTTTCAATACTACATGTACATAACTTCTCTTCCGTCTTAAACTTTTCATGTATAGTTCGGGTGTTAAAAAGTTCTCTAGCCCATTAAGTACGCACTTATCTTCATTGAAGAATACTCGATTCTCTTCTACACTGAAATTGAAGGAGTGTATATCTGCTATATCGTTATAACGTTGCTTCTTCATTCGTTCAAAGTCAAAGGCGTTATAAAACATACTACGGTCGACATCGTTTTCATAGTATATCTCTTCTGTTATTTCATTGAAGGTTACTGACTTAGTATTGTTCTTCTTAGTAGGTGTTAGGTAAGGTGGTGTAGGGGAGAGTGGACGGGCCGAATGCTGTTGACTCTTCATAAAGGACGAGTCGTTCATGTTTGATGAGTAGTTGTTGTTATCGATGAGGATTGTCATAATGTTATTATATCTATTGAATTTATGAGCATATTGTGATGATGCTGATAATAATAGACAATAGACACAACAATTCGTTGTCGGCGTAGGCAGAATTGAGATATCTTACAACATTGCCACCAAATTAACACGGGAGAGGGCATTGGTGGGTGAGCATGAGCAGTATTGAGCGTCTTGCAATAGAGTAATAGAGGCCGCCGTCATAAAACGGCGAGTACTTATTACTTGAGGGGTCGAGTAGGTTCCGGCCTCTTGGGGTATCCTGCATGCATTTTTTGCCGTCAAGATTGGCTAGCCTACGAATGCGCCTGCGCTACATTACTACAGAGCACAACAACTCAAGCAGATGATGGTTGGGGCATCATAAGAGGTAGACAGGTTCATCAAACAATAACTATACTATGGAAAAAGATACCACATGTATGTAAAACTAAAACACGACGCGCGTCTACTCAAAAGGGAGGAGAAAGGCAGCTGTTGTTAGGCATCAACAAATAGCGCCTTCTCATACATAATACAGTCGACTAATGCAAATCACATACTTATGAAGACGAAGAAAAGATGAAGCTTACTCTCGCCGTCAGTATTGCAATTGCAATCCTATCCGCTAACGCCTCCCTTTTCGTCGACGCTTCATGTAGAGATTGTCAACCATTCACAGGATATCTCGTCACTAGACTATGGAACATCACTGGAACAACGGATCAACAGGTGATTGATGAGTTCAACAAGGGTTTTGCCCCCGTCGTGACAAAGATGGATGGATTTTACAGATACACGGCCGCCCTAACTGGGAATTCATCGACTGTATTCTTTATGAACATCTTCGATACTGAAGAGAATGCTCATGGTGCACAGGAAGCAGCCAAATCTTTTGTTGAGGAGGGTAGTCTTAATGGTAGGATATACCCCAACACATTTACGGAGGATACAATCGTTGGAACTTATTATAGCTCACCGGAATGTGTTACTACTAGTTCAGTCGGTGAATATCTGGCTACTAGACAAAATGAATATTCTAACCTTAATCTTTATCAAGATGGAATGGCTGGTTTGGATGATGCTAATACTTTCTTCGAGACGATCCCTGGTTATCGTTTGTTCCTTGCTTCTGTGTCGAATGACAATAGCACAAGTATGTTCATGAATATTTATGACACAGATGAGGGAGCAAAGCAGGCAAATGATGCTATTCTACAGCAATACCATGGGGGTAATTGACCCTGTCACTGACGGACAGATTAAGTTCGATTACCTTTGTGCTGCTGGGAATGCACCTGATAATATTGATAATGAAGATGACACCTCTTCCAAAAGTGATGAAACTGAAACGGAGGAAATGGGCGGAGCTTCTTCTTCTTCTTCTTCTTCCTCTTCTGCTTTCTTCATCAGCAATATCTATTCTATTGGTGTTTGTGGTATGACTTTATTGGCGGGTAAGTTCTTATAATGATCAGAGATGCTATAGTATGTAGATGTGGGGATGTTAGGTATCCTTGTATGCTTAAACGAGCTATACGAAAAAATCAAGCGTAGATGATGTAGAGAGGAATGCATCATATGAGTATAGAGATAGATGTGCTAATTATACTGGGATGATAGAAGTGCTTTAGATACTTTACTTGTATACTCTACAATATTCTCTCTTTCTCTTCTATTCTACACTCTCGTTCAATATATACATACATATTCAGTCGTTGGATGAGGAAAAGTACTCTTCGTCTAGCTGTATCTTCAAAGTATCTTATGCTGTACGAGCAATAGTTTGAAAGATATGAGGTGTATCAATGAGTGGTAAAGGTGGTACAAAATCAGTGACATCCTTCTCTACTTTTGGCTGTTCCGTTTCTATTTCTGCTGTAGCTTCAGGTGTGATTAGTACTCGAGGTCGAGGTCTAAGAGCAATTTTAGTAGCCCTACTTTGGAGTAGAAAGTCAATTGCTTGTTCCTCAAAGTCTAGCAAACTTGGTCCATTGTTGCTTGACGACTTCTTCTTTGACAATACCGATAGTCTAATTGGTAAAAACGAAGGTATATGATTCTTTGCTTTGGCATCATGAGTTGACAACTTGCTTGTTTGGGGATAGCCGAGATGTGGATCCATGAGATTTCTCGGGGTAAACGGGGCTTGAGATTGAGTATCACCACACTCTGACTGTGAAAGTGAAGGACTAGAATGAACATTCTGTACAGGTGGACTGTCGATATGACCGTGAGCTTGAACACAGAGACTCCTTGAGATTGGCGGCGGCGGAGGCGACATAGGCAAATGATGATTGTCCACCTCCATATGCGGTGTTGTTGTCTGGCAATGTGTCATGTTATTCACAGACTTCCTCTTGCAGAAGTTATGAGGACAAGCTATATGCACCGCACACGACACCTTGTGCTTCTTGCTACAAGCTATAATGCTTCTTGCTGCTCTTGGTTACTTCTCAAGATCAAGACCCTGCTTATTTTCATGCATTCAAGATCATGCACGTCTCAATGTTGCAACTCTTCTAATCTCGATTTGAGGGAGAACGATTTGAGTAATGTGAATGTAATCTACTACTCCTCTGTTTTGAAACACCCGTTTGTTGATTTAACACTACTATCATTTAATTCTTGGTAACCTAACGCTATGTGCAACCAACATGAACATACAATACAACAAAACATATACAAAAGTTCTCAGAGACAGATTAACCGGGTATATGTACATTTCTTTCTTCTCTCTGGATCATTCTCTAAACTCTAAAACACAAGCTATCAATACACAACTTCAGACCTCATTTCCATGTAATCACAAGCACCGGAACTGGAGACTGTGTACTCCCAACAACATGCTCGGGATGGAAAGTTGATAACATCGCCTTCTCTGACATACTAGGCATAACACGAAGGATATTAGATACTTGGCCGGCAAATCTATCAAAGCTCGTTGCCGATGTGGGTAAAAAGTTGGGCAATACTACATAACTCTTTTGGCCACGTTTGGGCTTGTCATTAGGTGCAGTGGTATTCTCGTCAACAGCATTGAGCATGGCAATGGTATTGAAGATGTACTCATATGCTGAATCAACATGACGAGTATCGGATTTGGTAAATGTTGATGTTTCTTCATTGAAAGCTGGGTCATTCTGTAGTACCCAGTTCTGAGCCTGTTGGAGTGGTGTTTGGGAGATGACTTGCTTGTTTCCAAATGCCTAGAAGATTTTGTGTAGTGCAGTAAATGGGAGGTTAAATGAGATGAGATCTGAATGGCAAAGACAAAGTATGAGACATGTTTCGTCAACTCTTACCTCTCCCAATGCATCATAAAACGGATCATCAGGCTTGGTAGACTTCTTGGCAGCACTTAAACCAAATAATGCTTCCAACTTCTTCACATCCTCACTCGTTACATCTCCATCACTATTATCTGACATCTTAGCTCCCATCATATCAGCAGCGGCAGCCTCCATCATTGCTGCCTCATCTCTTCGGGTGCCAAAGTCGGGAGGTGGAGTACTCTGAACCTCAACGATAACACTAGGGTAGGGTGACCTGCGTGCCTCATCTCGTCGTTTTTTATATTCCTGCATGTTTACGTCTACTTCTCCCTCTTCTTCTTCACGTTTGAGTTCGGCTAGTTGTTCCTCGGGAGTTTGCATGCCGTATTGTGGATGAAGATGAGCACAGTTGATGGATACACTGGCGTGTTTGTGGGGGTGAGTGTGTGGGATAAGTATAGAAAGTGATGAGTGAGGATATAGTGCATAGGATGTGCATAAAAAACTCATCAACAAAAGAACAGACATATGATATGGAAACACACATATACACACATAAAACTCACGTCCATTCTTTACCATCATCCTCATCATCTTTCTTTTTCAATACAAAGTCCCTGGCCGATCTTCGTGCCTGATTAATTGCCATAACTAGTTTATCAAAGTTCTGAAAACTTTGCAATTCATTAGCATTTGGAATAACAACTACATTCGTTTGTCTCATTGTTGTTGGTTGAGATGAAGAAGGGCTGTCTCCTGTGTTTGTAGAGATGAATACAAATGTATTTATACATGATAAGTGTTAGTATGGTATGCAGACCACAAAATAGGAATAACCCATAACAATATGCCCATGACAAAAAAGTACACATCATATGTCACAAATGTCTATACTTCCACACAACACCATAAACCACACTACACACAAAACTTACCCAATCTAATCTCAACATCACGTCCATGAGCCTCACCCAATTCTCTTGCCTCCTTCACTCTCCTAAAAATACCCCCAACTACACTAGGTAAATCAGTCCCAACCTCACATACATATGATACTTCCTTTCTAACATATGGATTATCTTTTGCTTGTGATAATGATAACTTCTTCTTCTTCTTCTCTTCATTGTCATTAGGTGATTGCTTTGGATCGGCAAAGTGCATTTTAATCTTTTCTTCTAATTCATCTTCCATCTGTTTTTGTTGTTGCTTTTCTTCTTCAAGTTTTGCAGCATCACGACGTGCATTTGCTGCTTTGTTGGATTTGTCTAGTGTATCCTAATAAAGCATATCGGTAGAGAATATATAGAATTAACACTATTAGTAAAATAATCAAATGCATGTAGTATAAACTTTCAACAATATGAACACAACAAGATGTGCACACAGATGTGTCATGAAATACGACAACTCAACATTCAATGACAAAAACTTACGGAGATCCAACGTTCTGTATTTGCTAATACCGACCATACATTGGCACTACTATTATCACTACCATCGTTTGACGAACTTCCTGGTTCCTTGTAGTATAGACTTGTATGATAACGAGAAGGTTGATTGATGTTATTTCGATGTCGTGGGTGCACCAAGAAGGATGGAGATGTCGAAAGGTAGGCCGATGTAGCGCTGGCGGATAGGAGTAAATTTAGTAGTAATAATTTCATGGCTATTTTTTAGTAATTTATATTGCAATATATCAATTGGATATCGGCGGTGGCTGGTCAATATTATGAAACCAATGCTATCGATTTCAACTGTGAATGGTGATGGATGCATTGATGATGGCGTCGGCATTTTGCCATTTGCTTGAAATTCTTTTTGATGTCTTTGATGTCATCTGTTGTGACCAGCGGCACTCCTTTAAGACGTAAGAAAGATTCTCCATACAGAGAGTAGCTGAGCTCTCTTTGAGCTGAGCCGATCAAGATGAGGTTGACATTACTGTTCTCATTCAAGATGGATAGAGTAGCAGAGAGATGCAAAATCCACACCGTTAGAAAAGATCTACTACAATAATTGAACAACAATACAAACACTACTTCTAACCTATATTTTATCATTATCGAATAACAATGACAGATACAAAGTCATCACGACGACGATCTTCTTCTTCTTGCTAAACATCCAAGCGACATATGCACAATCTTTTGGGACATGTAACTCGAATGCAGACTGTTCTGCCACAGTACGATCACGATATCCATCAGAAAGCTCAGCAGGTGTTGATATGTGTCAATGTTATGCTGCGTCATCAAGTAATCCATTTGATGAATGTGAGGAAGAGACAGACGAAACATGTGCTATTGCATCGTGTGTAAACTCATGTGAAAATTCAGAAGCATACTGTGATAATCCACAAGGAGATAGTGGATTATGCTTATTACGTCCAATTGAGACATCAATATCCAACGATAATGGTACTCTACCAGCATGTTCATCATCATTTACAATAGCATCATGTCCGGTATATGCAGTTCCACAAAACATTACAATAACATCAATAACAAATGATACCGCGTGCTTACAAGCTTGTATAGAATGTCAAGGTCCAACATGGGGATGTACTGCCAAATTTGGTAAATATTCTTATATGAATAAATCTATAGATGATTTTACTACGACGGCATATAGTTATAAATGTTCATGTGAAGTAGGACCGAATTGTGGTAATGGTAGTAGTGAGAATTATACTGATTTATGTATGGATGTTGGATATAAAAGTAGTAGTGCAAGTAAAGTATCATTGATTAGAAGGAGTATGATGTTTGGAGTTGTTTCATTATATATGTTGCTGTTATGATGATAAGAATGATATAACAAAGTTAGATTAGTTGGTGATATCAGTTAGATTTATCAACTTATTTATGGAGATTAGTCAATTCATGAAACTACAGACAAGAAGACATAAGTTAATCCACATACGCCCTAATAATACAATCATCCCAACAGTTAAGCAGTCATTGCAGCTAAGCTTCTTTGACTTGCACCGTGTCCCTCTCCAGCAGACCACGGTGTATTTCCAATAGAGTTCTTCTTCTCCATTGCCTCAGGATATGCCTCGAACAATAACTTGAGAATTTCCGCATCACATCCATTCCGAGAGGCAATATGTAATGGAAGTGATGAACATACTTTGCCTCCAATCTATGCCAAAGTTGATTCGTTGTTGTTAGTATTAAGAAGAAGACAAGTCGTCCAATAAATTGATCAAGAGGATACAGGATCTCACCTTACAAGCATCTGGATACAACTCAAGAAGAATCCGAACAGCTCCTGGAGTTGCAAGTTCATGACAAGCCAAGTGTAGTGGCGTCCACCCATGTCCTTTAGTCCTTGCCTTGGTAGCGTCTGGATAGCAGTTATATAAACGTTGAATAAATGCCGGATTGGCACCATGAAGAGCCGCAATATGAAGAGGATACTGAAGCTCTTCTGTATCGGGAATAGCAGCAGCCTCGGGATATGCATTCAATACGGTACAAGCAATGGTTGAACTGCAATGCCCTAAGCACGCTAAATGTAATGCATGCCAACCCTCTCGATCTTTCCATTTTGTCGCCTCCGGCCAAAGATCCAGTAGCTCACGAAAGAGATCAGAATCCATCGAGTATAGACAGGCCAGGTGAAGGCATGTCTTACCACTGACTCCGAATTCCTTGGCTATTTGTGGCTCGGCTCTTATGAGGGCATCTAGTGAGAATTGCAATATATTGAGTATGAGAGAGGTATATCATTGCATTTGATGAACGCAAGATACCAAAAACATATCTTACTTACCAATCACTTCAGTGGATGCCTGTGATCGAATTGCAGTACGTAGGGGGATCATTCCATAATGATTCTTAGTTGTTACAGCCTCGGGATTAGCAGCAATAAGACTCTGTACTAATGGTAATGGTGGCTGAACAAGAGTGTATACCGAATATGAGTTAGATGTGTTCAAAATACATATGCATATCATAAGGATACCAAACATCAGCATACCTTATTCATCACGGCTGTCAAGAGTGGAAGGCATTCATACGATGATCCAATAGTTTTGGAAACGGAAGGATCGGCAATTAAAAGCTCCTGTGCACGATCCCAGCTACAGTATGATAACGACACAATGAGATGGATGAGAGATGTTAGTTAGACATAAGATACACCATTTTTTTTAAGTTCAAGATACACACCACATGAAGGATGTAATATGATGATGCACTGTAAACATACTTACTCTTTAGTCTCGAGAAGAGTATGAATGGAAAGTACCACGAGGGAAGAGTTGATGGTCTTATTCGTCTTTGTATCTGTCATTGTTATTCGATAATGATAAAATATAGGTTAGAAGTAGTGTTTGTATTGTTGTTCAATTATTGTAGTAGATCTTTTCTAACGGTGTGGATTTTGCATCTCTCTGCTACTCTA
>Ga0214479_100910_pt1 | contig 14310 bp, 14 predicted proteins | sample M1_20Mar14CPVII9_5_FD_165054 | JGI IMG/M metagenome (GOLD analysis project Ga0214479, IMG submission 165054) | Marine eukaryotic communities from Monterey Bay, California, United States - M1_20Mar14CPVII9sort6BwellE14 | ecosystem: Environmental > Aquatic > Marine > Unclassified | place: USA...
TTATCTACACCCTGATGCCTCCACATTGGCAACAAGAAGTACAGACATGAGAGTGAACGACGGAGAAGGTTACACATCTTATTATGATCCTCACACAGAATGATTCCGTACCAACGTTAGTTGAATGCGAATAGACGATTAGAGTAGTCTGTATTGTCTAATAATTCTAATGGACTTTATTGAATATCATCGGATTTATCAGCGATCACACGCCGTCCAACTACGGTTGTATGTTGTTATACACACGATAATATAGTTGAGTCTATTACAATTAATCGATTGATTAGTTTATTGTTTGTTTTTGATGTTGTGTGAGCTCATTCAACAAACGTTGTGCACCGTCTCTTGAACTGGATGCGTATCTCTGCTAATACATCTGTAACAATCAATCGTATGAATCCATCAGACTTGTGCATATTCTATGCTTTAATGACGAGGAGTAATATCTTGTGGAAACTAATTCTTGTGATTAAAAGGAAGTCATTAAGATCATGGGGAGCAAGTAAGATATATCCAGACGGAGGTCATTGGACAAATCAGTTGACTCATGTAACAAGTGCCAAGTCGAATGGTTACTGGGGAGTGTCACAGAAACGCATTCTTTGGGTTACATGTGGAAAGATAAGAGGATACCCTTTGGTGGCTCCGTACAGTGAACTTTGAACAGCTGCTTTTGGATCTTTCTTTTGTGCTTAAGAATAGAAGAATAAAGAGATTAATCTTTTGATTATACTTTGATAGGATTGGTTTTATATATACCTCCGTGTATATTTAGATCATCTAGGTTTACATAAGAGAACGGGAAGGCCACTCACCCTTCTTAACCTCTAGTTTACTGGCTTTGCTAGGCTGCCGAATAACCTTGTTCGACGTGGTAAAGGACTACTGCTATTGGGCTGATGGATAACCTTGTCCAACGCAATACAGTACAATTATAGAATACAGAACCAGCCACGTTCTGTAAGAATCATACTGTACAAAAAGAGCTCCACAAAAAAAGGGCTTTTTTTTGGTAGTTGTGATAGCCAAAACTTTTATCTTTTCTCTTGAAAAGAAGAGGAAAAGGAAGAAGGAAAGGAAGAGAAAGGGAAGGGAGAAGAGAGAGAAGAAGGAGGGGAAAGATTGGTATGTATAGAAGACTATAATAGCATACTTCTTTTTGGCTGGTGTGGTCCTATGACTCTCAAACTCTTGCTTCAATATGGAGGTTTTGCTATGATCTGTGCTGTTTCAAACACTCCGATTCATTGTAGTAAGTCATTGGTTAAGCATGTGCTGGTTTATATTGGCAAACACTTTGATGAGGAGCTGCCAAAGCAGGAGGATGTCTGTGATACTGCAAAAGATACCGAACATATTTATTGTGCGTGTATGTATCTTGTGTATTGTGGAGCAACGACGCAAATCATGGTCAATTCATATCTTTAATAATATTTTATTGGCATACTACAGTGTGCTCTTCTTGGCTGGTTGGTTGTTGTATATGTATACATACAAAAACTCATGCCGTATCCTTTGCATTTCATACGTGCATTTTATATGCAACCATTGCCTCCACAGTGGCAGAAGACGCTATCTGTATTGTTACCTATTGTTACCCGTTCGTACTTATACCGATACATACATATTGATATGATGTAGTATGCTTATGTTGTGGTACAACTCTCGGCATATTAATTTGTAGAGTTGCAACAAAACCGGCACAATCTATTCATTCTCTATATCTGCCATCTGCACCCCGACACATAATACTAATTAATACATTGATTAACAGCTTTTAACCCTTTGTTGCACTGTCGCATTATCGTATGTATGTCGTCCGTTTTGTATCGCAGGGTGCATTAAATAAACTCTCAAACAATAATATGATGTTGTTTTTTTGTGTACAATTATCCGCAGTGATGTAACTAAATAGCCCCTACTAAAAAGAGCTCTTTAGTATCGTTTACAATCAAATGGGTTGTATTATATATTTGTTGTATGGTTACCAATGTATGTTGTTTCATCTTTAGACAATATAATACGCAGCCAACTAAAATCAAATCGTTGTGCACAACTCATATATGTAGCGCTATTATTGACGAGTATATGTATCATTAGTGACAATGGAAGTTAAATACGGCGAAAGCTAATTGGATCGACAATGGTAGAGTACGATAGTAGTGCTTGTCTATGCCGTACGTTTGATAGACGATAGTAGAGTAGCAATATCGATTACCACCTCAAGCAACGATGCACCAACTTTAGAGTGGTGTTGTGATACAACCACAATAGATTGTATACATCTCCCACCACGAATATTTGCAATAAGTACAGTAAATCAAGGTAGATATGCCATATCTCTAACTCGAGCAGTTATATAGTATCAGATCAAAGAAAAGCGGCCTTATCATGTTGCTTGACGATCGATTAATGTGATGGATTCCTATTACGAGAACCTTTAGGGTAAATGAGTACGGTATTATTTAATTTGGGTATAAAGAGCGTGTGTTAGGATATATTAAGGACTTTTGCTCGTCTGATCAGACAAGCAATAAGTACTTATTGCTCTAACAACTACACGAGGAATGCCAAAAAAAGAGCTAAATAGTGGAAAACAGATCAAACGTGAAAATACTTTTATTAATATTCTCTTTCTTTATTCGTTTCTAAATTAAAGTTACATTAAGTTTCGATACTTTGCCAACATTATATCTCTCAACAACAGTTATTATTGACGGTATCCTTCATTTTACTTCCGGGAGCAACTAAAGTTGACTAGTGTCCTTGATGAGTTAGAATAGAGTGGCCTTAGCACCCTATAAAACCCCCTGGGGAGGATTAGATACGCAAATGCATACCCAACATTGAGCTTTGACTATGTAGTAGTTGCAGAGAGACCAAAAGATTGAGGCTTACTTTTGCACATCAAATGTGTATTAACTATCTTCAATTCCCAACATGTACTCAGCTAATTCTTTAAATCATCAACTCCTTATTATCCTCGCCCTCTTTATAAGTTTGAATGTAACTAACCAATAAGCCCAATGTTGCCTGTACCAAGGCAAACTTATACCACTCACAACTCCTCGAGATAGCCAACGCTGGTACCTTCATTACAATACTTTCAGCCAATCCTTTAATAAATACCCAAGCGAATATAGCAATACCCATAGCTTTCACTTGATGACTCTTATTACGCTTACCACGGAATGGATTGTACCCACCGCCTCCTCCACCCTCTGGTACTGGCATACCACGGTATCCCATCATACCACCAGCGGGTAACCAATTTAATCTAGCAAATCCTTCAGTTAATGGGGGGTTGATTAGACATACTAATGTAGAGGCACCCCAGATGATGATTTGACGTTTACGCCATTTTTCATCAGGTGGGACGAATACTGATTGGAAGTACTCAACTAACCCGGAGACTACTGGGATACGAAGATTGGCTTTTGGTTTGATAATGTCATCAATGTTATCGGTTGTCATGGATTGACTATAATATACATAGTATGTGATATGATGATGATGATGAGATGAGGAACATTTTATACAAAACAATCAAACAAGTACTACTACTTACAGTCCTTCAAGACCCCCCTCTTCCAACTTACTAACTCGTGCCGCATCCTCCTGCTCGCTTCGAACACCAGTAATCCTTTCATTCAATCTAATTTGGTATATCTCATCCCTTGCAATTTCAATTTTAATCTTCTTCTTAATACCCTCGTTCTTGGGTAATAGTTCTGTCTCAGCAATTAAGCGTGCTGTAGTCTCGGCGACATCTTCATATGTAGCATCTTCTGGCAAGCCCAACTCACGGAATAATTGTGCATTCTCAATAGTTAAACGTCTTGCCTTCCGTTGTTCCTCACGTTGGGTATTCCATGGTAAGGTTTTATAAGGTGATGATATTGATGGTACGGATGCCGCAATGGCTGAGTTTAATGTGGAACGCTTGTTGGATTGTCTAGTTTGATGGGAAGTGGAAGGTAGTGAAAATGCAGATGTGGATACTACCGCTATAAAAGCTGTCGTTGCGATGAGTGCATAATTCATTATTTTTTCTCGTATTCCTCCTCCAATAATCTACTGTATATTATTGAATGTATAGGTATTGTAGCTAGAGATAAAAATGAGCCATCCCTTTATGTACTAAGGCGTACCAAATAAGTTCTAAAACGTTCCACGAGGCTGTTTTTGGCGATGACGTTGGTCGCCAAAAGGAAGTTAGTAGTAGCATCAAGCATCTTACAGTAACAGTCTCCGTTCTCCCAGACTCCCAAAGATATCGATACAGGACGATATAAGGAGTAGAAGAAGGAGATAAAGGAAGAGTGAGCTAGCTTATCTACCACTAGGATACCGCTATCTACTCCACATACTGATACTCCCCCACACTTGACAGAATGCAAAGCAAGGATGTTAAGTGGACGAAAACAGGTCGATCAAAACGTGTCGATCCAACAGTATGGAGTAGAGACGAGTATGATCCGCTAAAAGAAGAAAAGCTGCTCAAGGAAGAAAAGATGCGAACGACAGAGGAACAGACCAATGTGTACCAGTGTTCAATCAATTCATAGATGTCTCCGTGTAAAACTAAAATAGTAGTCAAAACAGATCCGGGATCGTATTCGCCACAGAGTAACAACAAGTCTTTCATGGAAAGAGATACAGGATCAAAATCACCACAAAGTAGAAGCATGTTCTTGAGGTACTGTCTAGGAGGACGGCCACGACGACGACGTTCGTAACGGCGAGACTTCTTCGATGGGTGAAAAGAAAATGTACGAATAGGCTTGTCGGTGAAACCTAAAAGTAAATCTCGGAATAATACCGACCCCTCGGCGTTGTTAATAACTTCTTGATAAGTACTGAAGTGTTGGGGCCGGTCTCGAATGGCTGAGGCTTGACGACGACGGATCCACCCCTGGATGATACAAGCCGACTGCCATTCAATTGAAGTGGCAACAACTGATGAATGTTGTTCCACAGATAATCCCCCCCCTCTTGGATAATAAAGTATTCATCATTCACAATGGGAGTACATGATGGTATCAAATCCCGATCGTTTATCACCTCAGTAACTAGCTGTGACTCTTCTTTTGTATTATTGTTTACTGAGGGTAGATTTGCAGAAGTTGGTAATTGCAAATCGTTGGAGGGATTTGATAAAGGTACATCCCCATTATTGTTATTCATCAAATCCTCGTGAATAAACTCAGGATGTAAGTCTGAGGATACATTTGCCATATGCGGACGTAACTCAACTGATGGTGTATTGGTGTTGAGGTCCATGGATGAAGATGGCAAAGATATGGGATTTGATGAATACCCAATATTATTATTATTATCATTATAATTAGATGGAGAAGGGTGGGATGGAGGGAGAGGTATGTCGGTGATGATGTTAATATCATCACGAGGAAACAACCCTGGCGCCTGCCATACTTCAGCTCGTCTAGCTGTTTGGAACACTTTATCATTACTGTTAATTCAGCTAGAAGACGAGGTGAGCTGGCGTATTGTTGTTGGCCCCTGGTATGATTTCGGATGAACCTCTCAAGGTTTTCAATACCTTTATTGAAGGCTACAATTCTTTTATAGTCATAACAAACTTGACTTTCAAGTTGTTGTAGAGATTCATCGAATCCAATAGCAGGTATACCAGGTTCATGCCAGGATGGTAGTATAGATGGAATACCAGTGTTATCTTCCCCCATATTGTTATTAATTTTACGTGCATTAGCACTATTATTGGCAGGATCTGGCCATGGTGGAGGTGGTGGAAGTGGAGGTGTGGTGATGGAAGATAAACTCTCCCCCACAATAACGAGCTTCTCCTTGGGTGGAGAAACTTTCAATGTACCACCTCGTATTCCTGTAGAAGAAATACCAGAAGTAACATCACCAGACCGCGATGGAGAGGGCGTAGAAGCATCTAATCCATTAGCGAAGGGGGTGGACTTGATGGATGATGCACTCGACCTCGAATCGAGGGTGTAGGCACTACGCAATATTGTTCATCCGTATGCCGTGACGACACCACAGTAGCCTTCATATGATGATCTTGAAGGTTATTCATGATGATTTAGTAGTATATATTGGTGGGCGTCGACACCAAGGATAACAGTGTATCGAAGAACAATGGTGTCTCTCCAATGCACGTAAAATTAATAATTGCAATAACTTTATTAATATAGTATCTTTTTGCTCATAGTAAAAACAGTAATGCTCAGTAAATATGGAAACGTATTACTCTCATAACCTAACAGTCTCCGTTCTCCCAGACTCCCAAAGATATCGATACAGGAGGATATAAGGAGTAGAAGAAGGAGATAAAGGAAGAGTGAGCTAGCTTATCTACCACTAGGATACCGCTATCTACTCCACATACTGATAAACAGTAAGTTACACCGAACTATACCCCCCAAATTTTACTATTGTTACGCGGCAGCTGCAGGCTTCTAATCTATCTAATACCTCTATCTAACACCTTATCATAATAATTATTTATCGTATCATCTTCTATCCTCAATAATAACTTCCCATTTAGTTATCAAAGACTCCCAATCACAATAAAGTGAGACAACAACAACAACAACAACAACAACAACAACAACAAAATGCAAATCAAAAATTAGCCTCCCAAGATAGAGCTCTAGCCTTCTACAAAGCCTGGATACCCCCCCTCCATGAGATAAGCCTAGTGTAAAATCCTATAGAAAGGAAGTTTGTTTTTTGTTCAATAAGTTTACTGGGTATCCTAGAGTGGTATTAAATTGACAGTTGTTTCGTACTGCACTAGTATTACGCGCACGCAAAGTACAAAACAAAAAATAACACTAAGTCGTTACCCTACTACTAACTACTACTACAACTATTGGCATAGCGGCTCTAGCGTCAACAATACTTGATGTACATAGTCCATCGATACAAGTACAATAATTAGATTAGGTTAGTTTGCAATAAAAACAATAAGCGGTATATAAAATACAGCCGTATCGGCTTCACAACACTTACCAGCGTCATCGACTGTTGCAACTGCCATCATATGTTATTGAGAGACAACGTATGAGTTATGAGTTTGAGATACGGCGACAACAATCATATTATATCTTACCGTTATGAATAATATTCGTCAATATACGGCGATCAGTGTCATTGTCAACACATTGTCTACGTCGTAGACGATAGAGATGCCTTTGATTTTGCAACGTTCGACAATAAATAATTGCAATTGCAATAAAACAAAGGGTGTATGAGATACAACAATCAACTCATGCGTCGTCTCTTACATTATGCCAACGCTAAATGATAACGGTCAACATCGTTGCCATCACAAATGTTATATCCGCCGCGTCTGGTAGTAGGCTGATCTATACTGTGTATTTGTTGTGGTTGAGGCACTTAGAAAATTATGAGCATGCACGCAGAGGTGTAGGGTATCTTTTTAGAGGTATCCAAAACTCACAATGGTTTTTAGCTCTAAGTTTACAGATGAAGTTTATCATCAGCAAAGAAAACACCAATACTAAATTAAGTAGACCATTACCAAAAACAGACATGTTAAACTTAGACGTTTAATCACATGTATAACCTACAAAGACTGCAATCAAAAACTTGCCAATTACAAGTAAACTTGTAAGCACACTCTTAAACTTAACAGACCAAGATCAAAGTTTAAGTTTACAACTAAACTAATATGACCAGAACCAAACTAGATAGACTATGTGTTAGTAATTTTAGACTAGTGTAAACTCATGTGGGGTTCTGATGCCGCCGCCCACTCAACCCTACATAATTATGCAAAGGTGCTAAGTGCTATCCCGCATGCCTCGATATCTATAGAAGAGCTACATTAAGACAATGATTTCACGACATAATAAATAATAAATTGCATCAAAGAACCTCTTCTTGCCATCATATCAATCAAACGTGTCTATTTTTATATGAATATATATATCGCGGCTGCAATGAAACCATATGGTTGATTGGCTGTTGATCGGCTATATTCTAATTCGGGCATGAGAATAGATAATTTAACAATCAACAGAGATATTTTTTGGTAAGCAATGTTTGTATTATTAGTGTTCTTAGACCATTGTATATTCTTACATGAATTCATGTTTTATTATTTTCTAGTCAACAGTGTATCATCACCTCCACAATTATGTATTGCAATACATAAACAAATTACACAAATGTCTTTATGCAGATAATCAATTGTGCATCAATTGGTCAACTTTTTGAATTTGTTAAACAAACATCTATGCATCAACATTAAATACACACAACAACTTGGAACTGAGCACAGACGTCGGGTATTTGCATTACAGGTACTGGTAGAACACATTGGCAGTGGTAGCAATATATATAATAGCCAGATAGTATTGGATAGCACATCTGCAAATACATCAATAATACAGTAGCATTATGTAGTGGATTAGATGACGTGATGCTTATTAATGATACTACGAGAGCATAGAGGGCCTCATCCTATGTTAATAGATATTAATGCAGAAAAAAAAGGCATTGAGGATACAACAGGATACGATCAACACAGAAGAGGAATAAATATGATTAGTAATTAGTAACAATAACAATAATTTTGCTAGGATTGCCGTGTTGCAATTATATTTCAAGCTAGTCCAACCATATCTGTATCAACAGCACAAACAGCAGCATTAACCTTCATTGCTGCTTGGTAAGTGATCCTATGATTGATGGCAAGGTGAACATGAGATCCTGGGAAAACTGCCAGCTGGCCAGGCCTTGATGTAGGAATTGCATGCGTTGTGTTTTCAATAGTATTCACCACTTGTTGCCACCAATCACCAACCTCCATAGGATGTAAACTCCCTTTGACTGTGATGATTGTTTATTGTTTTGCGGTCCCAATCTTTTAAATTGCAATCCCAATCTAATACTATCTCATCGTATATGTATCACTCAGCAGGATATATTATTTCTAGTAAGAGTTGATGTGGCCGTGGCGTATGGAGAGATTGTGATGATTAATATTTCATTGCAATTAATTTGTTTTATGATCAGAGGTCGGAGGTATGGAAACAACAGCTCAACCTCTACCATCACCACCTAACAAATACCATCATCCGAGTGGCGTATCTGATCGTATATATCATCAGCCGAGCGATGACAATAGACCGACGACCTCTATACTGAATCCACTCCTTCGTATTGCAATTGCAATTCATTATTATTGATGACGATATGCACATCATGTTTATCGACGACGATGATGATGAGAGGTGAGTACGTGTACTATATGTAATCGGCATGGCCATTGCAAATCGATTAACTACTATTGTTGTAGAATACTAACAACCGTATTGATGTCATGCCAACCCATTATTCCTATAGCTTGGTGGCGGCGTGGGGAGTTCGACGTTGCACATCGATAATAGAAGGTAAGATTTTATGTGGCTGTGTATATTAATGATTTAAACTACACCAACTAACCCTACACCACCTCGTCGAACGATAGATAATACACCTGCTGCATACGATGACGATGGCTAGTTGGATGATAGATAGCGGCGCCCCTGTGTTGTACTAGTAGGCAGTTAGTAGTAGCATAGTACTGGGTGGCGAAAAGAAAAAACAGTGAAATTTGCACATAATACTAAATTAGTACATAGTCAATTTATGATTCTCAGTGAATAAATACCTAGAGCAAATAAATTCGATAGAACCCTTAAAGTGCTGGATTAGTACAGCCCCGATTTTCGATAAAAATAGGGCATTAATGTCCCAAACTCAACTTAAAAACAAAAATGAAGGGACATTGTCAGGTGAAAAATGGGTCCACCTCCGGGGCATTGAAGTCCATCTAAATCAGTTGATCTATGGGACATATGAGTACTTCTGATGCACAGTTCCAATAAATGGTCAAATGCCACCAATTCAACGATCGGCTCTTTGGGGATACCGATTGGATGTAGATTGGCATTTGGAAGATATATTTGAGCTTATTGGATGTAGGGAGGGAATAAGAAAAAGGTTAGCTCAAAACGTAGGAAATCTGTGCTCTTTCTGTATTCGTATAAACTATTGTTAATATAACTTGTTTTTAGTTGTTAATTAGTACATTAACATCTTGTTGCATTAAATCAATTTATGCCCCCCTGCACGCTCTCAGACGCTCTCTTTGTAACATCAATAAGCATCACGCGTCATCTAATCCACTGCAAATACTACCAAATTATTTATATCCAATGTACTCTGCAATACTATCTGGCCTAAGTAATACTAATACTCTGTATTGCTGCCAACATATGTTGTTACATACATTATTATTGCTTCTTTCATGAGTATTTCGTAATGCCTGGCATATTTATGTTCCAATTTGTTGTGTATTTGATGATGCATAGATGTTCGTATCATCAATTCTAAAAGCTGATCTATTGAGAGCACCCATTCACAATATTGACAAGGCATGTCTTTTATGTATACAATCCATATAATATTTAATATTACTACTATAATCGATGTGCACATTGTTTGATGATATCTTGCAATAACATTTGTGTTTCTAGAAATAATAGTGTGCGTTAGAATATATATATGCAATGGTTGAAGAACAATATAACATACAATAATAAATACCACTCACCAAAAAGTAACATAACCACATTACTCGGTTGATTGTTGAATTGTCTATTACTTATTCTCTGCTGCGCGTACCCCAAATGAGAATAGATATCGACTATATGACATTAAGATTTTATTGCCAAGTGATATGCCGTTATCATATAATGTTATCATGGCATGACATCATATTGCTGATAATAATATCATGGTATGACAATTGCTGATATCAGATCCGCTCCGTTAACCCACTCACAGTATAAAAAATAACATTAAAACTAAAACTAAAACTATGGCATGACATCATATCATCTATACCAATATCATCACACCGTTGGGGAATAAAGTGGCACTGGTGCTCCTTCAGAATAGCGCTCGTCAACCTCAGGGGGACATCATCACACATACAATATCATGGCATGACATCACATACGATATCATGGCATGATATCATATATATACCGGCGATATCATCACATTGCGTGCCAATATCATCAAGATAAGCCTCTCCCATCGATCAGCCGGCCTCGCCACCAAAAGATACCGGATACCATGCAGTGAAAAATACAGACTTACAGACAGTTCAACCAAAGGGTGGATCCAAAATGAGTTTCCAAGTGAAAACTGATAGGGTTAGGAAATGTACCTACATCCCTACTCTTTTCTAGCTTCATATTTGGAAGCTATTCAATCCGGCACTAGTGTAATCATAACCAGTTTGGAAGCTAGTGGAAGCATGGAAATAGAGTGGAAGCTAACTCCCCCACTCAACTATACTAACAAAAAAAATCATTTCCTGAAAAGTGAACAGTCAAATATATTTTTAAACATATGGTTGAAACCGCCTTAACGTCAGCTTTTTAAAATACTATCCTAAGTATATTTTTGGCCATGAGATAATAATGTCCCTATAGGTTTATTACAACTGCCAAAAAAATTATTTGTGATTTACTAACAAAAGTTGGAAGTAGCTAACTTGTTCCAATAAAAGAGTGGGATATAAACCATATAGATTGCCATAATTACATTATTTATAGTGATATTGCCTATTTACTGGTCAGAAGATACCAATATTTGGCCTATTATTGCATATCCTACTGCCTATTATCATTCAACAGTCAAAACTAATAAAATTGCAAAAATGAATTCTACATGCAGTATAAGGCTGTGGGTCCCAATATTCTTATTGCAATTATTGCAATGCATATGCATCATATTTTCTGCACTAACAACCTTGAGTCCGCTTAGGCGGGAGCAGTTTACCCGTGTTAGGTGTATGGAACGGCCTTATTATTAAAGCATAACAGAAACAATCTCTACTAGGAGTAGTTAACACTATTGCAAGCTAGCTAAAGTAAATACCGACTTGCCTACACGGCTGTACAATTAATCCTGATCCTGGAGCAGTGACAGAAGTTGGATAAATTCAACAACCATTGAACTTTCTTTTCTGTACAGATCTCTCGTATGTTTTGTATGCAGGAATCATAGATTTCCATTTGACTTTGGAATAATTCTTCCACTTGATCTCGTTATATGATACGCTTGTCACATAGTAAAGAAAGATTGCCCAGGTCATTTTGACATCTTCCATAGCCATATGCCAAGACTTGGCACAACTCTCTTCTTTCAATGGGCATACATAACTATAGAGTTCAGTGAGTGCAACCCCAACTGTCCGCTTTTTGTCGATACACTTCATGATTGGTGCGACCAAAATTTGAACACCCAGCGTCGCTGCAGCAGCTCTTGCTATTGCAATGTAAATATTGTGTGGAAGCACCCGGTATGGAAAGATCAACATTCGTAGACATAGGAGCTGCTTGTTCTTCTTGATTAGGGGCGGTCTTCTTTTTTGACGATGGCACAACCTCTGGTCCATCGTCTTTTTCTCTGGTTTGACTATAGATGAGATTGTCTCTATCCTCGGAGATAGGTATCGCCGGGGTAGGTTGTGATATTTTATGATGTTTTAGTTGAGATAGCTCTTCTTCTATCATATCATGAGTAGCTGAACTGAGGAAAAAAATGCATTTGTTTATCTGTTACTTGTCCACCACACAATGGACCATTTCTATTAGATAATCCATCTCTTGTTCCATCTTGTCAAATAATGTATCATTATCATTATTATCCGATTCAGCTTTGAGGTAATCTAATTCATCATCCTTTCCTCTTTTAATGCAGCACAGTAAAATGGAAGGACAAGGATGAATTGTAATTTGCTAATCTGTCATCTACTACTATTGATTCTTTGGGGCTTTTATCCTCTCCTGAACCAAGCATGGATGATGTTTCTTCTGTAGCATCTGCTACACCTAATGTTGAATAATAATCAGTAATCAGTTTACCCTAGGTAACCCCAACAGCTTTTACGAGCTTCTAGTAGAAGCTAGAGCTGTAGGGGGGAAATCCTGAAAAAGATGTGTACTTTTTTGAGTAAACGTGGCGATGAAACCGTATATGGACATGAATGAGAACTGCGCCGATAGTATGCGTGCGTCGCCGTTCTCACTTCTGAAGATTAGCGCGAGAACAATTCAGCATCCCTGGCCAAAGGCCAGAGGGATGCTGAATGAGAGCGCGGTAGATTTCATTTTCATGGTGTCGCTTGACCAGCATCAATTGAACACTCATAGCACTTAATATAAACATAAGAACCAATCTATTCAAAGTTGCAAAAATTGAGAGACTGAGGGTTTGAGAGAGATGAAGAAGAAGAGGCAAAAAGCCAAGGAAAGGCAACAAAACCATCTAACAACTGTTGTTGTTGATCAGCTCCTCATTGTTAAGCCTCAATGTGTTTCTAATGCAATAGGGCTGATCAAGTGACAATCAAATCAGTATGAACATACTTGAAAATATTAATCTTAAGCGTTAGGGTTCTTCAACAGCAAAATACGATCCTATTGGCTGATTGTAGTGCTAATTTATACGGCCTTTGTAATTCTTTATTGTCCACTACATGCAATTCATCCTCTACGATTTGCAATGTCAAAATAAAATCAATTGCTTGAGCGTACACACACAACTAGATATGATATGGATGGTCGTAATAGTTATACATCTAGTATTGAAAGATACCTTGATGATCAGCAAAGTATTGGATAGTGAGAACATCAATACTACATATTATGCGGCAGTGCTTTGGAATCGTAATCGGAAAGGAGTATACAGTCGACAGCAATGGACACAGACACATGGTTACAGCATGTATATATTCCTGCACTGGCATGTGAACATGGGGAGCAGTAGCTTACAGAGTAGACAACTTGTAAAGATGTGACCAAACAATGGTTGAACTTGGATGGTAGGGGAGTATTAGGATATCGCACGAAAGCGGATACCAGAGATACGCATCCAGTTCAAGAGACGGTGCACAACGTTTGTTGAATGAGCTCACACAACATCAAAAACAAACAATAAACTAATCAATCGATTAATTGTAATAGACTCAACTCTATTATCGTGTGTATAACAACATACAACCGTAGTTGGACGGCGTGTGATCGCTGATAAATCCGATGATATTCAATAAAGTCCATTAGAATTATTAGACAATACAGACTACTCTAATCGTCTATTCTCATTCAACTAACGTTGGTACGGAATCATTCTGTGTGAGGATCATAATAAGATGTGTAACCTTCTCCGTCGTTCACTCTCATGTCTGTACTTCTTGTTGCCAATGTGGAGGCATCAGGGTGTAGATAA
>Ga0214479_100912_pt1 | contig 14261 bp, 15 predicted proteins | sample M1_20Mar14CPVII9_5_FD_165054 | JGI IMG/M metagenome (GOLD analysis project Ga0214479, IMG submission 165054) | Marine eukaryotic communities from Monterey Bay, California, United States - M1_20Mar14CPVII9sort6BwellE14 | ecosystem: Environmental > Aquatic > Marine > Unclassified | place: USA...
TTTCAATTTGAGTATATGGTGACCAACCCATTGCATTCTTGGCATAATCAGCACCCAAGGCACCATTATCAGGATTTACTAACCCAGTTGGTGGTATAAAGATTGCCAAAGAAAAAGATGTTGCCGCAACTACAAATGATTGGAATTTATATTCATGTCCAGTATATACCATTACCATTAATACCATTAATGAGATGAAGTGTACGAATGTTGATACTTGTTTGATTTCTGATAATGTTTGTTATATGTATGTTGTATGTGTTGGTGTGTATTATTAAATATGTGTGCAGAGAAAAGAGAAGAGATGGGTTGCAATGTTGTTAGATGATCAAAGAGGTAAATATACCTGTATAATACTTCAAATGCCGCCACTAAAATCCTTTGTTTTCAATACCACTGCAAAAAAACTGACACACGATATGCTCATTTCCAACATAAGTTTCATAGACGACCGCTACCCTAATTACCAGCATCATATCATATTGCAACCATTCCTGACCATTGATACCTCTAATAAACACCCAAACCCAATATCTAGCATAGGGAAGAGATAATAAAAACTGAACACATGATATGCTCATTTTTTCACTCCGAGGTATCTAAATCTTTTAACAGTTATAATTGAAGACCACACCGATATATAGACCATTGCAACATCTTACATAAATGAATTGAAATACCATCATCCTCCACTGCAAAACATATATCCCATCCAACCAACCAACCAACAAACAACTATATTGAATTGCAACGAACTTACTAAATAATGTTTCATTCTTGGAATCTATCGAAAATATCATTGGACTCTTTGCAAATATACCCTGAGCACCACTAGCTTTTGGAGCTTCTGCTTCTGGAGTAGTCATTGTTGCGGTTGTGGACATTGTCTATAATGAATTGTAAGAGAGTAGTGGCGGCACAGTTGTTTTGTGTTGTTGGTTTTTGTTGCCAAGATTGACGTACAGCTAGCTCAAGGCTCACGTACATACATACTTTCTAATCACTTCGAATTCATGCCGACACAACAGGCTAGCAAAATATCTAGAGTGGAACATGGCGGCAGCCGATGATCAAATAGTAGCTGCAAAGCTTCCCCCAGTGTCATCTTCATCATCTTTACCATCGTTAGCATCATCTCAACCGTCATCTGCATCAATATCTGAGCTAGATAATACGATACCAACAAACGAAGCACAAACTACACAAACAATAACAACTACACAAGGAGAAAGAATGAACCCCAATACTAATAGTAGTACTAATATGCAACAACAGTATAAGCGTCCCTTCCAATCATTAACAAAATTATCCACAAATGGACCATATCAAAAATTACAATTTCATATCATAGCTACTATACTATCAGTAATACACTGCCTACTTTCCACCACAGTATCTGCAGCAACAACTAATACACAATATCAATACCAATACTTACGACATCTAGAAGATAATAACTCAGGAGATAATAACAACGATGGATGGACAGGCGAGTGGAATGGCGAGTGGACAGCCACAGATGATATGTCATTCGAATGTGATGATGACGGTGGATGTAAACAAACTAAACCAAGTGGTTCTGACTCTTCTGGCAGTAGTAATTCAATGTGGTATGATAATGGTGATTTATTAACACCTGAACAAATTATCACATATGTATCATTGGGGGCATTAACGTTTATGACTTTGTTATGTTGTTTATGTTATCCTGAAATTATTACAGGAAAGTCTGCGTTAGTATTGTTTTATCATGTGCATGTGTGTTGTGTGTTTAATATTATGTCTCGGTGATCTGTACTCGATTTGCCTTGATTTGATTGTCTTTACAAATCACATGTTCTAACAGAAGTTATGTTCGCCTCTCTTTCATCTTTATAACTGCTTTAACGCGCATCTTCCAGTTGGTTGTAACAAATGTTTAGGACGTAATACTAATAGAAACCTATCAGATGAGGATATAGAAAATGGTGGTGGTGATTATGTAGGTGGTAAATTAGAAGATGAAGGTAAAAAGAAGAAGAAGAGTAGGAGATCACGAAGTTCATCCAAGACACGAAGTAGTTCTAGAAGTCGTAGTGGACGGAGTTCATCACGAAGTAGATCATCTAAGAAAAGGAATGAGAGTAGTAAGGATGTTGAGATGACACAGACACAAACTCAGTTGGTTTAAAAATGAGTTATGAGGGGGTGGTTTAGATGTGTACATAATATTGATGGATTGATGAACAGAAATTGGGATGATGTGTTTGTTTGTTGAGGGAAATTATTGAACAATTTTGGATGACGACATGTTTGGTAGAAGGCGGAGGCAGGGAGTGTATAGATGATACAGTTGTTGGGTTCGAACAAGGGAAGTTGAATGTGATCCGAACATACGCAGATGTTTTAAAAGGAGGAACGGCCTGCGTAGTGTTCCGGACGACTATATGTTAATGTTAGAATAGGAAGAAGAAGAGAATAGTTTAAATAAGAAGAGAATATATGTGCAGCAACAAGCAAAGACCTTATCTTATACTTCTATTGCAACCATGCCTATTCCACAGCTCATTGTATTGAAACCTTATCCACCATATTATTCTTTTTACATAACCGCACCCAACTTTACTAAATCATCTAATACAATGGAATTCTTCACATTCATCATGTACAACTCCTCTTTCCATGCTTCTACCAACCGTTTATTATCAGTATACTTTTGTGTAGTCTTGTCATTTACAATCATTCTTTCATCTAAAGCGTTATTGTTGTTATTGTTGTTGGAGGTTGTGTTTGTTGTTTCATTCTGTGCCGATTCGTAGTTCATTGATTCGTAATTGCTGTTTGTATCTTGAGTATGAACGTTGTTGCTACCCATTGCGGTAGAAGATAATGATGATTGATAACTAGTATTACTGTTTCTGGTATTGTTAGTTGTACCAAAGTAGGATGAGGACTGCATCGTCTCTTGCTGTCTAACATCTTCTTCATTCTCTTCTCCACTAACATCATAACGACCCCCCCTCTTTCTCGATAATGTCATCGACGGCGGCGGCGGTGGACTACTGCTTAGTAGATTCATATCAAGATCAATACCAGGGCTACTATTACTCATGATAGTTTATTAGTTAGTTATTAGTTGTCGTGATGCTCTTCTTTGTGTGTGCTCACCTTCTCTTTTGGAGGTGAGTCGCGAATCAGTCAAGAGCAGACTTTTTTTTCGAGCACTCTCATTTCTCAACAACTCACAATACATCACCTACACACCACATTACACCTCTATCAACAAACTACAAGCCAAGATGAACAACCAAACCAGTCAACAATTCAACGCCTTACAAAAGGCAACAACACAATACCAGAATGATGCCAAGATGGCGGATCATATGCGTCGACGTGAGGTGGACTTGATGAATCGCGCATCTGAACAAAATAAACGTGATGAAGAGCAATGTCGAATTGTTCATGGTAATCTTGGTGAAGAAATACGCAAGGCAAAGACCTTGGAAGCTGAAAGGAAGCGATACAAGGATGGTATTGAGAATGATCGTCGGGAGAATGTTACCGTTACGAGTGAATTAAAAGGTAAGGAGGTAAGAGTAGTTGTATATTTGTCTTTGTGCAGCGTGTGTTGGTATTCAATATTAATATATATTATTCATACATCTATCAAACAACAACCTCAACACAACATACAGACCAACTCTAAGGAACAAAAGATTCAATGGATAAAGGAAATGGATGTAATTAATAATGAAATTGATTTACACCAAACGAATGATGAACATAAGAAAACGAGTAAGCTTCTTGATGCTGCGAATGTTACGTGGATCGTTGAAACTAATCTTGACGGATTGGTAAAGAATTCAATGAATGATACACATGGTGGTGTTGATGTTGATGGACAGAACACTACTACAGAGTGGGATGGAGTTGTTTCCTTGACAAGGGAGGAGTTGTCTGGATTGGCCAATGTTGAAGAAAGACGTGAAATAACAATGAATGAAATGAAGTTATTGGAACAAACTATTCATCAGCTACGTGTCAAGTTCTTATCAAAACATACTGTGAGTTGCTGTTCTATTGTTGTTTGTTGTTGTTGTAAATGTGTTTGAATTGCAATCTTACTCAACTAATACTACTCATCTCTTCTCCTCTTCATATTAGAACCTTGGTGAGATTGAAGTTGATGATCTTGAGGCCAAGTGGGAACAGAATTATGAGTACAACAACAACAGTGATGCAGAGGAAGAAGAAGAGGTTGTTGTCGGAGATGAAAACAACATGGATGTAAACAACGATAATGGTGGTAACATGATGAACAAGGCAGCGGTGTTGAAAGTAGGAAAGTATGCTGAGAAGACTTCGGCAGCTGCTGCACCAGTTCACATGGATCTATTCTACAGTCAGGACAACAATATGGTTGTTCCTGATAGCAACTCGGCATTCAATGTTGGATATGGATGCTAAATAAAGCTGTGTGAAGTGTTGATAAATTGATGTAGAGTGTGCAAGCTTGGAGTTTGTATACACGTGTGATTTGATATAGGTTGTTGCTTTTTGATACTTGCTATTTGATAATGCTAGTTCTAATGAATATGAAACAAACCCGATGTGTGTGTAAACAATCCCCAACCAAATATCTCAAGCTTAGAATAGCCTCAATTTGTACCATGTCATCTTCTAAGATTGTCGACTCGGCATCATCATACTCTTCATTCAACAATCCTAATCCCGATGACGTAATAACGGTTGATGGTGAAGTAGATGATACTGCACCCTTGTCATCACTTCCCTTATCGCTTCCACTACTAGGAGAGCTAATAGGTTGTGATCTGGTGGTAAGGTAAGACTTGATACAACAGAGTTGGTAGTCTGGACTTGCAACTTGGTTTTTACCTCTTTACCTCTTGTTCATCATCCTCAGTGAAACTGTACCCTTATCACTTCCTGTATTACCTCCTCTACTCAAATTTGATAAATGTTTCCATCGGTTTTGTCGGGGAAGTACCATAGTCTCAAATATAACACTTATTTGTTCCTTGTTCTAAAATAAGTTTCCAATCATAGGCAGACTTGCCATATTGTAGTGTTTTATTCTTTGCACAGTTGTATCGGATCTTCATATACGGACAGAGGTGATTGTACCGTACACTCTTCGTAACATTCTTCCCAAGTAGGGAATACTTCATGAGTTGTGCATAATTCAATTTCTTTGTATTTCCTTCTTTTGAGAAAAAAGTGGCAGAGAAACAGCCTGAATGTTTGTTTGTTATGCGAACAAGAGAGGACTGATCATCATTATTATTATTACTTCTTTCGTTTAATAAATAAAAGGTAGCCGACACAACCATAAGTAATACGAGTATCTTGTAGCAAGGTATGAATTTTGTGTAAGAAGTTGTCGGTATACTTTTAGAAGAAGATGGCTGGCGTGGCGTAATGATGAGCTCTTCACATTCATCCTCTTTGGCCTCCATTTCCATCATTTCACATGTAGCATCATTAATTGTCGTCATTTGCCATCCTCGAATTATAGCACTGTGAATAACGTATACCAACTATGATAATTAAGGATGATGAAACGAAACAACTTCCTTATATTTTTTACAAAATGGTTGGTTGATGATAAGTAAGTGGATATACTTATGAGATTAAAAAAGAAACGTATCACCGACCTACTATTCTACCACCCTAGCTATACGAAAGATAATTAAAGATGTATGTAATAGATTTAGCAAACAAACCGGCCGACTATATGTGGTACATCATAATATGTACATACCTCCTATGGTAATCATCGGCTGCTTGCTCAATCCCAGGGGAGAAGGCTGTGCGTTCATTGGTATCCTTTACTTCAGCAAATGACAACTCAACGATAGGGATGAATGTATTGATATCATGATATTGAATAGGTGCCGTACAACTTATTCCATTCATTGATATAATGCGTGTGAGGTAATTAATACTAAAGCACATCTAATCGGTATTACATTTTCTTGGTGGTGGTATCAAAGTCTAGTTACTGGTGAGTAAGAGAAGTTGTGTTGCTTATTATTTGCTTTACTTTAGTCAGATCATGATGATGGCCTCCATATTAGCAAGGAAAAGAGTAGCACAATGCTGCAATACTACTATACCTCGGTATAATAAAACATCGTCTTCTGTTGTTGGTCGATGTTTTGCAACAAATAACAATGCAAGTCAGAATGAAGTTGATAAATTTTCATCATTTGCTTCCAATTGGTGGTAAGTTAGAGAAGAAGTCGTATGATAAAATGTGTATTGTTTGTTATATGTTGTTTAGTATCTCACGATGTATATATTTCATATATTGTAGGGATGCTCGTTCTAATCCATTAGTCGGTATGAACCCAATACGAATTCAATTCATGACACAAGTTGTGAACAATTTTCAACCACTACATAATACGCCATCTAATAATGTAGATGATACTACAACAGCTTCATCTCCTCATCTACCATTGCGCAACAAACGAATACTAGACATAGGATGCGGTGGTGGATTACTAACCGAATCATTATCAAGATTAGGTGCCTCGTTAGTTGTTGGTGTTGATGCCTCTACAAAAGTTGTAGAGGTTGCCAAACGACATTCATTTCATAATAATAGTATGCTATTATCTTCTGATTCTGTAGCAGATGAGGAAGGAGAAGAAGAAGGAGGTAATAATAAGATTCGATACATTGGTGGAGTAACAGTAGAAGAATTGGCAACCAATTGGTTATCAAAAAACAAAGAGGAACAACAATCTTCATCAACAACACCAAACAACAATAATGATCATGAACTATTCGATATAATAACAGCACTCGAAATAATAGAACATGTACCAAATCCCACATCATTATTACATTCTGCATCAAGTCTATTAAAACCAAATGGTATATTATTTGTATCAACAATTAATCGTACATTGAAATCTTATAGTATTGCTATTGTCGGTGCTGAATATATTACGGGAAAGGTACCGATTGGTACACATGATTGGAATACATTTTGGAGTCCTGAGGAGGTAGAGCGTATGATTGTAAGTGAAAGTGGTAGTAATATGAAACAAATTGCTGCTAATGGTATGGTAATTGAACCACCATTTGTTACTATGAAATGGTCATTAGATGATACTGATACAGATGTGAATTGGGTTGGTGCATATCAAAAGAACACCAATCAAAAGAAGTAAATACAATAATAAAAACACACGGTTATATCCTAGTTTAGTTTCAACACACACACATTTAATATCGTCATCATTTTATTCTGGAGTACAAGAAGGCACATTGCAATAAGCCCAACGAACATTCGGGTCAGTAGTATAACACCACACTCCTCCAGATTCATTGTCTGCGTTCCTGCAGTAATTGTTATCAAGGCCAGAGTTGGGGTAACGACTTGGGGTCACTCCATGTCCATGAGGGAACTGTGAGTCCCAATTTTGACATGTCAAGCCAGTAGCAGTGGTGTTGACTAATCCCCGGTAGTCACGTTGACGAACTGAATCACATCCACAAGTATTGGGATTGGAACCATAACACTCTCCATCACAATATTGAACATCACAATAGTCCCATCGTGTACCGGAATCGGTTGTGTAGCACCATGCTCTAGGTTCTCCGTCTGGGTTTCTACACGCATTGCCATCAAGGCCAGAGTTGGGATAGTTGCCTGGAATTCTTGAGTGACTATGAGGGAACTGGGAGTCCCAATTCTGGCATGTTAATCCACCAGTCGTTGTTGCAACATTACCACGGTATCCAGCTTGCTTATCTGCAGCGAGTCCACAAGTTTCGGGGTCGTTTAGGATACTTGATGTTGGCGGGTTTGTTACAGGAGAAGTGGTAGGGACATTCGAAGTTGGGGCATCACTAGTCGGGGCATCACTAGTTGGTTCGTTAGTAATCGGCTTGAGAGTGGGCGAACTACTTGGAGAATCTGATGGCTATGGTTATAGAAGGTTCAATATCATGAGATGGATACAACAACAAAATAATCGACAAGTATGGAGTGTGTGAAAGAAACTTACCTTCAGTGTAGGCTTGTCCGTTGGTGACGATGAGGGTTTGAGAGTAGGGGATACCGAAGGCGAATAAGACGGGCCTTTTGTTGGTGATAGGGAAGGCCTTTTGCTTGGGCTTCGTGAAGGAGATAGGCTAGGGCTAGGTGTCGGCTGTGAAATGATGGGAACAAGTGAGATGTGAGCAGTGAGTTAATGAATACACAGCAGGATACCACACAGCAAAACTGAAAACTTGATCCAAGCTTACCTCATTTGACGGCGATTTTGATGGCGCGAGTGTTGGTTCGGCACTGGTAGGTACATCAGTCGTTGGTTCATTAGTGCTTGGCGACATACTTGGAGAAGGTGATGGCTCGGCACTAGTTGGACTATCCGAAGTAGGACTAGCAGATGTTGGCTCTCCTGTCAACTCGGGAGTTGGTGGAGGGGTAGCGATTGTTCCACAACTGGGGATTGTACAATAATCCCATCGAACGTTTGCATCAGAAGTGTAGCACCAAGCTCGGGGCTCCCCGTCTGGGTTACGACAGTAATTGCTTACCAATCCAGAGTTCCAATAGTTGCTAGGTGTTCTTGAGTGACTATGTGGAGACTGGAATGAAAGAGAGGAGATGGTAACTTATGTTAGTACATGTGGGTTACAAATCATATGATAAAGAAGTACAAACGCGGACTTTCCTGAGAGTCCCATGCTTGACACTCTACACCAGATTGGGTGGAAGAAATCGTACCCCTATAATCAGCTTGCTTCACAGAATCAGTACCACAGCACAAGATGTTATCAACAACTCCATCACACGATAGTGGACTTGAAGTTGGAGATGGTGAAGGCTCTTCTGTACTAGGCGATAAAGTCGGTCCTTTTGTGGGATGTAACGATGCAGTTGGACTATTCGTCAATACCACACCACGTCCTTGGAGATATAAATCAAAGATTTGTGCATGGCTCAAAATCAAATTATAGATTGAAATCTTGTCGACATCACCCGAGTAAAACGAAGGGTAAACCCAAGACGCTGCAATTCGGATGGGATATCCGGACGACAAGGTGGATAAGGAGCAACTTTCCCGAGTAACCTTCTTTCCATCGAGGTAGAGTGCATATGCCCCCGAAGCTTCTTGGTTAAGAACTACATGATGCCACTGTCCATCATTCATTGTTCCACCAGGCCCGTCATAATCACATCTTGAACCTGCGCCATCACCGCTGTTGTATTCGAGTCGACCATTGGTACCAATCCCTACGGTGAAACCTGCATTTCCTCCGCTTTGGAAGTTTTTGTTCGTGACAATACTAACATCACTTGGAGAAACAGTCGAGTAGTCAACACTTGTACGATGCCAAAATGCAATCGTGAAATTTCCAGTTGAGAAGTCCAGGAGGCTGGATTCTGGTAGGGTTGCAAAAGACTTGGCAGCAGCATTGATGTTGTCAAGCGTTAGGTATGATCCAGAGTCTGAAGTACCAAAGGATACTCCTCCTCCATCTTCTAACGTGGCGTCTAGACTGTTGCCAGATGTATCCTTGACATCAGATTCAAGCTCGTAGTTAGCAATGAGGTGTCCCGAAGGCACTGGATCAATGTCGTTTGGAACAGGAGTATCCATAGCCGTGATCAACTGTTTGCCTTCTAGACCGACGGTGTAAATCGAGTCAACCTCTTTAGAGCTCAGAGCTCGTCGCCAAATACCCAAGTCATCCATATCCATCTTAGTCTTTGCGGTATATCCGTGTGATGTTCCAATTAAGATCGGTAGTCTGAAAGAATGTGAGGAGAAACAAAGATAGATAAGGAGAAGAATAGGTTAGGATACCAGTCTGCAACTTTGATGATAAGGAATTAATATGTAAAATGGGAGACAACTTACCCAGAGTCGACACTTCCAGAAACGGAATCAATTGAATCCTCCTGTAGACCATACCAGGCACCAGTAGATCGTAGCAACGACATCTTCTCACCTCGCTTGACCCTCATGGCAACAAAATGCCAATTATTGAAACTGACATCCATTGCTGCCGATGCATCGGCACGAACACTACCGTCAGAGAGGTTGATGCTAAGATCATCGCCATTGTATCCACTGCCATGGTTTCCTAACAACCAACCAGGGTTAAGTCCAGAGTTCCAGTCTTTATTGGTAATGATTGCCGGCGTACCACTTTGATCACCTGCATAGAGAGAGAAAGAGGTTGGATAAATTGATGAGACTGGTTACCGCACAAACAAAGAGAAGAACTAATCCTCAATCACTCCACTTACCACTGACACGATACCAAAATGTAATCGTGAAGTCTCCAGTGCCAAAGTTGAAATCATCAACATTAGGTAAAGATACATACTCATCAATACCATTTAGAGAAAGAGCTCGTCCCACTGGACCATCAACATAGGAAACAGATCCTCCAGCCGTGCCGACAGTGCCATGATGTCCTGAATCAAGTGCAGAGTCTAGTGTATCATCAAATGGGTAGTATCCAACGAGACCATCTTGAAGTGAACCTGCATAGGCGGCTCCCCATGACGGAATTGGAGGTGATGCTTGACACATTGGTTCTCCCTCGCCAACAACATGTATGCTAACAGGGAGCGTATCAGGACTGCCATAGTATCGATGACAGGCTATGATTTCTAAAATCATGGTTCCTTCTACCAAACTGGCATGATATTTCTGGCCAGGGTTAAGTGCACGCACAATCCAAGATGTAGAACTCGAGGAGGGTGCACCAGTAATTGTCACCTGATCCACATAATCAGATGCATCACTGTTCACCTTCTCTTTACGGTTGTATGTCAAGTAGAGATCCGTACCACCATACGTATCGATCTTCAATACGACCGCTTGACTTGAGGGGTCACCTGAGATCATTGCCTCGTCATAATCAGCAATGCCAACCAACTCAATGAGCTTTGATGGTGTAGACACTGGATCCAGCGTTTGTTGAAACTCGCTATACCAACCGAGCCAGTGAGACTTGGGGGCGTTGTAACACTTTCTGGACTGTGGTGCGAAGAGAAGAATATCGATGATAAGAATGAAAGTGTGAGATTAAGGAAACAAAGAAACACCATCGATGCAACATAGAGGAAGCACAAACTTACATCCCCGCCACCATACGCCATATAACAAGTCTCACCGCCAGTGCTATGACCGAGCCCAAAGTTATGGCCCAACTCATGGAGATGGATGCCTGTCATGAGACTGTATCCATCATGATACCAAGAGTACTTCCATCCCACTTGTCCCCAAGCAGCGGCACCGCCCATAGCTACTCCAGGAGGCATGTATACCATGATATGATCATACATTCCTAGATCTCCTACTACCGATGGTGCCACCTCTAATGCCCAATCCAATACAGTACCATGATGCACATCCGTTACATTCTTATCTGGTAAATAGATAGTAGCCGTACCATTAATCAAATTTGGATATAACGAGTTATACTCTGGTATTTCAAACTTTAATTTCCCATAAGAGCAATCATCAATCTGTGTAATCAAGTTCATACTATCATCTAATACTCCATTACTATCATAACCGCCGAATGTGCGTGCTGCACAGTTTTGATGTGAACAAGTAGTAGATGCATCAGCTGCCTCGATACGTAATAGTAGGATTGAGGAGATACCATTAGTTCGGTATAATTGACGTGTGTTGGATGTTTGTTTTGGTGATATGTTTAATGCCTGATGTCTCCGGCCATTACCAGAACGACGGGAGGGTATTTCAAGGACATTATTATCAGTTCCTTCATCCCTCTTACCACGTCCGCCGCCGCCGCTACCTCTTCCCTTCCTCTTCTTTTTGGTAGCACCTGGGAAGGCATATCGATGACCACTTTTACCTCTTCGTCCTTCTGTAACCTCATTAGTGATACGGCGTTTCTCCGAATCATCTAATCCTTCAATTTCATAGATGTGTTCATCATCTGTGATACATTGTAGTAAATCTTCTGTATCATCGTCTTCTTCTGTTTCTTCTCCAGGATCATCACCTAAAAGTAGACGATTTAGAGGAGTATGCATTGCTAAATAGACATTACATTCGATAGATGACTCCTCTATCGTCTCCTCAATCTCCTCAAAGAACGATGGCTGTTGTTGTTGCAACTTCTTGTTTTTGTTATTACCTCGACCTTTGCCTTGACCACGAATAGCTGCCCATGATGGAGTGGACAATGATAACAATGCGGTTGCAATTATTGCAACCTTGTGCATGATGAACATGATGATATCACTATTAATACTCTATCTCAATATCTCCGATGCTGATGTATGTTGATTCTATACTTTAGATTATTATATTATATATCTAATTATATGATTCTTGGCCCCGATCATATATATTATGTAACTCCGGGTCACTACAAGCAGGCAGGTGCACTCACGATCTTATCTGAGGCCAATATGTACATTAAAATTTTAAAGGCCATTTGCATCACGGATTGTCTGACTGGCACTCGTGTAACCAGCCCAAAACTTCTTCAAGATCTTTGACTTCCTGCCAAGAGGTGGTAAAAGTATGGTGGAAGGACTTATAATCATGCTGGCAATGTTACTGGCCTTGTTATATACCTAACCAATGTAAAACATCTACTATTCAACATTCTACATGCTGTCGCACCCCCACTTGATGGCCAAACGCCAGGCAGAAAATCAGGATCTGAGGCATGAAACCTGCCAACAAGTGGCTGTAAAAGTATGGTGGAAGGACTTATAATCATGCTGAGAGTGTTCATCAACTTGGTATACACCCATACAATGCCAAACAACCACTATTGCAGCACCTACATGATGGCAAACCCCCGCTTGATGGCCAAACATTGCCTGACCATTGGCAGAAAATCTGGATTTTTTCCTGATCTGAGGCATGAAACCTGCCAACAAGGGGTGGTAAAAGTGGGATGGAGGGTTTTATAATCATGCTGGCAATGTTACTGACCTTGTTATACATCTAACCAATGCCAAACAACCACTATTGCAGCACCTACATGATGGCATACCCCCACTTGATGGCCAAACATTGCCTGACCATCGGCAGAAAATCCGGATCTGAGGCATGAAACCTGCCAACAAGTGGCTGTAAAAGTATGGTGGAAGGACTTATAATCATGCTGGGAGTGTTCATCAACTTGTTATACACCCATACAATGCCAAACAACCACTATTGCAGCACCTACATGATGGCATACCCCCTAACAAGTGAATGGTCTTACAATTCAATATCATCAGTAGTCTAACGTCGTTAGAGACCAATTACAATACGCAGTATATAAACTACAACTTAGACAACGTCTATTATTCTTCTTATTCTTCTAAACTATAAGCTCATGTTCCCTGATGAACCTTCGTCATGAGACCAACACCAATTGGGATGCGTATCTCCAGATTCGGATGCGATCCGCTGCACAGAATCCTATCACTCCCCTACCATCCAATTTGTACCAACTGTATTTCCATTGGTAAGTGCGTGTTGTTCTCCACAATCCATGCGACTTCCTTCTAAGTCTCAGGTCCACTAAGCAGTTGCTCCCCATAATTTCAATATCACGACCAGTATTTGATATTACATCATCTGTATTTCCTGTCTGCTGTTGGTGATTGTATCCTCTAATGATACTATTGTTGGTATCAGTTAAAGTCGTCGTTAGTGCACATATTGCATTACTACTTCTACTACCATTCGCACATGAAGATGGTCGGACGTAAACACCATTGTTGATGATATTCTTATCACTACCAATATTTAATGTAGCACTACTTTCACTACCAATACGGTCAGTATACGTAATTCCCATAGGCACATAGTCTTTATGTTGCGTACCAGACGAACAAGTAATCATGTCATTATTCGATCCAACCGAGTTGTATCCAATTGTTGTACTAACATACATCAACTTGGTAGTATTAATCCTAATGATTGATTGGCTTGACGCATATCTACCCAATATATTGCCATTATTATCAACTGGTGTATTACAATTGATGATCGTACCCGTGATAGTGATACTACCAATATTGTTAACCAATGTATTGACTACAGTTGACCTGCTTGCTCCAATCACATCATCATTTTCATTATCATCACGCGTGGTATATCTACTAATTGTGCTGATATATAATTTAATCCAATCACTGATTAATACGACTACAACCAGTTCCCGATTCATATTATTCCTCCACCAGTTTATTAACTTCAACGAGTATGATACCTCGGTATCCTTCCCAAATATTTGATGTAGAA
>Ga0214479_100913_pt1 | contig 14254 bp, 9 predicted proteins | sample M1_20Mar14CPVII9_5_FD_165054 | JGI IMG/M metagenome (GOLD analysis project Ga0214479, IMG submission 165054) | Marine eukaryotic communities from Monterey Bay, California, United States - M1_20Mar14CPVII9sort6BwellE14 | ecosystem: Environmental > Aquatic > Marine > Unclassified | place: USA...
GACAGTTGCGTAGTATTGGAGCAAAGAAGAGTGGTCGTCATGTTGGCTTTTGCAATTGATTTGGTTTGATCATAAGAAAGAATGAGAAAGCCGTTTCAATTTGAAGACTGAGCTACAAAGGTATGCACTGTAAAAACAAGTACTCTTTACCTTTGACTCTATCGTTTATTCCCACGTGTTCTATCGTATGCGAACGTTCTAATAGAACATTGTTAGTAAATTTTAGCAGTTTATTGCGTGTTCTATTAGAAAGCTTCGCAAACTCCAAACGGTATCTGCCCTTTTTGCTTAACCAACATATCTGGAAGTGATAGAGTAAACACCAATAATCGAACTTATCAAATTCATTAAACCTTGCCAAACAGACCTGCTCATTACTACATACTAGCTGAACTTTCTATTTCTATTCACTAACAGCCAAAGATATCTTTCTTTTTCACATAAACAAAAAAAATGTTAGAAGTATATTGTCCTCTCAAGTAGTAATCTCAATACAGCGATGATTAGTAACTGATAATTTTTTAACTTATTAGTCACATACAAACTAAACATATAATCCATTTTTGCCCTTTCATCATTCGATCAACTTGTGTCCTCTTCTTTCGGTGAATTGGTGGTTTGACTAGCAGGCTTTGGTTGAAAGGTTGCAAAGGTAGGCGGTTTCATCATCATGGGTGAAGCTGGGGGCTTTTTGCCACCTGTTGTAGAGGGTGTGACATTGCCAATCGATGAAAGAGGAGGTGCTCCACCATATCGACTCATGGTAGGAGTCCTCTCTTCTTTGACAAAACACCACTTGGTGGCGGAGCCATTAAAGCCGCCAGTGGATCATTACTGGCAGGAGTTGCCGCTGGAGCTGGCGTGGAAGGAGCAGCATCCGAAGTCTTGGGAATGATTGGGGGAGGTGCCAATGGCTTGGCTACCTCTGCAGGATCGTCGCCGGGAAAGATCCAACGCTTAAGTTTCTCATCATAATAAGCCTGCATCTCTTCTCCGACATCAGCAACCGTGGCTTTAGAGTCTGGATCAAGTTTCTTTCTAAGTAACTTTGACAGCCATCCAGTACTCCCTGTAATTAAAGATGCGAAAGAATAGGCAAGTTAGACAGCGCCCAAGAAAGTGAAAACAAAGATAGGTGTATATACTTACTTGGTGGTTCAGATACAGGTGCCTTCTCCTTATCTTCCTTCTTCTTGGAGACAGGGGTAGAAAGAATAGTTTCCTTCTTCTCCTTAATCTCTTCTTTTGGTTTCGGTTCTTGATCTAAAGAGAACATGGGTGGGGCAGATGATGGTGCATCTTGTTGTTGTTGATCATCATTAGGTTTTCCCATGTTGTGGCTGAATGGATTGCTCAATAGCGCGGTAGGCGACTTTGGCCTATCTTCTTGTTGTACCTCCTCTGGAGCATCAGCCGCTGCCTTTTCAAAGCTAGTCTTTGTTGTAATAAAACTCTCATCTCCCTCGAGTGTCGTATCCACAATATCATTTGTTGCTTGGGAATTCAGTGGTGTGGGGAAAGACTGTTGTGGCGGCATGCTCAATTGGGCTACTTCCCGTGGTGACTCATCTTCTACCTCTGCCATTTGAGACTTATCTGTAGACTTTGGCTTGTCAGCAGTCTTTGAGAGTGGTGGAACTTCTTCTGCCTTGGGTTTCTTTCCCAAAACACTCTTCACGATACTTCCCACGGCAGCCAGTGAGCCTCTTCTATCATCCTTATTATCCCAAGATGATGGTTCGGCACCAGTTGAGCCACAGATTCGGTCATCGAGTCTTTTTAATGATTCAATGAATTCCGAATCATGTACCAAACTACCTGATGCGGTAGTAGCTGATGCTTTGCCGCCCTTTCTCTTGTCCGAATCAAGTCCAATACATGATCTAATACTAAGTAAGTACTCCCTTGCCAAGTCTTCGTATCCAAAATCAGCAAGTAGTTCGGCATATCTCAACTTGAATGGCTGCAAGGATGGTATGCTCGTCTTTCGATTCCCTCTTCTTCGGGCCCATTCAAATGCTTCTGATCGTTCAAAGCTTTGAATAGATTGAGGAGTCATTAACATTCGATTCATATAGATTCTGTGATCACAGCCAAGGAGTACCAAACGAGTCGATTCATTGGATGGCGAACCAAATGTACTGTATGAAACAAGGTAACAAACATGAGCAGCTTGACATTGTCCAAGCTGTAGAAGTCGATCTCCTAATGCAAGCACAATTCTTTCCCATCCAGTAGTTTGATTACTGTCAAACGAATAAAGAGAGATGATCAGTGAGAAAGTGAAGAACAACTAGCACGAGTATCACACAAAGCAAAGATACCCCTACCTCATGATTGACGCCAACTGCTCCCTCCAAGTCTTTTCTAAATCACCATAATACTCATGTTCATTCCAAAAACTGTGCCCAATGCTTGGATTTAATAGCTCCTCGTCCCTTGGTACTTCCAAATTATTAGAAAAGAGCAACGTTGCCGTATGTAAAGGTGATCCACACTCTAAGACCTCATCAGCAAAACGACGACTGGCAATTTGGTAGGTAGTACGATCACACATGGAAGCAATGAGTAGTGCCAATGCATAATTCTTTTGGGTAAGGGCTTCAGAGACGGCAGATTCACGATCTCCTCTTAGTATCAAGTCTTGAACCTCGGACAGATCAGAAGTAGGAGAGAGTGACAATGGTATGTTGCCCTTCTCCTTCTTATTTTGGTCGCTATTTGTATTCTCTGTAGATGAGGCTAGAAGGACTTCTATGATTGCCTTCTTCACCTTCTTATCATTCCGTAACCTTCCACGATTAAGAGCGGCTATTTGAATAATATTCCACAACATGTTGTCAGGGTTGGAACTCTTCTCTTTAAGATGGGTCATCACTTTATTATCCTCGGTTTTGAGAAGTGGTGCATCTGACGAAGGTATAGAATGTTCATGCTCTTGTGGTACTACACTACAAAGGCGGTGAATTACTACTGGACCTCGTCGTAAGAGAGGTTTATCACCCACTGGAGTTGCTCCGGAAAGGGTGGCAGCGACTTGAGGTATCATGACACAAAGTCTACCACCAAAACCGAATGTTGCAATTGCATGAGCAGGACGAGGACGATGTTCTACAGTTGCTGTTGATGTTGCTTCTCTATTAGTCATGTGTGAAGTAGAAGATTCTTCTCTTGAGTTGCTACCCTTTAGCTGCTCCTCGGTTGGAGCTGGACGGTCCCATGTAGTTTCACCAGACGTCTCGTTGTAGTAGTATGCTTGCCCTGAACCTGGATCAATAACTTCATCCCATCCGTCTGGCAGTGACACATTAGCAACCTCTGTTGGCATCGTAGATGATTCTTCAGCTTGCAACTCCTCAGCAGTGTTATTAGAATCAGTACGTGTAATTTCAATGCCATCCTCTTCTTCATGAATATCTTCATCGTCTGTATTAGGTGGTCTTTCCCACGAAGTTTGTCCTGAATCTTCATGATAGTAGTACACATTGCCTGTGCCCGGATCAATAGCCTCGGACCATCCATTTGGAAGTTGAGGAGTATCATCCTTGTTTGGCGTAGGACGACTTGTTTCTTTTTCTATCATGGATGGTTCTGTCTTAATCACATCTGCCTTAGCCTCATCTTCTTCTGTAGTCACTTCATTACCCACATCTGCAGACGGTTGTTGATCGTCAACAACATCGTCCTTATCATTCACAGGTCGTTCCCAAGAGGTAGCTCCAGACTCCTTGTGGTAATAGTACACTTGACCCGAACTTGGATCAGTGGCCTCCGCCCAGCCTTTTGACAGAACAACTTCATCATCCTTCATAGTCTGAACCATCTACAGTCTAAGTCAAGACAAAATTGCAAAATTTGAGAGTGCTAAGGATACCGTTAGATGGATCATAAGTGCGCTCGCGCTGTAGCCCTCCGGGGGCACCTAATAGACCGCCCTGCACATATGAGCTGAAGAGCACTGCACGATCTTAACTTCTATTGCTCCTTCAATAAACAATCAAAGCATAATGAAATCATCTATATCTAGTCTATCAATCATCTCGTCGGGCAGCGCTCATTTAGGTATCATTGTATGCCGAGATCTTGAGCCCTCGATTCTTTCTCCCCCCTGGTCATTAGAATTAGAGGCTCACCTCAGCCCCATGTCACTCTTTAGTTGTAATTATCATATATCAACTACTACGTAATATCAATACATATAATTTGTATCAACTACATAAGTAATATCAATATTGACATCATCAACTGCAAGCAATAGTGACAGTGACTATGAAGGTTGTTCTCTTCCACTCCTCTTACAATACTTTCTCCAGTTCCAGGTTGGTGCTATTAGTCCTCGACACAAGCTGCAATTAATACTTTTACCCATATTAGTAATCAAGCTAAAAATGCTGCCAATATGTTCCGTACATCCTCGTCCTATTCTGAAAGTAGATATAGTCGGGAGAGGTTGCTTGGCAGCAAGAAGTATGGAGATAATATGTTCATTCGTAAAGAGGAGAACAACTCGAAATCTGGCAAGGCCAAGGGAAGGAAGAAACGGCAATGTGATGATAAACTTAAACAGTGTCAGACTGAACTTGAACAATGTAAGAACGACCCAGAATGGTTATTCGTTCAACTAGGAAGTCAATGTTCTATCATTCATGAGGGAGAAGAGGAATATACATTACATGTAAAAGAAATGAACATTGATACATGGTTCTTTACTTTACAAACAAACCCTGCAATGACAGCATCAACGGCTGAGGTAACTGATGAGTTTGAGACTATGTTCCCCGGTGATAAGCCAAATGCCGCCGTGACATTTGTATCGGAAGATGGAGACTATGATGGTCCTCTCATTTCAGTTTTCTTGGAGGCGGCTACACACAATAATGATGAGGATAATAATGATGATGACACAGTCTCTGTGTCTTACAAGTTGTATCAAAGTGATGATCAGAAGAGTGTTGCTTCTTCTTTCGCTTCATATTACTCGATGTTACTATTCTTGATGATGGAACAGAAATTGTAAACTTTGTGGATGAGGTCAGTTAGCTGGCGAATGCAATGGTCTACACCACTTTTTATTTTTGTCTGTTCAGACACCATTTTAAGAAATACATGAAAGTTTGATGCGTTTTGAAGAAAGATACCAGAAAGCAAAGGAAGGCATGAAAAATACATGAAAAAAATTTGCTAAGTCTGAAATTCCCCCTTGTTTCCCTTAGGTAACTATGAGTCGACTTTTGGTCTATACCATTTTTCTGGTCTACACCACTTTATGGACCTTTGGTCTATACCAGTTTTTGATCTATACCAGATTTGTTCACACACATAGCTGGAAAGAGAAGTTTGGTCTATACCACTTTTTGGTCCATACCACTTTTTAAACTGGTGTGGACCAAAAAAACTGGTATAGACCAGCATCCATATAATCTGGTCTGCCCAAAAACTGGTATAGACCATGTCAAAAGTGGTGTAGATCTCAATGTTACTATTCTTGATGATGGAACAGAAATTGTAAACTTTATGGATTGTAGTCTCTTTATTGATACGTTAGGACAGCCTGCGGGGGAAGACGGGGACATTGTCGTCGGAGAATTATCAAAAGAGTGCGATCCAGACGATACAACTTTGGGTTGTACCTGCTGTGCCAAGCATTTGTTAGGGCTGACTGTGTTATCGTTTTGGGCTCCATTAACTAGCTTGGCTTGTATGATCGGTGTTGATGGGAAAGATACAAAAGGGGGTAATTTTGAATGTGATTGAATGTGAAGAACGGTATGTATCAGATGAATATTTATGATATAAAATAAATAAGTGCAAATGAAACTGGAGGAGAAGAAGGTCAGAAGGAGACCTAGATCTCACATATTCTACACGTCATCTATGCTTAATAACATGAATCTACCTAACTCGTTCCCACCCACTTGCAGTCAAATTATTCTCAGCAGGAGCAGCCACTTCTTCTGTCTCGGTTGACTTCTCATCCTCCTTAACCTGATCTGCCTCCTCCACAACCTGAGAATCTTCCATCACTGCTGCTACCACCTCTCTTCTTCCTCTTCCTGACTTTGCTTCTCACGTTCCTCAACATACTTATCATGATCACAATCACTTTCGGCAATACCAATACGTCCATGACTATTATCAAATAGTAAGTTATGTCCCATCATTACATTACTACCCATAATAGACTGAGCACCATACTGTTCAGAGAAGTATATACGTGCGGTATATATTCCAGGTTCACTATTTGATTCTTCCATGTAGTGTTCAGGAGATACGGCAATTACTACATCAGTCTTGGAGATGGCAGGTAGAGCTTCGTCTGATGTTGTTCCTTTTCCTCCTGCTGTTGCACTGCCACTTGCCTCGAGGGTAAAGAGTGATCGTCTTTTATCAGTGATGAACATCTCAGGATGAGATTTTGTCATGCCGGGAGCATCACCATTGTGTAAGTTACCGAGTTCATGACCTTGCAAAACAATAAGGATGGTGGGTAATGACTTAACCTCCTCGGCAGTCCTTGGACGAGCATTATTATCATATGCTTGACCATCATCACCCACGGCCTCCTTCCAAGCTTCTTGGAATGGACCCTTCAGTGCTGATGGGAGGTATGTATCAGTCGTACCACTATCTAAAATCACACCGTGAGTAGGAGAAGGGCTGCCATTAAGCTTACTCTCATCGGCATTAACACGTAGATACTTGACACTACGAGCAGCTCGACCTGTCACAGGCTCTGCGAGTGTACCACCCTTAGTCTTGATGAACATTGCCTTGATACGGACGGGATACCAACCACCCATGGGTGATAAGTTGGCAGCATAGACCATGTCAGTCTTATGCATTAACTCATCTGATCCACCAAGAGTGAATGACCCAGATCCAACACCTTCCTTCAAATCATTGGAGAGAGGTTTTCGACTATAACATAATGAGAACTGGGATGGATCAAAGCTATCATCGACTTCTTCTCCATCTTCTTGGGGAGTAACAAATCCATTCTTCTTGTAATGTTCATCAAGTTGTCTCCAGAAGGCACCCTTGCGGTTATCCATTCCGACGATGCCATCCTCAAGTTGTGAACGGAATAGACCCGTGACCTGTTCATGATGACGATGGAGGATGAAGAAACGATTAATGAGTTTTAGAGGCCATAAAAATCAATACATGAACACATATCATATGCATAAGCAAAAGACTAAAACATACCTTCTCTTGACAACCAAACTTTAATCGAAAGTCCATCCAATCAAAGTCATTCTCGTCATCCTCCTTATCAGTCTCGACATAACTACCCATACCCTCACCAATACCAGCAGCAACACGTTCCTCTTTACTAACCAACGCCATATCATGCGGCCCGGCTGGATAAACAATATCATTACTCTCAATTGCCGCCCACGATGATCCCTCGGCATAAGACACTGATAACTTACATTGTCGTTCATTATTACTGTCGGATGATATAGTACAGGAACCTAACTCACATGAGATTGAATCACCATTTCCTCCTCGTGTACTACCAGCCTTGCATTCCTGTACTTTATATGTACTACTATCCTCTACATTAAATTCAACATCTGTATGATATTGTTCACCAGTTGCTGGGTTATCACCACAATGGACACATCCCGAACATGGGAAGGCTGTTATACTTGATCCTGTATCAATAATAACAGTTTGACGTTGGGGAGGCGTGCCTACCCATAAATCCATGTAGTGTGTTCCATATCCTTGGTATAGTTCACCTGTTTCGTAGTTGATATTATCAGCTGCTTGGGTAGCAGTAGCCTCTTCTTCTTGAGACTCGACTAAACCCCTCCCACCGGCATACATTACATTTTCATGTCCAACATCACTAATTAACATTGGATACATTCTACGTCTTCTACTTCCCCCTGCCTTTTTTCCATCTTCTTCACCTGCGCCTTGTTTAATGACACCCTCCTGTAAATGTTTAGGTATAGGCAACTCCATCTCAATCAACTCCCTTCTCATACGATGTTGTAATGCATGATGTGGTATTAATGGAAAGGTATGTAACTTCCTTCTCTTCTTCTTATTTCCATCATTTAACTTCCTCCCATTGGTAGTAGTTTGATCAGTTAACATTGTATTATTCTTATTACTTTGATCAACATACTTATCATTCCCCGTTGCCTCGTATGGGTCTAGCCCTACTGTGTGGGATCGTTCATCGGGTGTTATTAGTTGTTCATTTAATAATGTCCGTTCCACATTATTATTGTTAGTGTTTGTGTTTAATTGAGTGGCAGAGGAAGACGGGTTAGATACGCCCGCCTCGCCACCACTAACATCAACCCCACCATTATTATTGCTATCAACCAAACGTCGTTCAAATTCCTCCACACCCACTTTCAATTCCACAGCACCCTCCTTCAGTTCAGTTTTAACTAAATCAACAGACGTTTCAACTTTGGTAGATAAGTCTGTAAATTGGATTAATCCATCTAATACTAACATACCCAGGAATGATAGTGAGGTTATTAGGAGTGCATGACGTACTCTTTTTCGTTTATTTTCTGTTGTTGTGGTGCCTTGAGTGGCTGTTGTGCATGGTAGTGACTGTGGGTCATTATTAATCATACTATTATTGTATTGTGAGGAAAGGGAGGAGGGATGTGAATGACTATATCGATCTGAATTTAATACTGCATTTCGTACATTTATTGCAGAATTATTGTTATTGTTAGTAGATGATATGGAGGAGGATGTAGTAGCAGCGATAGTTTCAAGACGATTGTACTCACGTCGTTCTTGTTCAAATGTTGCTGGTCGAGTTGTAGCAAAGGGTTGTTGTTGAGTGTTCATTTGTTGATTGTTTTGGTATCCACTGCTTATATTGTTCGATCGACCGCCATTCCGACGATGATCGTCTGCTGTATTATACATTGGTGTTGGCATGGTTATTAGATCGCTATTTCATTATTCATTGCAATAGTAATGTCCCAAGTAAGCTATTTAATCCGAAATTAATGACCAGACAGACGAAATTTACTTCGAGCAGTGAATCTTTGAAATGACCATTTCTCTCATCTATTGTTAAGAGTGCCATGTATCGATGACAAACAAGGCTCAACATGTTATTAAACAGGAAATGTATCCTATGATGCTCTATAGCAACGTCATGATATTGGTGGTTTCTACACTACTACTATGCAAAATTGCGCTTTTTTCGAGAACCTACTTCTAGGCACCAGCCATTGATAAGAGATATAATCATACTAGACTAATACACGTTAGGTCTAGATTCTAGATTAGGTTCTCAGCTTTCTATAGAGTCACTGGTTGACATCTAACGATGTCTAGTTGCGGTAAAGTACACCCGCTGTGCGTGAAGAGGGGGGTTCTTGTCCCATAATCATGGAAGTCCTTGTCTCATCTGCTGTAGAAGGGCTAAAGAGCTAATTCAAAAGGCCGAAGAATATATCAGGGTGTTAGGGTGAATTAAGACTTGTTAATAGTTCACATGGTGCTGGTCCCCTTAAAACCACATGATCGCTATTTTATTCGTTCCGTCAAAACCACAAATTACCTATCTACTCTTCAATAGCGTGATGCCACTAATCTCTCCAGGACCAAACTTGCGCAGATAGTACCGCGGTGGTAAATGGAAGAGTGAGTTTTTCTACTATATTTGATCATTTGTGCGGCTCTATGGCGCAGCGAGATATCTTTCGTCTTAGACTCCAAAAGTTGATACCAATTTGCAACGAAAATGACATATATATGTTTATTGTGTATATGAACGAGATGTTGTATCCGATCTATGCCGCTCCTTTATTATATTCTCCATATCCTTTATACTCACCGCCACTTATCATTTTGCAACACACAGTATACACACAACATAACAACACAATATAACAATACAATAAATAATGGGATGGGAAGAGAAAGCCCAAAAAGCAAAGAAGGGACATCGTCCCTCCTTGAAAAACTGGGAACGTGATAATCTCCATGCCACATTTCCTCAATATGCCAAAGTAATCATCAATTCAAATCACCCATATCGTTCCTTCAAGATTATTAAACGACGTAATTTACAAACTGGTCAATTGATTAGTGATACGGTAGAAAAATCAGTTAGTTTGGATACCATACGTGATAGTATTAATAGTAATAATCAAGGAAAGAGTTTGGGCAGAGTTAGATATTATGGTAATGACTATCACGGAACTACTACCAATAATTCAAATACTAATAATAACGAGATCATGTATCCAATAGTATTAGACGCGGCAACCACACCACCAAAAGAATTTCATGAACGATATGAAGCGAAATGTATACCCGTTGTTATTAGGAATATACCCTATGGTGCTAGTTGTTCATCAAATAGTTTAAGTTCAAATGGTAGTAGAGGGAGAGAGGAGTATAATGGGATGGAAGAGGAGAAGAAGGAGTGTGATAATACACCACCCAATAACCATCAACAACAGAATAATAATAACTATGACAAGTCAAAGATATGGCCAGCAGTAACAAAGTGGGATCTCCAAACACTAGCCACAGATCCAGACCTTTCCGAACGTGGTTTAAAATGTGGTGAAGATGATGATGGATATACAATCCGTATTAAACTACGATATTTCATTCAATACTTGCAAAATAATAAAGATGACTCTCCACTCTACATCTTTGACGCCACATTCGATGAAGATAGATATGCCAAACGTATATTAGATGATTATACGGTACCTGAATACTTCAATGAAGATTTGTTAGGTTTGGTAGGTGAACGACGTCGTCCACCATATAGATGGTTCTTAGTTGGGCCATGTCGAAGTGGCACGACTGTGCATATTGATCCATTGGGTACAAGCGCTTGGAATACATTAATACATGGTGTGAAGCGTTGGGTATTGTTTCCGCCACATGTACCCAAAAGTGTCGTCAAGGGTCGTAAGTTGATTTTGCCTGGTGAAGATGATGAGGCTATACATTACTTTACTACAATATTACCAAGGATGAAACGACGTGCAGCAGCGGCAGCGACAGCAAGTGGTAGTGGTAAGGGAGAGTATTCAAACTTTGAATGTTATGAATTCACGCAGTATGCTGGTGAAACTGTCTTTGTTCCGCATGGATGGTGGCATGCTGTATTGAATATTACACATACCGTTGGCATAACCCAGAATTATTGTAGTCGTCGTAACTTTGACGAGGTGTGGAAACAGACACGATCTGGACGGAAGAAAATGTCATGTAGTTGGTTACGTCGGTTAGAGGAACGTTATCCTGATCTAGCAGACAGGGCTAAGGAGTTGAATCGTAGAGATGGATATGTAATGTGGGAAGATGATCCGACGGAACAGAAAAAATGGCGTAAGAAAAAAGAGGAGAAGGAACGGAAGAAGAAGGCAAGGAGAGAAAAAGAAAAGAAAAAGCAAGAGCAACGGGAGGAGAAAAGGGGGAAGAGTAAGGCGTCATCTAAGAAGGAAAAGTGGGGTGAACATCGAACTACCGAGAGGACAAGGAAGGATATAGATGATCAGGATGTTGCCATGAGAGATGTATCTCCTGGAGATTATTGAGGTAACTGACGAAGGGGTTTCTAAAATCAGTTGTTTGGGGGCTAATATCTATTGCTAATTGCTAAAGATAACATATTGTTTGGAAGAAGATATTGAACCTTTTTAGTTTAGACATACGAGAGACCTATACTGTATATGCGATACAATTTGACTATTGCAATACATCCTCAGATTTGTTGCTCTAAAGCTCTAATATTCCTCCGCTTATCTCTTCCCGAAAAGACTGCATTGGCACCTGAAAAGTTGTTCACGAATATGATCTGTACATATGATATGTGGGTTAGATAAGTATAGGGTATCTAACATCAAACACAAACAGAACTTACAGAATGGATTGCCATCTTAAACCTCCTCCTTGCAAGATACTTCTTCAATTCATCTTGTGTTTTGGCCAAGCTCGAGCGTCTTAGAGTAGAAGCACGTTCATTCATCCAACTGACAAGCGGGGTAAAGCATAAACGAGTAAGAATGTATTACTCAGCCACACCAGAGAATAATAGTACAAAGGTAACACTTACGGGTGTTTCAAAGCATCATCAGCAGAAGGGCGTTTACTCGGATAAATGCCAAGCAGGTCACGTATAATATCCTTTACACCATCCGAGATGTTTTCCCAATACTCTGGATCAAAACTAAACACTCCAGTCTTTGACAGTCTAAGTAACTTTCTTGGGCTATCCGCATAGAACGGAGGATATCCACCCAGCATTATGAAGATGATAACACCCATACTCCACATGTCAGCCTTGGTACCATACTTTTCTTTCCTTAATATCTCTGGAGCGACATACCCTGGTGTACCGCACATGGTACTTAATGAACAATCATCTGTAGCTTGTTTGGCGAAACCAAAGTCTGCAATTTTAATCTGAGAATCACTATCCTTTGACTTCAGCAAGATATTCTCTGGCTTTAAGTCTCGATGGACAATTCCCTTAGAATGAGTGTAACTTAATGCCCCGAATAGTATAGTACACACATCTCTAGCCTCCTTTTCGGTATACTATTATGTATCAAGCAGAAGTATGACAAATTAAATGACCCATTAGATGTCGAGCAAAAGATACGACACATAGTCAACAATACACATAACACACCAATACTTGAACTTACCGAACTCTTCTCAACAATCCGATCAAACAATTCGCCTCCCTCGAGGTATTCAGCAACTAAATAATAATGATTAATAGTCACAACAACATCATCTAATCTCATGATATGATCATGACATAACTCATTTAATATCATAATCTCATCTTTCAATGCCGCTTCAATATCTCGATTGAGACTTGATCGATTGACTATTTTGATTGCAACTGATTCATTCGTTTGTTTGTGAGTTGCTCGTTTGACTACCGCGAATGCTCCTTCTCCCAACTATCGTGATATGTATATAGGAAATAAGAGGAAGGAGTTGTTTTTGAGTGATTCCCAACATTCTACAGTATCAATCACATCATCTGATACAGAGCAAACACTATTAGGCTCACCTTTTCATGAACATTATATATATCCTCAATATTAATTCGTTTACCAACCTCTGAACTACCACTTAAACTCTTTCTCCTACTCCTCCTTCCTATTCCTTTATTCTTCTCGCCGTCATCATTAACCATCCCACCTTGACTACTAGCAGCAGCGGAGGCAGCTTTTAGAGAAGAGACATTCATACCAAATGCACTCACAACATTAACACTACAAACTGCACTCATAACTGTACTCTTTAAGCGTCTGAATATGTTGTAGGTCAGTATTGGCACTAATACGGTGTCTCCACCGCCACTATCGTCGCTATTCTTCTCTCCAATACCATTCAAGGTAGCATTTGATATAGCCACCCTAACATCATCAACAGTATGAATAGGTATACCATTAATTGCTAATATATAATCACCAATATTGAATTTCAAACCTGTAAAGATTCCTATTGATTTGATAACTACACTTGACCTTCTTGTTGTGGAGTTGTTGTTGTTGGCAGTGACTACACCCTGTTCACTAGATGTGTTTATATCATAATGGGATATGATACGTACACCACCACGAGTACCATCATTTGTTTCCTCTAGTTCTAATCCGTCAATAACATTCGAATTGCTAATACCCAGAGGAGGTACTGAGGAGGACGAGGTAGTAATACGCTCTCTTTCAATCCCCTCCTCGGATACCTCACTTGTATCTAATGTTGCTCTACTACTTTGAGATGCCATTAAATGACATGGTACTAAACTATCTCGTTTATTATTTGTTGTTGTTGAGATTGGTACCTTGGCAAGTAGATATAATGTACCACGTCCTCGTTGTCCAACAGATATTATCATATTCACTTTCTTATTAGTAAGAAGACAATTGGTTAGGGATTCTTGTGCATAGTTTAAATTACCTGATATACGATGTTCATTAATTGATAATAGTTCGGAGCCTACTATTATACTTTCACTGGTAGTAGTACTCTGCTCATCATTGTTGTTGTTGGATTGTGGGGGGGCTATGTTTGATATATTGCATAACTGATTGTCAATATGATAGATTATAATTGAGCCTTCGTGTTGATCACATCTTTTTATATGTATACCACAATTTCTTTCTTCTTGCTGTTGTTGATCAGTAGTATTATCATCTGATGGCAAGTGTGTAGAGTCTTGAGGTATTGATGATGGATTGATGCAAAGTTGAGCATGAAGTATGTTCAATGAGGA
>Ga0214479_100914_pt1 | contig 14253 bp, 17 predicted proteins | sample M1_20Mar14CPVII9_5_FD_165054 | JGI IMG/M metagenome (GOLD analysis project Ga0214479, IMG submission 165054) | Marine eukaryotic communities from Monterey Bay, California, United States - M1_20Mar14CPVII9sort6BwellE14 | ecosystem: Environmental > Aquatic > Marine > Unclassified | place: USA...
CTGCCTACATGGGGCTGTAAAAGTATGATGGAGGGCCCTACAATCATGCTGGGAGTGTTCATGACTTTATTATACATGTATACAATGCCAAACAAGCACTATAGTAGCAAGCCTACATCTCTGAGGTACCACTTGATGGCCAAACGTTGCCTGAAAGTTGGCAGGAAATACAAATTTGTTTTTCCCAATTTGAGGCAAGAAACCTGCCTACATGGGGCTGTAAAAGTATGATGGAGGGCCCTACAATCATGCTGGGAGTGTTCATGACTTTATTATACATGTATACAATGCCAAACAAGCACTATAGTAGCAAGCCTACATCTCTGAGGTGCCACTTGATGGAAAAACGTTGCCTGAAAGTCAGCAGGAAATCCAAATCTGAAGCAAGAAACCTGCCTACATGGGGCTGTAAAAGTATGATGTAGGTTCCTACAATCATGCTGGGAGTGTTCATCGCCCTTTTGAACATGTATACAATGCCAAACAAGCACTATAGTAGCAAGCCTACATCTCTGAGGTACCACTTGATGGCCAAACATTGCCTGAAAGTTGGCAGGAGATTCAAATCTGAGGCAAGAAACCTGCCTACATGGGGCTGTAAAAGTATGATGAAGGTTCCTACAATCATGCTGGGAGTGTTCATCATCCTGTTATACATGTATACAATGCCAAACAAGCACTATAGTAGCAAGCCTACATCTCTGAGGTACCACTTGATGGCCAAAGGTTGCCTGAAAGTTGGTAGGAAATACAAATTTTTTCCCAATTTGAGGCAAGAAACCTGCCTACATGGGGCTGTAAAAGTATGATGGAGGTTCCTACAATCATGCTGGGAGTGTTCATCATCCTATTATACATGTATACAATGCCAAACAAGCACTATAGTAGCAAGCCTACATCTCTGAGGTGCCACTTGATGGCAAAACGTTGCCTGAAAGTTGGTAGGAAATTCAAATTTTTTCCAAATTTGAGGCAAGAAACCTGCCTACATGGGGCTGTAAAAGTATGATGGAGGGCCCTACAATCATGCTGGGAGTGTTCATCACTTTGTTATACATGTATACAATGCCAAAAAAGCACTTTAGTAGCAAGCCTACATCTCTGAGGTGCCACTTGATGGCAAAACATTGCCTGAAAGTCAGCAGGAAATCCAAATCTGAAGCAAGAAACCTGCCTACATGGGGCTGTAAAAGTATGATGAAGGTTCCTACAATCATGCCGGGAGTGTTCATGACTTTATTATACATGTATACAATGCCAAACAAGCACTATAGTAGCAAGCCTACATCTCTGAGGTACCACTTGATGGCCAAACATTGCCTGAAAGTTGGTAGGAAATACAAATTTTTGACCAATCTGAGGCAAGAAACCAGCCTACATGGGGCTGTAAAAGTATGATGGAGGGCCCTACAATCATAGATTCATATTCATTCTACTGCTTAAACTCTATACTGCTTTCAGTCACTCTTTTTTATCTTATTAACTTATATTCATATATTACATTCACATAGAATTAAAACATTTAACATTTTTTGTACATTTTTTGTACATAGACAACAATTGTACCAATTTAACTAGCATAGCAGATATAGTCTACAGCAGTGCAGGTCCGGGTGCAGTACACTTTCTAGGAGGTGAAGTGCCTGCTCCACTGCAGCAGTCACTCGCACAAATAGCTGGACTGCTACATCCTGTACCTTCTGATAAACAATCTATGCAAGTTCCACCACCCATTGACACCCAACGACACTCTGAATTGTCGGTGCATGTATTTTCATCTCCAAAAGAAGAACACACAACAGGAGCTGCATCACATGTTGTGTCAGAGCCTGGAACCGGATCGCCTGCTGCATTTGTTTCTCCACCTGTGCAAGAAACACATTGATTATTCTGTACAAACCTATTTGCTTCACATTCACACGCCGTGTTTCCACCAGATGGATCATCACCAGCATCATTTGTTGAAAACTGTGGACAATTAACACATGCATTGTTCAACACATACTGATTCGCAATACATAAGTTTTGACAGGTGGCCGAACAAGTTGGAAATAATGGGGGGTCACATTCTTCTCCAGTTTCTACAACACTATTACCACAATCAGGAGCAGCTGTTGTCGTCGTTGTTTGAGCTTGAGTTGTTGTAGCTTGTTGGGTAGTGGTGGCAACGGTAGTACTCTAAATATGAAGAGAGAGAGAGGCATAGAATTGAGTTAGATAGATACTTTAAGACATAAAAGGTAATACACATCATATGTTGTAAAACTTACAGAAGTAGTTGTTACGACTGGGACTTGTGTAGGTTTTAAGGATGGTTTGGTTGATGACGAAGGCAACTCTGATGGCTCTAACGATGGACTCGTGGATATACTCGGCTTGACTGAGGGTTGAAGTGATGGGATAGAAGACTGAGAGGGCACATCTGACGGCTCTAGAGATGGTCTTGTGGAAGTAGAAGGAGAGTCGCTCGGCATTAAACTGGGTGAGCTTGTTTCTGTTGGGGTGACGGAGGGTTGATTTGATGGTTGTGCACTTGAAGAAGGAGAGTCGCTCGGCATTAAACTGGGTGAGCTTGTTTCTGTTGGGGTGACGGAGGGTTGATTTGATGGTTGTGCACTTGAAGAAGGAGAGTCGCTCGGCATATAACTGGGTGAGCTCGTTTCTGTTGGAGTGACGGAGGGTTGGCTTGATGACTGTTCACTTGTGCTAGATGTTGTCGAAGTTGTTGTGCTAGTGGTAGTGCTAAAGCTTGTAGTGCTAGTAGTAGTGGTTGAGGAGCAAGCAGCTGGAAGGGGTACTGGGCTCACGCTAATAAGATTGGTACCCGAGGAGCAACTATTTCCGTGTCGATAGTATTAAAACAGATGTTGTATTAGCATATCAATACAAGGAGGGAAACACATAAATACAAATTCGAACTTACTCGTCAGTAATCCATGTATCGCCACCTATAAGGGCGTACCCGGTAATGATATATTTACTGTTGTACTCATTGCACAGTGCAATTCCTTGAGAGCAGGACGTGTGGATATCGACCGCAACAGCAGAATTGCAAGTGGATGTCAATTCCAAATTATTGTAAAAGCCACAACCAGCTGGCCTTTCAATAAACCATCCGCCTGGGCACAAAGTTCCTCCATCATTCAACGAAAATGTAGCTGAAGAGCTCGAGCAAGCGCCAGGAGGCGTGTAATTGACAGTCAAACTACTACCAGCACCGCAGGCAGTAGATGGTTTGATGCATATCTGATCAGGTTTCTTCACCGAAGTGCCTTCATCGTCGTCATCACATCCTTGAGTACATACACCTTCTGCGGTACATTCACCACACAAACAGTCTTCGTTACCTACATCACACTGAGGAATGTTCGTTCCTCCAGGAAAAGGATTGGTAGTAGTAGTTGAACTTGTCTAAGAGAGAAGAAGCGAATATAGATATGATTGTATGAGAAACCTAACATGAATACTACTGCAAAGTATTGACTTCTTGCAATGTAAACATCCCACATAATTCATACTCATAAAACACACATGTCACTTACTGTTGCTGCCGTAGAAGTAGAACTGGTAATTGTAGCACTAGTAGATGTAGTCACAGGGACATCGCACTCATCAGTTGTGAAGCAACCATACTCGCCTCCACCCATATTGCCCGTTTTGCAACACACTTCATCACATGCAATAGGACAGTCATCGCTTGGGATGGGCCCATCTCCACATCCCATTAGGTTAGAAGCACATCCTAATGACGTCCCCCCAGATGGAAAGATACAGCAAATATTACCACCTGTACACTCTTCACCTTCCAAAGTACACTGTGCTGTTGTGGTAGTCTAAAAGAATGTCGATAAAGATGTAAACGAGTTATCAGAAACAATATAAGGTACACATCTTATGCACACTTCTTGTCAAAGATAATTCACACTCTAATATGATATACCTATCACTTACAGTTGCTTGGGAAGTAGTTGACGTCAAAGTTGCACTTGTTGTGCTGGCATCCGTGGTCTATGAATGAGTGTACAAAGGTTTAAAAGTGTGAGAAATCTGATATTGACAAATAGATACACGCATCTCATACACAATCTAAGAAGATTCACTTACCGATGTTGTGCCAGTTGTGGTTGACGTAGTTGTTTCGGCTGTACAAAAGTTGATAGATTCAAATAGATTCAAGTTCGTTAGTGTAGGTGTAAGTCAAAGAACATCAAATGATAAGTGCATTCGAATACTCACAGGTGGTTGATGTAGAAGTACTTGATGTGCTTGTTGTGGTAGTAGGTTTCGTAGGACTGAATGTAAGTTCATTAAATTCTGTTGGAAATGATGTGGATGGTACAAATGATGGTTGGGAAGAGGGCTCAGTGGATATACTCGGGATGAAACTTGGTTGAAGTGATGGCATATTACTCGGGATATTTGAGGGGGTATTCGACGGTGATTCAGACGGGTCAGTAGAAGGTTCTTCTGATGGTTGTTGACTAATAGAAGGCTGGGATGACGGCTGACTTGTTAGGTTGGTACACTTGCTTGACTTTGAACTACCACTGCTTGTGCCACGTCCACTCTTGCCTGACTTTCCACTAGAACCGGATCCCCATTTGCCAGATTTACCAGATGAACTACCATCACCTGATTTCCCACTCTTACCCGAGGATGAACAATCATTTCCTGATTTCTCACTCTTACTATTGCCTGATTTCCCACTCTTACCTGAGGGTGACGAACAAACATGCTCTAGCCAGTCTTCTTCTTTGTACAAATCTGAATTCTTAAACTTGAACTCGAGGAATTGACAAAGTATGCCCTTCAACTTCGTAACGTCTTTGACCAAATCCTTTTCATTGTAACTTTTGCCTTTGCTACTTGCGTAGATTAGCTTACGTCCTTCCTCTTTCTTGCTGCTTGAGGAGCGGAGGTTACGGAGGCTAGAAACCTTCTTGACTGCAGAGACGATACTATGCTCGACGGATGATGTAGTCATGGCAGTTGGTGATCGAATTTGATTCGAATAAACCTAAATAGAGAGTGCATTGATAAAAGAAAAGGTTGGTGAGTATATTATTTGATGTAGATCACAATGTTCACATCTTATGCTCATCACATCATATGATCACATCACATATCATGTGTTCACATCTTATGTACATATCATGATGTGTTGTGTTCACACTATAGGATATATCTTACCTTTTTATACACAGGTACATCATATTCTTCTCCGAATACTTCATTTTCTCCATTTGCCGCCACTTCTGAACAATCCTCAACATCAATTGCAATCGTCAACTCGCTGCACTCTTTAGTAGCGGCATTTGTCGCATCTCCATCGTCATCAACTATGCAGATCTCGTATGTACACTTGTCTTGACCTACATAACCTGACGTAGGATGATATGCCATACTCAACGCTGACCCATCGTTGCCCATTGCGATATCGCATACTCCGTTATCGGCATCGTCGACGACCTTGTTCAACACCGAAGATACTAATGGAGATGATGATGACACGTCATGTGCATCAAAGATGTCATCGTAGCCAATGTGCTTGATCACTGGCTGATCGATACAAGTTGCAACATGGTAATGGTGATTCTTTGCAAATGAAGCGTTGAGATCTGTTAAGGTTGAACCAACGAATGATGAACCACCGCTGCCGCCGCCATCGATGAGGAGGAATGATGCTGTAGCAATAATGGTAATTGACTTGGTATGTGTAATCATTTTACTTTGTTGATATCCGGAGAGGTAATTCAATCACTATTGTTTCTATGCCTATTGCAATAATGGTCATAGCTTTGGCAATAGATTAAAAGGCCTAAAGGTTTTAGCGTTGAGGGCAATGTGGAGGCAAATGAAGAAAAGTAAAAACGGTATCTTTTTACTAACACCTCCAGTATGATGAGAAAGGTTTCTCGCTATTTTGTGGCCAGATTAATATTAATCAATAGATAAAGAGGGTTGTATATAGAAGTCTGTGCAATGGTAAACTCATTATACACGTCATAAGTATGAGTACACGGGAAGGAGAGCAAGAGATAGACCGAACAAAAAGTCTAGCAAACAGATACAAATTAACTTAAGACTTTAGATACCCCTGCCTCTTTGGTAATGGTAACCTCCCTCCCCACTGATTTATATACAACTCCCCGTGACACTGTCTTCATATTTCTATACATAGCCCCCAAATATAATCTAGATATTAGATGATCTATGGTACAAATACCATGGTCAAATACCAAATTCATATACTACCCCCGCATTGCCGTCTCTCCTTTTAGTTGGCCGGTTTCTTAGCATGAACAACACCCCATTTGAATACACCCCTGGGTTGATATGGTATAGAAAGAGATATAATGATATGTGAGGCACAAAAGACATATATCAAAACACCTCCAAACGATATTAATACGTACCTATCAACCTGAACAATTCGATTAGCCAAATTCTGTTTATAACTCAACAATAACTTCTCATCAATCTTATCGGGATTACCATTATCAATGATCCTTTCAACCTTTTTCAACATTAATTGAAAACTAATACGAATGTCTGCTGTTAAATCTACAAATGTTACATCTTGCCATCCAGCTTCAATACATGCCTTTACATTCTCCTCGGGTGATAACCAATCATTCACCATGTTGGTTGCTGCGAATGTTGCTAGTTCTTCATCAGACACACCCTCACCACTACCACACATTAAATCACAAAAGATGAATATACCTGATGGTTTCGTAATACGTAATGCTTCAGTAAATGTACCCTTTTTAGAAAAGGCATGTACGAATGCATCTTGACTAAATGATATATCGAACGAATTGTTTTCAAAGGGACATTTTTCATATGTACCAGTTACGACTGACATACAATCACTAATATTAGCTGCGGCGGCTTCTTTCGTTGCCAAGGCATTTTGTTCATCACATAGATTTAAACATGTTGCTTTTGCAATAGTATTTGGATGTTTCTGTACTAAACGGAGTGCTGCGGCGCCTGTTCCTGAACCTAAGTCTACATAACTTACTTTCTCGTCAGCGGTAGTGCTACCTTTTAATTTCATGGCAAGATCAAACATATAATCAGTCATTTGTTCAGATGCTTTACCATATGCACCTTCTTCATCGAGATTCACTCCATCCCATTTACCGAAATGAATGTTAGCAGTACCATCACCCATGACCTGAGCGTAGAATTCTAGCTTTTCCTTAGTATCATATTGGACTTTCACGCCCTCGACGTGTTTGGATATGTCACCGGATTTACCGTAGATTGATTCATCTACTTGTGCGGCAATTGTAGTTTCTTCGGAAGCGTTTGGTGGTGACATTATGTTGGTATTTTGTGTTGTTAACGATGTAGAGGAGGACGAAGGAGATGATTCTTTATTGATAAAGGCTAGTGATGAGATTAATAGGTTACCAAATCGCATCTATTATCAATTATTATGAGGATATCGTGAGGAGTAGGAGCAAGTATGTGGTGTTGCTTGAGGCAAAGTTTTGCCTTGTAATTTTGCGGCAGTAAAATTGTGGGGAATATACCTTTAAAATAGTAATGCATTTTATCAAAGACTACGTGTTCGAATATGTATCGTGGAGGTGACGTATGAACTTTTGAGGTTGTCATTGACAGACAATTGTTGTGCATTTGAATATGACTAAATAATTTACTAACAAATGTCCAATAATTTCATACCTAAATAAATAATTGTTTATTAATGCGACATAACAAATTGTTCTTCTTCTCATCAAAATGGCAGCAGAATAAAGCAGTTGTACCATGGGATTATTATTCTCATAGCCATTACAAAACAAAGTGCACCCAAGGAACATTCTATCAGCTCGACAATATAATAACCATTACATTTGATATATATATATAATAATAAAAAGAGATAAAAGATGCCACCAAATTCAACATTGTCAGATGTACCCGAAAACAACAACAACAATAATCGTAGCATAAATGATAAACCAATATGCGTCTCTGATTCATTTCACTTTTCATCCTTTTATTGGAAGGAGAGTAATGCCTCCTTGGCTGGTATGAACACTGCTGCTGCTAATGGTAATGGTGATAATGAAAGTGATACAACCAGTGTCGGATTACCACGATCGAGGAGTGGAACTATTGCTGATGAGGAGGATGATTCTGTTTGTAAGTTCTTTTGTTTGTGGTGTTGTTGTTATTGCAATGAGATGATATAATGCACGTCTAACTTATATCCGTATACCTCTATTGTGTATCATATGTATACATATGTAGTGGGGCTAAATATCGACGGTGGTAGAGATACACCAAACACACCCGACCGGCCATTGTTAAATCGTTCCATGAGTTTCAAGGTGCGTTCTATGAATGTACTGCATCATTATTAACTGATGATGCTGGACAAATATATAGAAAGTACTTAGATCCGAGCTGCATTGCATTGTTGTATATTCTTGTACTTAGATCCCGAAAATGTATATTGCATTTGTGTATATCTATAATGGTAACCCTCGTCTAACACCCCCCACCTCACCCCTATTCTCTATTCTTCAACGAATAGCCATTCACCGTAGCAAATCCCCACAGAGTGAAATTAAAATTCTATTCCAATGTCTTAGGTGACAACAGTACATTCATCCATTATGGAAAATGGGATGGATTAGATACAGATCAACCAGGAGCGTATGGACGTGCATCGGAAGCAATGACGGATTACATGTATAAACTTAGTATGGGATTGTTGCCTCATCGTGCTGAGTGTAATGATTTTAGATATGTTGATTTAGGTTCTGGTACTGGTGGTACGTATTGTTCTTTGCTTGTTGATTGTGTGAGAGTGTATGTTGTGCAGGGTTGTCTTCTAACCTCTCAATTCTCTCCTTCATTGCAAACACTGCACAGCCTCGGCAATCCATCTAGCCGAGAAACATTCCTTAACAATTGCATCAGCAACATGTATCAACTTATGTCATGAACAAAACGTTACAGCATCCGAACGTGCTGCAGAACTCAACTTAACATCGAAAATCAATGTAGTGGAATGTTCCTTCGATGAAACACCCTGTCAATCCAATCATTATGATTTAGCATTTAGTCAAGATGCATTTATACATGCTATATCCAAAGAGAAGGTTTATGCCGAGGCATATCGTGTTACCAAACCTGGAGGGGCATTTGTATTCTGTGATTTGGTATGTGGTAATGATCCAGACTTGACTGTACAGGAATTAGCCAACTTTGCTACGAAGAATCGTATTAATGATTGGTTAAATCCTAATCAGATTATCAAGGTATGCAAGGGTGTTGGATGGGCGGATGTGAAGTTTATTGACCTTAGTACAGACTTGCGTATTAGTTTTCAGTTAATGTTGAAGAAGGTTACATTTGTTTTAGAGCATGATGATACTGCCTCGTCATCCAATCGTGTCCTGTTGATGAATTATCGTGATAGTATCTGTCGACGTATAACACAGATTGAACGTGGTGTATTCAAATGGGGTGTCTTCCACGCTCGTAAACCAGTATGTATGGATATGGTAGTCAAACCTCCCGTACCATTCGTCAAGACGAATCATTTAATTATTGATACCAATGATGATAATGAAGAACGGAGTATTTTTGAAAAGAATGTTGTGGTTGTTGATATTATTAAGAAAATGAATAAGGAAACCATCGAGGCATTACCGGATACTGTTGAGTTGTTGATTACCATGAGTGCTGGATTGGATCATATTGATTTAGATGCCTGTAAGGCCAAGGGTGAGTAAAAAGTGCATATCATGTGTCCATTCTGTTTTGTGTAATGCCTGTCTTAGTCATCCTCAACTCATCCGTCTTCTCAAATCTCATCGTCTTCCATATCTTGTGCACATCATCACAGGTATCGTCGTCAAGAACAGCGGTCGTGATGCGATTACAAGCCATGTCGTTCAATACTGCCTCAGTTTCATCATCATTGGGTTGCGTGACGCACTAAACCAGCTCTCTGTACCCTTCCCAGCAAGCGGATGGAACCTGAATTGGAACTGTGAAGGCAAGCCAATCACATCCTCAACCATTGCTATCATCGGTATGGGTCTCATCTCGAAGAGTCTAGTCGAGGAGATTCGTAAGCTGGCACCGGACTGTCGTATTGTGTACAACACTCGTACACGTGACTTTGACTTTGAGAATAAGCACAAGCTTGAATACATTGCCGATGTATCTGAACTTGCTGCACAGTGTGATGTATTGGTGCCAATGTGTCCACTTAACAAGTCAACGGATAATCTCATCAGTCGGGATGTGATCGCTCAATTGAGGCCTCATGCTGGACTTATTAACATGTCTCGTGGTAAGATTGTTGACACTGATGCATTAACCGAGGCTTTGGAAAAGAAGGCAATCAAGTATGCTATTCTTGATACAACATACCCCGAGCCGCTTCCTTCTGAACATCCACTTTGGGATATGGAGAACTGTTTCATCTTCCCTCATTATGCTACCAATACCATGGCAGTTCGTGAGGCGTTAGTATCAGAGATTGAGCCAATTATTGCTGATCATTACGGTCTTGGCCATTCAGATGAGAGGCGCAAGGCGGAAGAGAAGGCTATTCGATATGATCTTGCAGTGGCTCATCGTCTTACGGCCAAGTATGGTATGGATATGCTAGTTTGGAATCACATCTCAGCTAGATTTAGAACTGGATGTCTCATCACACCTGGCCGCAAGATGTGGGGACAAATCAAGCCTGAAGACTTGGTATACAGTTCAACGAATGTAACTGCTGATGTCATACATGATGCTGTGTACTCGGCAAGACCTGATATTAAGGCAGTGATTCATCTACATACCCCAGCTGCAACTGCCGTGTCATGTCTTGAGGGAGGTTTTCAGCCAGTCACGCAAGACGGAGCCTACTTCTATGGTCGTGTTGCCAACTATGCTTGGGATGGTCTATCGGATGATGCAAGTGAGGGTCCATTGATTGCCGCCGCTATTAAGGCTGTTGATGGATGTAATACCCTACTCATGGAGAACCACGGCTTCACTTGCTTTGGACCATCTGTTCGTCATGCTTGGGTACTTGCCTATTACTTTGAGAAGTGTTGTGAGATTCAATTACGTGTTATGCAGTCTGGTGGCAAGCTACGCCGTCCAAACAAGGCAGTTATGGAGAAAGCAGCGGAGGATAGCTACCTTCCAGAGTTTGCTCCAGGAGTCTGCGAATGGAAAGCTCTATGTGACGAAGTTACTTTCGATTAAGAGAGAGAAGAAGATGAAGATGAAGAAGATAAGATTTCGTTCTGTTAGCATTTGTTTAGTAGTTAGGTATGTAGAATCAATAAGTCGTCTGTACAAAATGTAAATAGAACCAAAGTTTGTTTATACTAGACTTATTCTATATGGCTCAAGTAAAAGAACCCATCGTCTACTCTGTTTATACACCCACCGTCACATAAAACACACACTGTACCGACACTTGAACAAAACAAGAGAATCAGCCCTTGTAATAAAGTCTTTTTGCAAGAATCTTCATTGCCTCTTGCGAACCTGGCTGTCTACGAAAGTTCAAATACCACTCATAAACATCAGTCCAAATATACAAATAATAGCAAGTACCCCACACATCTAAACTAAAAGTGACTGTTACCATTGACCCCACGAATACCTTTAGCAAGAATCTTCATTGCTTCCGATGGGACAAATTGATCAACAATAGCAATTTCCCCCGCAAGGATCTTCTTATGTAACTCAATCACATTTTCCTCATAACTATTCTTAAAAGCAAACTTGACGACATGACACGGCTTGTTTTGACCTAGACGATGGATACGGCCTGCGGCTTGTACTTCGACAGCAGGATCCAATGATGGCTCAAGAAGGTATACCCGTGATGCGGCTGTGAGTGTAATCCCAACATTACCACTTCGAAGAGTGATCACGAATACCGCAGCCTTGCCATTGGATATATCCTGGAACTGACGGATGGCATCATCTCGACTTTTCGTTTTGGATGATCCGGTAAACTCTAGAACTTCAAATCCATCTTGTTTGAGGCCGCTGACACTGGCTTCATGCAAATCTAGATATTGAGTAAAAACGACAGCTCTCATAGCAGGTTCCGTCTTTTGGAATTCACTAAGATCCTTCCTTAGAGCCACTACTTTGGCTAAACATTCGGGCTTGTAACGATATCTAAGTTTGCCCTTACCTGGAACTCTTTCAAGAAGTTCTTCATGTTCGATGTTAGGCTTCTTGTTGCTGCTAAACTGTGACGACAAAGCTGCCCGTTCATTTCGTTTTCGTAACGATGACATCTGATAACAGAATGCATTTTGAGCCGTGAAGGCGTTAACCCCAAACTCACAATGGTCACTAAATGTACGTGCTGACGAGTTAATAAGATTAAATGCTTCATCTTCATCCTTACACATTGTTAACATGACTGTAGATGTTGTTGAGGGAGGTAAAGCTAATGCCTCTGATCCATTTATACGTTGTGACTTTGTATGCCTAACCATGAATGTCTTGAGTAAGCTAGCGAGCCTATTGAACGTTTCTTCATCAGGATAACGATGGAGAAATGATATGGCATCTTTCAATTTATCAAATTCAATTGCAGAGGGATTACTACCAACGTGAGAGCCGAAGGGCGAGGACAACTCGTGTCCTAGCCGAATGAACTCCAATTGACGATCAAGGTCACGAACAGAGCTAGTTGCGGGTGTTGCTGTCACCCCCCACCGTAGCTTTCCTTGGATCAAATTGGCACAGCTTAACTTGGCAGAAGCTCCACTACTGACCAATAAATGAGATTCATCATGTACAACTCGATGGAAGTCAAAGCACTGGGTGATGACTTGCGGCCACTTGAATGTACTCGATGAAATGATGACATCAACATTATTTAGCCCACGGATTACTTTTTGGTCTTTAATCTTTATGTTGTGTTCTTCCTTGGATCTTGAATTGTGGAATGTCTTTACAACAAGCCCTGGGGAGTGCCTCTTAGCCTCGTCTTCCCATTGCCCAATTAACGACACTGATGTGAGGATGATGGTGGGCTTGAGCTTAACTCTTTCTTTAATGGGAGGGATTTGATTTATCTCCTTCTTCATCTTCTGATCCTCTTTCCGCGCTTCCCAATCAAATTTGTGACAACGCTTCCAATATTCACGTTCCCTATCTTTTTCATCCTCAATACTGTCATCTTGTTCCCCGGGTTTGTACTCATCCCTTAGCTTTGCAATGGCTTCTTTGTTAGCTTCTCCAATTTGTTTCTTCTTTGCCTCCCGTTGTTCGAATTCATCCAGTACATCATTGATCTGGTCCTTCTTTGCTAGATCGTTGGTACTTGCTTGGTTTGATGCCACAAGTGCAAGCACAATAGCAGACTATATAGAAGTGACGACGGAAAAGTTAGATGTGGATAAGAAGCAAGGGAGTTTCATTTAAAAAAACAAAGAAGCCTACCTTTCCCATACCAACCTCATCCGCTAACCAACCTCCTCGTAGATGATTCTTCTCAGTATCTACCATAAAAGCAAGACTTTGCTTCTGGTAATGACGTAACGTGGTAACAAAGCCACTGCCAATAGGAGGTTGCAACTCAACGGGGTGCACAACAGTAATCTCTTTCAAGAGCTTACTCACGGAAAACTCGGCTGATGGGCTTTTGTTGTTGGATGATATTCTCCTACCCCTCCGACCCGATGATGAAGAGGAGGAGGATCTCGATACTGCCGCTGGCTGTGGGGCGGCAGCGGCAACAGACGCCGCACGAACACGAGCTTGTTTAGCCCTCTCTCGTTCTCTCTTCCAATGGGGATCGTTATGTGTTGCCTTGCAGTGATTACCCCACACTTTGCATTCCTTTGCTGGACTATCACATACATAACAATAACAATTATCACAGAATTGCTTCTTATCCCCACTAAAAGGGTGCGTGACACAATTTTCACGAGACTATAATGATTATTGAACATAAGATGTGAGCAAAACGAAAAAAGACACATCATATGCACATAATCACAAATGATACGCTGCACCAATAAATAACATCACCACCTTCCTTAAAACATACTTACATGAGGAAAATCCGCCAAAGCATTCTGTCCTCTACTTGCAACAACCACCAATTCCTCATCCTCATCATTATTATTCCCTGAAGTATTATTTGAATTATCATAGTTTCTATCATCCTTTAGATTACCACCACTAGAACCAGCGGATAATGAAGAAGAGGATGAGGAATTGGTGGTTGTTGCAAGTAGA
>Ga0214479_100916_pt1 | contig 14222 bp, 10 predicted proteins | sample M1_20Mar14CPVII9_5_FD_165054 | JGI IMG/M metagenome (GOLD analysis project Ga0214479, IMG submission 165054) | Marine eukaryotic communities from Monterey Bay, California, United States - M1_20Mar14CPVII9sort6BwellE14 | ecosystem: Environmental > Aquatic > Marine > Unclassified | place: USA...
GTGCACATTTTTCAAAATCATAAGTAAATATGAAATGACTATCATAGACCGCATTACCGCCGTCCTACACCGTCACCGCCGTTTCTAATCGACAACCATATTATATCACGGCTACTGGGTGATTGCTGCGGTGATATATGGACAATAAGTCCGTCAATGAGCCGCATACTTCGCAAGTATGTCAATATTTCATCGATGAGGAGGTAGTTGAGGAGATGTAGAATATCGTCATCTATTGGGCGATTTGTCTGGAACCTTCTCGTCAGTATTTAGTATGGGTTATACATCATCGATATATGCGCCGGGTTGCGGTGATTATATCCTCTATTAGCCGTAGGAGCCGTCGATAGCCATGATGTATTGTTGCTATGTGAGTTGTTATTTTTTTATTTGGAAAAGATACCGATGGCTTCAAATTTACCAAATACCTCGCTCCATTAGTTTAAGAGAACTTACTGGATTTAGAGAAAGATTCAATCAACAACTTAATACACGGGGTCTCAGTTGTGCAACATGCAATACAAGTATGGGGGGCGATCAAAACGAGGACATTGATTGGTTATCGGATAATGAATACGTTAGGTGGATGGCTAGCACACGAATTTGTTATGAATGCCTCAGACCTATCTGTCTTGATTGTAGCGATTGGGATGGGGTAAACGATGAAGGCTTCTCGTTACATGGTTGCTCTGTCTGTGAGAAAAGGTATTGCAATGATTGCGTCCAAATGCCAAGATGTTCATACTGCTCTGACAAAATATGCAGAGAATGTGGGGATATGAAAACTTGCAATGGATGTTGCGATACTATGGATGCTATGTGTGAGAGTTGTTTGCGCACTTGTGATGGTTGTAATAGGACTCGATGTGAGTCTTGTGCACCATATCTTCATTGTGAGGGTACTAACTGCCCTAAGTCACATTGTACATATTGTTACGATGGTGTGGAATACAGTATCAAGTTCTGTGAAGAATGCGAATCACATTATTGCCTTGAGTGTAAAGTTAAGCTAGTCAAGAGAGGCGGCGATGTGGGATGCCGTGGATGTGCTGTTGATACAATTCCGCTACTTGTACAGCAAAATGCCAAGCTTACCAAAGAAGTTGAAGAGTTGCGGGAGACAGTCAGATCCATGAGCTGAAAGGGAAGCCAGTAGAAGAACCCTAATATTAGTCTAGACTTAAATAACTATTCATTATCATCTTATTTCTCTACTATATTTCATTACATTACTATCACATATATGGCCACAGCCTTATTTCCTCAACAAGGCATAATGCCATTAGTTTAAATTTCATTCTACCACCGAACTACTTTTGTCCATGTCATGGTAGAGCTTAGGCGGCGTATTTAATCGCATGTGGAGGACTTGAACTTGTATCTATCGTCCTGCCATAATCGCCAAAATATAAAGTTTATTCAATTATGAAAAATGGAGAAGAATGTTATGGCGTCGTCTAATAGTAACAATAAGCGTCGGCGGACTGCCGCTGACACCCCGCATATTAGTGATTTACCTGTAGGTTTCATAGTTGATGTGTCGGCGTATTTAGCTAAGCCGTCGAGGGCACTATTAGCGGCAGCTTTCAGTGCACGTTCCTCTTGGAAAAATGATAATGATGTTTACCAACTCTCACCTATTAGTACAGCCATCATAACAGCATCACAGTGGGATATATTAGATTTTGAAGATGATGGCAAGGAACTTGCAAATAAACTGACGGACGATGATGTCAGTGCAGTATTGACGTGTATAAATGCACATGATGTGCTCAAAAAGTTAAAGTTGTATGGGTGTATCAACATCGAAGGACACGGATTAAATCCATTACGAGGGAGTGTTGTATTAGAGCAGATTGATATTAGCTTTTCGGGCAAGTATGAACAACGATACATTAAGCCTCAACCAAAGATTAGTCAAGAAGTTGTTGTACCAATCCTCGACAGTATCATTTCTGCTAATGGTTGTTCATTAAAATATATTCAATTTCCTTACAAGTGGCTTGGCAGAGAGTATGGCAGCCTTGAATCATCGGGACCAGTGAGAGAATTTCGGGGAAGATTTAATAGTTTCCTTTCCATTCGGAATCAGGGGGTCAACTGTATAAGATGTAATGCAATGATAAGTCTTGATCTAGGCGAATGGTTGAATGATTGGTTTCAAAATAGAAGGATGTGCTATGAATGCCTGCAGGGGCCTATCTGCAATACTTGTACAAGGGCAAATAACGGTGTTTATTCATGTACACGTTGTAGAAAGAAATATTGTGATGATTGTGTCCCAAGATTAAGGTGCCAAAATTGTCGTGTCACGAAATGCAGTGGATGTGGGGAAATGGGAGAGTGTGATGAATGCGAGGAAGCTCTTTGTAAGTCTTGTTTGAACACTTGTGTTGGATGCGGTAGTTGTTGTTGTGAAGACTGTTCAACATATTACTGGTGTGAGGGTGATAATTGCAAAAAGGCACATTGCGATGATTGTTACAATGGAGAAGAGTATGATGTAGATTACTGTGAAGATTGCAACAGCTCGTTTTGTCTTGATTGCAAACTTGGCATATTAAAGAAAGATGGGGAAGATGCATGTCGGGGTTGTAGCGGTGATGTAGCTCTACATCTTTTGAAACAAAATACAAAGCTTGTCAAAGAAGTAGGAGAGCTGACCAAAGATAACCAAGAATTGAGAGACAAAGTCAATAGTCTGTCGCTAAGTTGAGTGGACAAATAGTATTAGTCTTATTAAATGTATAATACATACTCGCTAGGCAATACGATCGCACGCTATAGGCGGTGTAAGTACCATAGAGGAGCATCCCATACTATTACCCACTAAGACTAATTAAGAAGGCCGAAGGGTGAGCTCAGAGGTTAGGATCCTTTCAAACAGAGTTTTCAAGAATATGAAAACTAGTAAATCACATTTATTGGTGGAGAAAGAATGATGGCGTCGTCTAATAGTACCAATAAGCGTCGACGGACTGCCGCTAATGACCTATATATTGGTGATTTACCTGTCGGTTTCATAGCTGATGTATCGGCGTATTTACCTAAGCCATCGAGGGCTTTATTATCAGTAGCTTTTAGTGCACCTTCTTCCTCTTGGAAAAATTATAATTTGATGCACCGTCTATCACCTATCAGTACAGCCATCGTAACAGCATCACAATGGGATATATTAGATTTTGAAGATATTGATAAAGAGCTTGCAAAACAATTGACGGATGATGATGTCAGTGCAGTATTGACGTGTATAAATGCACAAGATGTGCTCAAAAGATTAAAATTATGTGGGTGTGTTAACATTACGCGTATAGGACTATATCCATTGCGAGGAAGTGTAGTATTGGAACAGATTGATTTAAGCCTTGTTGGAAAGTACGAGTGTCCATATCCCGCACCGGAGTCAAAGATTTCTGAAGAGGCTGTTGCCCCCATACTTGTTAGTATCGTTTCTACAGATGGTTGCTCATTGAAATGTATACAGTTTCCTACAAATTGGAAACGTGAATATGATCGTCCATATCCTCTCCAGGATTTTCAAAGGAGGTACAATGAACTATTTAGTACCCGCCGGGATATGATTTGCTCAAAGTGTAACGTGACAATACAAGGTATTGATGATTGGACGGATGGTAATCATAACTTTCATAACAGAAAAATTTGCTATGATTGTCTAAAACCTCTCTGCGGTGATTGCAGAAGAGATGATGAGATGAATCCTGGCTTTTGTCTACAAAGTTGCAACACTTGCAATAAGACATATTGTACAGATTGTATCACATCAACAAGGTGCACAAATTGCTCCGGCACAAAATGCAAGGAGTGTGGGGATATGGAAGAGTGTAACGAATGTGGGGTTGCTTTATGTGTGGGTTGTTTGTATACTTGTGAGAATTGCAATTTATCTCAATGTGAGAATTGTTTAACACTTCTTCATTGTGAAGATATAATGTGCACCCCTAAGGTACATTGTGAAGATTGTTATAATGGGAAAGAATATAGTATCACATACTGTGGTGAATGCGGCATGAAGTATTGCCTTGAGTGTAAAGTCGACAAAGTAAAGACATATGAAGATGATGGGATAGGTGCGTGCCGGGGTTGTGCTGGAGATGTCATTTCATTAATTGTAGAAGAGATGACCAAACTACGCTCCGAGAATGAGGAGTTGACCAAAGAGGTTGAGGATCTGAGGGCGAAAGTCGAGAGAACTGAACTTTAAAGAATGACTTTTAAATCACCAGTACTCTATTAAAAGGCTTATAACATCTAGTAGTACTCTATGGTATACAGTATCAAATGTACTCGATCCCAATTGAATTAGGTAGATGACCAAATATCCTATTCAGATAGACGAGGTGTCAACTTAAGAACTTAGTTTAAAGCTAGAACATGCCTCGGTAACAATGTTATCCACCAATTCACTAGCCGCGGAAGAAGGTGACGACATCATGCTATTTGGAGACATACTGGTCAAGTCTTTCCCCTCTCTGGCCTTGGGAGATGATATGGTCAACTTACTCATCATATCTCGATGCTCAACATCTTGTTTAGATAGTGTATCCTCAATCTTTGTACACTTGTTTGATACAACATCTACACTTGATGATATCTTTTGTAATAGTTTTGTATTCATATCGTCGGAAGCTGTAGAGTGGCCGTCGCCTCTAGCTTCTTCTCCATTTGATTGTTGTATATCCAATATTGTCTCATTCTGAAGATTGGTACTTTGTTGAAGCTTGGATATTGACTCCAATTCTTGTTTGACATTTGATATCTCTTGATGCAAGCTACTACTACTAACACCATCCTGTTGACTCTCTCCCTTATCAACTAGAGCATCAAGTGTATCCTTAACATTAACTAATCCTTCTTCAATCGAATTTGAGTATTGTTCAAGTGATGAAGTTTTATTTGATACAACATCAAGAACATTGCCAACTTGTTCATTATGTGATGATATCTTTTCCATATCACTTTTAGTTTCATCAAGTATTGATTCAACAATACTATCATGTAAGTTTGACATTCCAGTTTGAATGATATGCTTGAGACAATCTGATTGTGTCTTGAGTTCATCTAATAAAGTTAGCGTCTTGATTGTGTTGTTATGTTTCTCGTTGTCTAATTGATTAGTTGTTCGTTCTAATGCCTTATTAGCAGCATCAAGCTTGGTGGATAGTATAGCATTGGATGATTTAACATCTACTAGCTCTTGTTGCAATTTGGATATACTTGCATCAGTATCTACTCGATATGTCTCGTATTTACTCTCACAAGCTTGTAATTGTGATTTACATTCTGTTAATGCCAATTGTGTATGATTAGCATTCGTAGTCGCAATTGCCGCATCTTGTTTGTATTGTGATACTTGTTGTTCCAACTCGGATATGTGTTGGGTTTTATCCTTGAGTAGTTTGTCTTTGTTATCCAACTCGGATTGCAATGATTGTAACTTAGTATCACTAACATCAACCTTACTTTGCAATGTATTAATCTTGATGTTTAACTCTTCAATTTGACGTAGCCGTTCTTCATCTTTGGTAACAAGTGCTGCTCGTTCTTGTTGCAATGTATTGATGGATTTACTCATTTGATGATTCGTTTCATTCGATAACTTTTGCAATTCTTTCAATTGAGTTGAGGCAATTGACAATTCTTGTTCTAACTTTATAGATTGTTGTTTATACTCCTTCTTTCGTGTATATGCAGTCTTGACACGTTGATTCTGTAGAATACGTTCTTGAACATGGAATTCAGGTGAATGGAGCGTATCAAATAGATATTTCCATTCGTCATAACTATTCGGATCTTAAGAGGCAAGAAAAAGGAGAGGGATGATTTGAGAGAACATATCATGCACATAAAAGAATATCTATTGATTGCAATGAAAAACTTACATTCTGTTCGTAACATTACCTTCATATCTTCTAACTTGTGTGTCATTAGTGCTACATATAATAATGTTGATAGTAATGATGTACATGATGTGTTGTTTTTTGCACGAAGATTGCTTGAAGATGATGATCCTCTTCTTCCACTCATCAAATTATTATTGTTGGGACGATTGAGATCATCCAACTTTTGTTGTACAAGGAGGAGAAGATCCTTACGAGATTCTCTCATACTATCCTCGTTCATTGTGTGATGTGTGATGAAAGTGTTTATTGATCTTTTTTGTTCTTTCTTGATACTTAAATGTTTGGTTAAGATGATGATGTACTCAGACTTTATCCGTGCTTAGACTTAATAACCTCAAGATGTTAATGTTGCAATAGGTTGCAACTCACTTGGTAGTCTATCTCAACATCTTATCTAGAATTGCAACCACAAGAATAACATCAACATATTCAGAGACAGAGATTTTTTTTTGAGTGGAGAAATTAATTATGTTGAAAAAAGTCGTGAGGCAATCGATGCCAGCCTATTTACCCATCAACCCAGCCTATATCACGAGCATATATATCGAGACAATGCTGTATAATACCGCTATTAGACAGCCCATCATCAACAAAGTACTCAATTTAGTGAACGTTCTATCGCCAATTTCCCCTCTTCATTTTATTTACTTGGAGTGCTTGAGTTTGTCTCTCGTGTGAGAGGGTGATGGCAACTTGATGGCTAAGCCAGCGCCACAATAGCGCCACTGCCGCTGGTCTTCATTACTCGGTTGTCATCTAAATGGGTGAGTCATTTTCTTGTTTGTGGTGCTGTACGGAAGGGCAGCGGTTGAACGCGATGTTCTTTTGCAATGAAATGAAAAAATGATGTTGATGTGGCCTTTACTATTACTAATCATTCATTATTGCCACGGTGTAGAAGTGGTGGACAATACTTATTTGATTTGTATTGTATTAGTTGAGGTGATACATATACCGATGGTCAAACACCAGCTTATCTTGTAATAATAACACTTGACATTGTCATGTTCTCTCTCTCTCTCTTCTCTCCCGACACTTTCAAACTGCATACGTCACAACGAAAGTATAACATGATATAACTACACAACAACATAATGGTATCAAGGAAGAAAAGTAAAGGAAAAGAAAGGAAGGCTAAGAAAGTGGAGGCCAAGAGAGCTGAAATATCAAGGGTAGTATATGAAGACTGGTTGGGATGGACAAAAGGAAAAAATGAAGTTTTGAGGAAGAACATTGAATGTAGACACGGATGTGGTTGTATACTACCAACCGATATAGACCATCCTGTTTCCAAATTCATGAATGATTTCATTACTTACCGGGATGCTGATAAAAATGCTGATTACTCTACAGTGAAGATGATGTGTGCAACATTTCAAACACATCCAAATGTATGGAATAATAATGGATACAAAGAAATGCTAGTGAACATTTTAACAAGTATGGGAACGAATTTGCTGTTGATGGAGTTAATGGAGCCTGTGTTAAACAAAGATAAAGGTATGCTTTGGGCATTACGCATTGCTGATACACTTGCTGTACTTGAGAATTATAATGGGGGTAGTTTCGAGATGGTGTTCAGTAGCCGAAAGGTGCTAACAAAGTTGAGAGATTTTGGTATATCTGTTGGTAGCGGCAAAAGTCGTGATGTATTAAAGTTTTATTCAAAAAGAATATCTTGTTCATGTTTGAAGACAATGCATCAGGAGGCAAGGAGAACTCAACCAAAGACAGGTCTATGCTTTGGTTGTGGTGAAGAAATGGAGCGTGTGGCACTGTCGGTATGTAGTAGATGTATAATTGCACAGTATTGTTCAAGGCAGTGCCAAGTGGCTGACTGGCGTGAACATGAGACGGATTGTGATATGTACGTCAAGACTCAGAAACAACAAACACAAACGGTAGAAGAGAACGAAATAGAGATGGATGAATAGAGGATTTGGCGGTGAATTACTGAACACATATAACTTTGTAACAAATGTCTTCCCCTACTTGTGGTATGTGTATAGAATAGAAATAGAAGGCACTTTCATACATACTCTAGAACTATACCTTTCTTCTCACATTCCTACTAGAAGTAGCACCACCCTTATTGCTACTACTGCTCATACTACTACTGCCACGCTTTGACTGTTTCACTTCCTCGATCGTCCTCTTGGCCTTACCAAGTTCACACTTGTTCACTTTACTTGCAAATCGTAAACTACATAATGATTCCTGTAAACTTGCTTCCGTTGGACTAATATTCACAAACATACACATCTTCCCATCTCCACTCAATGCAGGTTGTAATAGATAGGTCAGCCGACTGTTTCGGAAGGGAACATGACTCTGCTTCTGCCCAATGGCGGTAAACACATCTGCTAAACTACTCAAGCTTTTGTTGATTGCCATTGCTTCCTTGGCATGCTGACCAGTTACGCCTGAACGATCCAATCGTTCACTTCCTGCCAAGTCCACAAGGTGTAGAGTCCCTCTTACCACTTTGTTTTGTCCCTCGTGCTTGGCAGTCATATGGAGGGTGAACACTGAATGTGATCGACTACTCGTGGCATTCATTCCTGTTGCTGCTGTTGATCGTCGTTTGGCGGCAAGGGCAAGTATTGACTCGACTGCTTCCTTATCATTCGGATCTGTTGGGATAATAGTAAGGTTTGTCACCGTCCTACGCCCGTCACTGCCAACCTTAATCTCATGTTTGCATTCTTCCTTTTGGTTCTCTCGTAACAAATCCCTCAAAGCTTCATTGTATATCTCAAGGAATGAAACGTCCATGCTAAACGTCCAACCTTCCTTCTCAATATGCAGTTTATGTGCACCAATCTCCTCAATAGAACGAGGAATGAGTCCTCTCATTTGATCGGTTCCAGCTCCTTGCATTGTAAATGTCTTACCCGAGCTGTGTGGACATGAAAAGAAGGATTAATTAGAGAGGATTAAAGAGGATGCGTCAAAGGCTGAGGGGATATAGTGCACATAGCACATAGACTTACCCAGTTTGACCATACGAAAACAGACACACATTGTAGCCGTCTAAAGATGACTGTACAAACTCGGAGACTTCTTCATATACATTCTCTTGTGTACCCGTTGGACCGAACACTCTGTCAAAGGAGAACTTGTGGTTTTGGCTTGAATCACTTGCTTTAGTCTGGTAAACGCACAAGAAATGATATGAGATAAGACAGCCGGGGATCAGTTAAACAAAAAGCAACTCAATACACATCCATTACTCACCACTGATACTATATCCCCATCATGTGACACATGAGGCGTATTACCCTCCTCACCCTGCTTGCCATCATCAGTAAGGAAGGGACGGATCCTTGCAAAGACACGAACATTACCTCGTAACTCTTGAATGATGGTATGCATACGCTTCCTTTCTGCTTGACCCTTCCTGATAATCTCTTCAAGCTCTTCTATCTTGGCTTGACTTACAATACCAGCACTCTGCAACTTATCAACTTCCGACTTTAGCTTTGACTCAAGGTTGGCAATCTCTCCCTTTAATCGTCCAATTTCTTCTTCCTTTGTTGCACTCAGCATAGACGTTTGTTCATTCAATGATTGTTTCAATGAGAGTTGATGTGCCTCTAATCCTGTAATTGTCTCTTTACATTTGGCAATTTCAGCATCTTTACTTGTTGCTTCTTCGTCCTTGAGACGAATCTGCTCAGTTAATGTTGCTTGCATACTCTCCATTGATTCACGTAGCTGCTTCTCGGATGTGGCATGTTCCTGTACCTGAGCATTGAGCTGTGCAGCCAGGGCGACACGTTCGGCGCGTTCTTCGGCCTCCTTTTCTTCAGCCTTGGATCGTAAATCACGTTCAAGTTGGAGTTGTGAATCATTCTGGACATGTTCAACCTTTGAGTCGGCAATCTCCTTTTGGAGGTTGGTAATAGTACTCTCATGGGTAGCGCATGTCGTCTTGGATGTCTCAAGTGCCTCCTCTAACGTCTTCTTTTCATGATCAAGTGCTATAATCTGTTCACGACATCCAACGACTTGCTTCTCTGCGATTGATGCTCGTTCCTCGGCAGCCTTGCGTTGAGTGGCTACCTCCTGTTCACGATCTTGATTCGAGCGTTGAATGTCACCGATACTCTTGAGTAGTTCCGACATGTCACTATCTTTCTTGGTTACAGTCTCTAATGCAGCTTGATAATCAGTAGTAACCTTTTCCAATTCAACCTTACAACTCTTCAACTTTAATTCTACCTCCTCATTATCTTTTAACTGCATATGTAACTGCTCAACACGATCTTTAACAACATTACAGAATGAGTTGGAGGCGCTAACATCTGTAAAATTTACATCAGATCGGTCAACATTCATAACGGTACAGATATCCATAGTCTCTTTTGCTTTCAATATTAATTCCTTCTTGAGTATAGCATTCTCAGATTGTAACTTTGACAATTGTTCATTCATTTCGGCACGTATCCTTGATTCAACTTCTTGGATTGCTTCCTCCTTGGATGAGTTCATACTTGCAAGTTGTTCAAGTGCCTCTTCTTTGGCGACATTACTTTCATCAAGTTTACTTTGTACTACTGCCAATGATACTTCATGTTCAGTAGCATTCTGTTGTAACTTACTTATCTCCTCCTTGGTATTATTCACTTCAGTACTTAGTACTTCATACTTGGTTACATGTTCATCACATTCACGTGCCATAACCTCTAACTCCTCTGCCATCTTTTCACTTTCATCATTCTGTACCCTCAATTGATTAACTAATGATGACTTGGTACTCATTGTTTCATTTAACGTATAACGTAACGTTTTTTCAATATCAATTGCACCCGTAACGAATGTATCTTTACCAACTAATAAATCTGATAAGGCTGTACGTAACATGCCCAATTCTTCATCTTTCAATTCAAGTCTTTTACGTAAGTCCCATTGCTTCACTTCTCCACCATTCTTTGAACTAGCTCCACTGCCAGCTGATACACTACCAACTCCAGTTGGATGCTGTGCTCGTGACTTGGTAAGTAATCGTTGTATGTTCGTGGTATCAATACCTGATGAACGTGAGAATAATGTATTGGATAATGTTGTTATTTGGGATGCGGTTGTGTCAACTGTTGATAATTGAGTGTTGTTGGTGCCATTGCTACTGCTGTTGTTTGTGATGCCTTGACCATCTGTTGTATTGGAAGTTGGTTGGAACAGTTGCATTGCCACTCCACCGTCACCCCCGGCAGCAGCTCCAGCTCCGCCATCATTAACATTTAGTCCCCTCCTCAACACTTTGGAATATGACAATGGACTACTCTTCTTCTCCTCGTTAGTAACGATTGGACTACCAAACTTGTTACTCTTCAATCCACTACCATTTAACCCTCTTGAATCGAATAAACTACTGCCATTTTCGGCCTCTAATCCAGTATCAGTCTCGTCAATACCCTCCAACAATCTCCCACCACCAGCACCACGAGAATTAAAGATTGATGATAATCGTTTAGCCTCCTTCACAGGTGTTGGATCAACTTCTAATGTTGAATAGTTACTATAATCCTTTGTGTTCATACCCTTACTGTTAGTGCCATTAGTTGAACTAAAGTGATTGTTGGATGAGGTGAAGTTTGAAGAGTTATTATTGAGTAGAGAAGATGTTTGCTCTAAAAGTGAAGTGGTTGGTGACAATACCATCTCTTCTTTTCCGGTATTGGTATTATTGTTAGCAACATGTCGTTTACGACGAGCGGGTGATTCGTTCTTTAGCTTTTGCAATGCTGATACCTTATTATTCTTTTGTTTATTGCTACTTTGATTTATATGGCTACTGTGTTGATTATGATGACGGGGGTGCTTAACTAAAGGACTGGGAGTTCGTGATCTTCTCATTCCGTTATGCTTCATACCATTCTTATTATTAGTATTATTAGTAGTATTGTTAGAGGTGGTGGTATGTAATAGCATTAAATTCTTCCGTCCAATTGATGGACTTTGTGATCTATGCTTATTATTATTATGCCGTTGTTGGTGGTGGTGGTGTATGTTGGTGGATGGACTTGGTGAGCGTGATCTCAATCCTCTATTATTGTTACTGGTACGTCCTCTTACTGACATTGATTTGTTATTATTGGTATGTCGATATCTAGAGGTTGATGAATTAATCGAATAATTGCTTGAAGTTGAATTAATTGAATTAGCAGGCGATGGAGGTGGCGGTTGTAACATAGTAGATTGGCCATATCCAGATGATTTCACAGGTATATGTTTCATCTTCTTTCGTTTATTAGTAGGTGGCTGGGGTGGTTTACTATTATTGTTGGTGGTATTATTATTTTTTAATAGTTCATTCGATTGATTACTGTTATTTGATAGCTCATCACTGTCGTCGTCGTTATTGTTGGCTAAATCATCACGGGGTAAGAATGGACCACGCCGTTTATGACCTGCCTTATTACTACTATTGGATATCTCTTGTTCATTCATCGTGGTCTAATATATAATATACGCTAGACGCTAACTGAACTACTTTGATTTGCCTTTACGCCATTTATTTTGCCATTTTGACCGTTTTTATTATTGTCATATCGTATACCGTATCACTGTCTCACACGGTACAGTGATTGACAATGTCTTCTGCTTTATGATTTATGTGTGTTATATGTTAAGGTGATATGTCTCTTTAACTCTGCTCTATTCTGGGGGAAACATAGACCAACCTACAGTAAGCCATCTTATCACTCTGTTCATGATAATAAGGTCGGATGTGAAGTAGGGTGAATAAAGACGAGAGAGACGGTGCCGGTACCAGATTAAGGTGTTATATTTAAGTACCTAAGATGTTATTATTATTGTTATCGTGGTATGTTCATGGACTTTACTTTTATAAATGAATGTATGAATCTTTGCCTTATTCTCCTTTATGGAGAACATGTAATAATGATCCTCTCCCGTTTATATCCTCTATTCATTCTTCTGTTTCGTCATCCCCGTCTGCCGTTTTCGTTTGTAGATATCGATCCTTTGCTACGAATATATCACAATCATCCTTATGTTTAGGCCAGTGGAAGACTTGACACTCTTTTGAACAATACTGCATAACCATACATCTGCCACATACTGACAAAGCCACACGCTCCATTTCTTCATTACAATTCAAGCATCTGCCCGTCTTTGGGATAGTTCTTCTTGCCTTTTGATGCTTACTCTTTAAACAAGAACATGATACTCGTTTGGAGTAAAACTTTAATGCATCCCGGCTAATACTACTAGTACCTAATCGGAGATCTCTTACCTTCATTTGTACCCTTCGGCTATTCATAACAGCAACAACACTATCCGAGGAGCCATCATATTGCTCAAGTAAAATAATGACCCTGGCTAAGTTAATGCGTTATCGAAAGGAGTGATGAACCCAGCATTGACATTTTCATCTTTACTCAATAGCATATTCGTCCCGACTCTAATCAAAATGCGTACTACCATTTCCCTGTATCTATCACCATTCCATACTTGTGGGTATAAATCGATAACATTAATGATGTTCTTTGCAGAACCGCAAAAAACTACATCCAAGAAACTGTAAACAGGATGATCTAAATCGTTTGTTGGTGACACACCACATCCATGTTTACATGTAATAGTCTTCCCAACTAAATCTTTGTGGCCTGTTACCCACTTACACCATACGTTGCGCGCCCTAACTCTTTCGGCCTCCACCCTATCTGCCTCCTTCTTGGCCTTTCTATCTTTCCCTTTGTTTTTCTTCCTTGAACTTGATACCATTTTGTTTTGTGTATATAGTTTGTCTCAATCCCTACCTTTATTAGTGTTTGATTGCAAAAGATAAGAGTGAGTATCATATTTTGTGCATGAGATATACAAGAGTTTAACACCGGTATATAACATATCAGTATCAAGTGATATAATATACAACGTATACCATTCCGGGTTAACAGATTGGAGTCAACAACATTATAAAAATAAAAGTTATAAAATCTTGCAAAACATATCCACAGCAAACAAACCACTACACCAAATCCACACACTAGAAACCGACTCACCTATCAAGGGGTACAACTGAGCTAGCAACCGGCGACTAGGCGGCTATGTATTGACGGCTTCTTTCCTAGAGCCTAGGTATGAGAGTAACTTGCATTCATTGATTTCAATAAGCACCCTCGGGCCAAAGATACCGGCATTTTTTAGGTTTACCCGTAGTAAAAATGAGGCAAAATCACTAACAAATCTGAAATATGAAGGTCTTCCAAACATCGAATTATAGATGCGGAGACATCATATCCGACGTAGAATTGCATGCTGATTCCAAATATG